>ERZ826220.4229-NODE-4229-length-10293-cov-5.956241_pt1 | contig 10293 bp, 6 predicted proteins | sample MGYA00519927_ERZ826220 | MGnify/ENA primary metagenome ERZ826220 (study PRJEB31778, sample SAMEA3449225) | human gut metagenome | biome: human gut; feature: human-associated habitat; material: faeces | place: United Kingdom | collected 2010/2012 ...
CTCTCACGTCAGCTACATCCGCCTCGACGCCGTCGGCTATGGCGCCAAGGAAGCCAGCACCAGCTGCTTCATGACTCCGAAGACGTTCAAGCTCATCTCCCGCCTACGCGAGGAAGGCGTCAAGCGAGGCCTCGAAATTCTCATTGAGGTGCATAGCTACTACAAGAAGCAGGTTGAAATCGCCTCCAAGGTGGACCGCGTCTACGATTTCGCCCTGCCGCCGCTGCTTCTGCACTCGCTGTTCACCGGTCACGTCGAACCCGTGGCCCACTGGACCGAGATCCGCCCGAACAACGCCGTCACCGTGCTCGATACGCACGATGGCATCGGCGTGATCGACATCGGCTCCGACCAGCTCGACCGCTCCCTCAAGGGCCTCGTGCCCGACGAGGACGTCGACAACCTGGTCAACACCATCCATGCCAACACCCACGGCGAATCCCAGGCCGCCACCGGTGCCGCCGCGTCCAACCTCGACCTCTACCAGGTCAACTCCACGTACTACTCGGCCCTCGGCTGCAACGACCAGCACTACTTGGCCGCCCGCGCCGTGCAGTTCTTCCTGCCGGGCGTGCCGCAGGTCTACTACGTGGGCGCGCTCGCCGGCCGCAACGACATGGAACTGCTGCGCCGCACCAACAACGGCCGCGACATCAACCGCCACTACTACTCCACCGCCGAAATCGATGAAAACCTCGAACGCCCGGTGGTCAAGGCCCTGAACGCCCTGGCCAAGTTCCGCAACGAGCTGTCTGCATTCGATGGCGAGTTCAGCTACGAGGTCGATGGCGACACGTCCATCACCTTCCGCTGGACCGCCGCCGACGGCGCGTCCACGGCCGCCCTCACCTTCGAGCCCGGACGCGGCCTCGGCACAGACAACGCCACCCCGGTCGCCAGCCTTGCCTGGAGCGATGCCGCCGGCGACCACGAAACCCACGATCTGCTCGCCAACCCGCCGATTGCCGATATCGACTAACCGTTGGCCCATAAACGCCACTCCGCTGTGCGCGCTCCAAGTAGTGCGCCCGGCGTAAGCTGGGTTCATGGAAAGCAAACCGCCCGCAGTGCACTGAAGCCAGTGCGCCCGGGCGGTTTTGCGTATGCGGGGTTGAAGGTCGTGCTCCTGCGGGCGCGGCCCAAGCATCCCGCCGGAATCGACGAGACGAGCAGCAGAACAGAGAAAGAGCAGCATCATGTTGGAACCGTATGTGCGTCCGGGTATTGATGATCGCCCGGATTTGGACAAGGTCCTAAGTCCCGAAGACAAAGCCGCCGTGGCCAGACTGGCCATCAAGAATCGCCGCCGCCCGCCCGAAGCCTCTGCGGACCAGCCTGAGGCCCAGGCTGTGCGATTGGCTTCCGCCGGTTCTTCGGCAGCCGCTGCTGCAGCCGCCAGTGTGGACACTCCCGCGCCGGATATGTCGTCCGCCTACCTCGACATGCGCGATCCCATGGTCGCCGTCAATGGCCAACGCCCTACCGCAGGTCAGGTCTCCCGACTCAACTGGGGTTTCTTCGCTGCTTCAATTCTGGTCGGCGCACCTTGGGTGGCGTTGAACACCATTGCCATGCCCAACGCGATTGCGCGTACATTCGGCTATGACACTGCTGTTGCCGGTCATATCGCCATCAATCCGGCCACTGGCCGCCCGTTGCCCGTCGCCACCGAATTGGCGATGCCCCTGGCCGTGTTGGTGATTGTCGGCGTAGTGGCCTCCATGTTTGCGATGCCGCTGATTTCAGTGTTGTCCGACCACACACGCACGCCATTGGGCCGTCGTACCCCGTGGATGGTTGGCGGAGGTCTGCTGTGCGCGCTGATCACGCTGATTCTGGGGCAGAATATCGGCATCATTGTGCTTTGTATTTTCTGGGTGTTCCTACAGTTCGCCTATGCGATGCTTTCCGTGCCGTTGACCAGCGCCATCAGCGAACGGGTGCCCGACAAGTTCCGCCCTCGCATCGAACGCTGGCATGGCATCGGTGTGATGCTCGGCCAAGCGCTTGGCGTGTGCATGGGTGCGCTTGGTGTGATGTTCAATTCGTTTGCGCCGTTTAGTTACACCGCCGTGCTATTTGCAGTGTCCGGTATTGCCACCGTATTGATTCTGCCCAAGGAGCCTTCTAGCGCTGAGCAGCCGAACCAGCTTTTTGACCGCAGTCAGGTACTTGACCAATTGCGCCCGCCGGCCCACGCTCCCGAGTTCTCCCGGGTGTTCGCCGCCCGTACGTGCATGATGGCCGGTGTTGGGCTGACCGGTGTGTTTCTGTGGTATCTCGTACGTTTCTGGGTTTATGGCAAGGCCGTGGTACTTACGTCCGCGCCGCTGACCATTCCGGCCGGATTCCTCATTGCCGGTATGGCTGTGGCCACATTGATCGGTGCCGCGCTCGCCTCCTGGGCCGCCGGGCCGATTTCCGAGCGAATCGAGGAAAAGAACATTCCCGTGGCCCGTGTGGTGGCCGGTGCCTGCCTGCTGTATGCCGCTGGTTTGGCGCTCGCATGGGGCCTTGGCGTCTGGTCCACCGGCACTGCCCGTGAAAACGGCATGCTGCTGTTTGCGTTGATTTCCGGATTCGCCTTTGGCGTCTATGATTCGCTCGGACTTGAACTGGTGATGGACTCTTTGCCCGACCCGCGCCGAGCCGGCCACGACCTCGGCATTTATGCGCTCGCCAACTCGGCCGGTCTGGCGCTCGCCGCCATCATCGGCGCGCTACTGGTGAACGCCTTCGAGCATAGCTTCGGCTATTACCTGCTCTTCCCGTCCGCCATCGTCATGGTGCTGCTGGCCGGAATCGTCACCCTCACCACCAAATCTGCCGAATAATAAACCGGTTCGAGTACACTGGTCAGCAGTGATCCAGTCCAGTACTCGCAGGGGAGCAAAACCATGGTCGGCATGCGCGACGTAGCCAAAGCGGCAGGGGTGTCCTTAAGCACCGTTTCGTTGGTGGTCAACAACACCGGCTACGTCTCGGCCGATATGCGTGCCAAAGTCGAGTCCGCGATGCGCCAGCTCAACTACATTCCCAACGAGCTGGCCCGCAACCTCTACCGAAACCGCACCAACACCATCGGCGTGATCATGCCGACCATCGCCCACCCGTTCTTCTCCACACTCACCGCGCATCTGCAGCGCGAGTTCGCCGCGCGCGACCTCAAAACCCTGCTCTGCTCCACCGCCGATACAGACAAGGGCGAGAGCGAGTACATCGACATGCTCCAGCGGCACATGATGGACGGCATCATCATGGCGGCCCACACCGAGCATCCGGCCGACTACTGGACCTCCATCCATCGGCCAATTGTCGCTTTCGACCGCACGCTCGGTGAGGGTGTGCCGGTCGTCCGGTCTGATCATGAACAGGGAGGCCGTCTGATTGCGCGCCAGCTCATCGATTCCGGCGCGCGCCACGTGGTGCTCGTTGGTGGCCCGCGTTCCCAGTTCGCGGAAGGCACCACTTTCCCCACGATTCGCTACCATCTCACCGTCGAGCGTCTGCTGGCTGAGGCCGGCATTGCCTGCGATTACGTGGAAGCCGGCGCCGTGGCCGACATCGCCGCCCACGAAGCCACCGCATGCGCCATTTTCGAACAGTATCCTGATGTCGACGCCATCGTCGGCTCCGATGTGGTGGCATCCGTGGCATTGCAGGAAGCCTCACGACGGGGTATCGAGGTGCCTGCTGATCTGCAAGTCATCGCCTATGACGGCACTCTCATGGCCGAAACCGCCGGCAAACGCCTGACCGCGATTCGACAGGACTTCCCGGCCATCGCCGCCGCGCTCGCCGTCCGCATGGACTCACAGATCGCCGCCGACGGTGGCCCCGCCTCTCCGTCCAAGAACGATAGCGCTTCGGACGTTGACACCCAACCCACTCCCGAAGAAGTCATCCCCGTAGCCCTCATCCCCGGCGAAACCACCCGGTGACTCCTATCTTGGCTCCCCTCTCTGAGGCTGAGCTGTGAAGCAAACAGTCCGGTGGACTGTTTGTAGGCGAAGGCGAGCCGGGAGGCGAGCAGGCAGACTGCGGGCGGTAGCCCGTCTGTAATTGCGGCCGAGCTGGCGGCGTAGGCGACTGAGGGGAGCCGAGTCACGGCCGCCCACAGTCACCCATCTCACATGACTCCTACGTCACAATGTCCACAATGTGAACCCTTGCTGGATTGGCAAGACATACAAACCTATGTTTACATTCCAGTTCAGGTCGAACGGCCTGAGGAAATACCGAAAGGAGGCCACGCGATGACTGGATTCAATGCTTCTGCGTTTGTATCCGCACGAATTATTAGCCCGTCTTCGCTGGCGGACTAATTCGGCACTGATGCTTGAAGCCCCGTCAACGAAGGCAGGGCCAATCAAGCTGACACAATCGGCACGGCCCTGCATGATGCGGGGCTTTTTTTGTTGCGCTCACAAGGCTTACGGCAGAATCCCGCAGACGGAAACGGTAGCGGACAGTACACGGCAACAACACAGCGACAGAACAACAACCTCCCTGTGGGGCGAAATAATCGCCCGCCGATGAGAGTGAACGAGAGCAAAACAGGAGTAACAATGACTGCAGCAGTCGAAGAGACTGGCTTAGGGCAGGCGGCAGGTAAAGCCGCTACCTTGGTACGCGATTCGGTCAAGACCGTGATCGCCGCGTCGATGGTCGGTACCGCCATCGAATTCTATGACTTCTACGCCTACGGCACCGCCGCGGCAAACTACTTCCCGCACATCTTCTTCTCCGCGAAGGACAACCCCACCGTCGCACTGCTGATGAGCTTGCTGACCTTCGCCGTCGCCTTCATCGCCCGCCCGCTGGGCTCGCTGATCTTCGGCCACTTCGGCGATCGCATGGGCCGCAAGACCACGCTGGTCGTCGGCCTGATGACCATGGGTGTCGGCACCTTCCTGATTGGCTGCCTGCCCACCTACGATCAGGTCGGCGTTGGTGCAGTCGCCATCCTCTGCCTGCTGCGTTTCATCCAGGGCATCGGCCTGGGCGGCGAATGGTCCGGCGCGGCACTGGTCGCCACCGAGAACGCGCCTGAAGACAAGCGCGCACTGTACGGCTCCTTCCCGGAGCTCGGCGCCCCGATCGGCTTCTTCCTGTCCAACGGCACCTACTTCGTGCTCGAATCCTTCAACAATCAGGACGCGATGCTGGCTTGGGGCTGGCGTGTGCCGTTCCTGCTGTCCGCCATCCTGGTGATCGTCGGTCTCGTGGTCCGCGTTCACATGGAGGAGACCCCGATCTTCCGTATGGCTCAGGAGCAGAAGAAGGTTGTCAAGTCCCCGCTGACCGAGGTCTTCCGCAAGTCTTGGCGTCAGGTGCTGCAGGCCACCTTCCTTGTGGCTGTGACCTACACGCTGTTCTACACGCTCGCCACCTGGTCCCTCGCTTGGGGCACCAAGGAGCAGGGCGAAGGCGGCGGCAACCTTGGCTTCACCAACCAGGAATACCTGCTCATGCTCATGATCTCCATCTGCGTGTTCGCCCTGTTCATCGTGCTGTCCTGCCTGTACGCGGACAAGATCGGCCGCCGTCGCGTGCTGACCTTCTCCTCCTGCGCGCTCGTCGTGTTCGCCGTGCTCTTCCCGTTCCTGCTGGACGGTGGTCTGGTCGGCCAGAAGAACTTCTTCGCCAACATGGTGTTCCTGTGCGTCGGCTTTGCCCTGATGGGCATCGCCTTCGGCCCGATCGGCGCCTTCCTGCCTGAGCTGTTCGACGCCAACGTGCGTTACTCCGGCTCCGGCATCGGCTACAACCTGGCCGCCATCGTCGGCGCGGCTTTCGTGCCGACCATCGCCACTTGGCTGAGCTCCCACTGGGGCGTCCACTCCGTGGGCCTCTACCTCGCCGTGATGGCCGTGTGCTGCCTCGTCTCCGTGCTCACTTGCAAGGAGACTAAGGACGTTGACTTTACCAAGTGACGATGTTCACAACGTGAAAACCCCTAATTCCACTAAGTGAACCCCTACAGGGCTTTTCCGATGCGACGGGACTAAACCTGCATATCGGAAAAGCCCACAAGGAAAGCCACAACAGAATATCGCTCAGCGAAACCCCGCAGAACGCAAGAAAAATTCAACCCCATAAATAAACAAATAAATAAAAGGAGCGCCAAAAATGGCAGCAACTATCTGGTACGAGAAGGACGCCGATCTGTCCGTGTTCGATGGCAAGAAGGTGGCTATCCTGGGCTACGGTTCTCAGGGTCACGCCCACGCGCTGAACCTGCGTGACTCCGGTGTCGACGTGGTCGTCGGCCTGCGTCCTACCTCCAAGTCCGTGGAGTTCGCCAAGGAGCAGGGCCTTGAGGTCAAACCGGTTGGTGAGGCCGTCGCTGAGGCTGACGTTGTGATGATTCTTCTGCCTGACCAGTACCAGGCAGCCGTCTACAAGAAGGACGTTGAGCCGAACCTGAAGCCGGGCGCTGCCCTGGCCTTCGCCCACGGCTTCAACATCCACTACGGTTACATCAAGCCGTCTGAGGATCACCCGGTGTTCATGGTTGCCCCGAAGGGCCCGGGCCACATCGTTCGTCGTGAGTACGCCGCTGGCCGTGGCGTGCCGGTCGTTGTGGCCGTCGAGCAGGATCCGCGTGGCGACGGCTGGGCTCTGACCCTGGCCTACGCCAAGGCCCTCGGTGCCCTGCGCGCCGGTGCCATCAAGACCACCTTCAAGGAAGAGACCGAGACCGATCTCTTCGGCGAGCAGAACGTGCTCATGGGTGGCGTGAACAAGCTCGTCGAGATGGGCTTCGAAGTCCTGACCGACGCCGGCTACCAGCCGGAAATCGCCTACTTCGAGGTCTGCCACGAGCTCAAGATGCTCGTCGACCTGATGAACGAGGGCGGTCTGAACAAGGCTCGTTGGTCCTGCTCTGACACCGCTCAGTACGGCGACTACGTCAACACCGTCATCAACGAGGACTGCCGCAAGCGCATGGAATACCACCTGCAGCGCATCCAGGACGGCTCCTTCGCCAAGGAGTTCATTGACGACCAGGATGCCGGCGCCCCGCACTTCAAGGAGCTGCAGGAGAAGTACTCCAACGAGCGCATCGAGACCGTCGGCCCGAAGCTGCGCGCCATGTTCTCCTGGAACAAGGATGGCGTCAAGGATGCCGACGAGGCCAATTCCTTCACCGGTAAGATCGCCCGCGCTCAGGTTCAGTGAGCCCCTGTAGCTCCCGCTGGCGCATAAGCGCCTGAGGGGAGTACCCAGCACGTACCAAAAGGCCGCCGCTCCGATTCATTCGGAACGGCGGCCTTCTAGTATGGTCCCACCACGTAGCCAAACTTCCACCACGCAGTGAACCACAGAGTTACTTGATTACCCACGCAGAGGTGTCGGTGGGAAGTTGACCGTCGGGAGTCAGCGGGCCGGAAGTGAGCACCACAGAGCCTTCGGGCAGTGAGACCGGGGCAGTGCCAAAGTTAGTAACCGAGGTGAACGTGCGTCCCTCAACCGCCGCACGGCGGTACGCCACCACGTCCGCTCCCATATCCACCTGCTCGGCGGTGGTGTCGCGCGTGGCGGTCAGCGACTCCTGACGAATCGCCAACGCCGCATGATACAACGTGTACATCGAATCCGGGTCGGCCTGCTCCACGTCCACCGCGTAATCCTTGAACCACAGCGGCTGCGGCAGGTGCGGGTCGGCGGCCGGCGTCACGCCATCGGCGCGAACCGCAGGGGAGAAGCCGAAGGAAGCGCCCGTGCCGAACTGGCCGGCGGCGCACAGCGGCACATGGTTCTCGCCGGTGCCATCGTCGGCCGGAGCCGGACGGCTGAAATCGGCCAGAGCGGGCTCGTCGGAAGCGGTCCAAGGCAGAGGCACGCGGCAACCGTCACGGCCCTTATCCATCGTGGCCTGAGCGGTGTGGAAAGCGGTCGGATCCTCTAGTCGATCCCACGGAATATCGGCCACCTCAAACAGGCCCAGTTCCTCGCCCTGATAGATGTATGCGGCACCGGGCAGGCCGAGCTCCATCAGCGCGGCGGCACGGGCACGGCGGGTGCCGAGTTCGCGGTTCTCCGGGTAGGTGGTGCCGTCGCGCAGCAGCCAGTCGTGTGGCAGCTGGTGATACGGCGCGCCCTTGACCTGCGGCAGACCATAGCGGGAGGGGCTGCGCGGCACGTCGTGATTGTTCATGACCCACGTGGTGGTGGAGCCGCCGGTTTCGGCCGCCGCCTTAAGACCCGCGGCGATGGCCTTGCGGAACTCGTCGGCATACCAGTTGGCCTGCGCGAAGTCGAAGTTGAAGGACTGGCCCAGCTCGTCCATCGAAGCGTACAGGTGCTGGTGCTCGGGCACCACCCACGCCTCGGCCACGGCGAAGCGCGGCGGATTGTATTCGTTGAACACCTTGCGCCATTCGCGGTAGATGTCGTGCACCTCGCGGCGGTCGAACAGCGGGTGGCTGAAGTCGTGGTTCAGCACGCCGACCACGCTGTATTCGCGGCCGAGCTCCTCCAGCGGCTTGGATTCAAGGTCTTTGGCCAGGCCGTGCGCTACGTCGATGCGGAAGCCGTCGGTGCCGTGGTCGGACCAGAAGCGCAGGGTCTTTTTGAACTCCTCGTGGATGTCCGGATTCTTCCAGTTGACGTCCGGCTGCGCCTTATCGAACAGGTGCAGATACCACTGGCCGTCGGCCACGCGCGCCCAGGCCGGGCCGCCGAAGAAGGATTGCCAGTCGTTGGGCGGCAGTTCGCCGTGCTCGCCGCGGCCGTCGCGGAGGTCGTCCCCGACCATGTCGGACCGTATAACATCCGTTACATAAACGATGAGGTGATCGAAAAGTTCGACACCTTTGTCCTCTCCTACTGGTGCAACCACGGCACGGCCGACGACGATACCATCGAGCTGATCCGCCGGATGCGGGGCAAAAATCTCATCGTTATCGGCACGCTCGGCGTCGCGCGGGATTCCAAGCACGCCTCCGACGTGTCCGCGCGCGTGGAGGCGCTGGCCTCCGAGAACAACCGGCTTTTAGGGCATTATCTTTGCCGGGGCAGCATCGACCTGCGCCGGACCGCCGCGCGGCTGCGGATTCCGGAGGGCGAAAAGGGACATCTTTCGGCCGAGCGCTTTGAAAAGCAGAAGCTGTCGCTCGGACATCCCGACGAGACAGAGCTTTCCGAGGCGAAGGCGGCGGTGGAGGCGTTCCTGCGGAAAAGATGAGCAGAACCACCGTTTCCCCCTCGGGGAAGAGAAAAACGGTCCGGCTTGGCGTCATCGCCCTGTTCGGACTGCTGTCGGTGCTTTCGATCTTTATCTGCACGGGCATCGGCAGCGTGAAATTTTCGGTTTGCAGCGCGTCGATCTGCGCCGTATACCGCGCCCCGACGAATCGGTCGATAGAAGCAGCCGTGCCCGGCACAACAGCGGCCAGCCACGGCCCAGCCAGCAAAACGGCGGCCAACACCAACGGCAGAAGCCACCACCGCCGACGCCTGCGGGAACGCGAAAGATCCAGCTGCACAAACATCACCCCAAGGCAGAATATGCCTTGCGGGACGGGGTTAGACTTTGGTATAATAGAAAACAATGATAAAAGGATGTGGGAGCGATTCCATGAAACCAAGTGAGGTCAACCCTATGAAATATAAACTATTATTACTCGATATCGACGGTACGCTGCGGCCGGGCAGCTGTGAGCGTGTACCCAGGGAAAATGCCGAGGCCGTCTGCGCTGTGCAGAAGGCGGGCGTTAAAATCGCTATTGCCACCGGGCGCGGGCGCATCGGTGTGGGCAAGGGTCTGCTGCGCAGCATTCGGCCGGACTACTGGGTCTGTGCGGGCGGTGCCCAGCTGGTGGACTACAAGGGTGCGGATCTGGCCTTGCACCGTCTGACGACCGAGGAAATGTACGCCCTGGTGGACTTTTTTGAAAATTACGACCTGCCGCTGCGGTTCACCTTCCACGATGCGAACCACGCCTATATTGGCTACGAGGAGTTCGCCCGGCGTGAGCGAGAGAAAAACCTTGCGCTGAACATCGTGGACGGAGAGGATCAGGACCATCACCTGACAGAAATGCCCTTCGGCGCGTTCGGCTTTTTGCCGCAGGCGATGGCCGAAAAATTCCAGGAACAGTACGGCTACCTCGGGCTGAACTTCCTCTTCTCCTACCCCGGCAGCGACGGCTGCGATATCCTGCAAAAGGGCATCGACAAGGGTACCGGCCTGTTGGAGCTGGCCAAGCTCGCAGGGCTGGACCCGGCGGACTGTGTGGCCGTGGGTGACGGCGATAACGACGTCGCTATGCTGAAAGCGGCAGG
>ERZ826220.4232-NODE-4232-length-10289-cov-2.534493_pt1 | contig 10289 bp, 5 predicted proteins | sample MGYA00519927_ERZ826220 | MGnify/ENA primary metagenome ERZ826220 (study PRJEB31778, sample SAMEA3449225) | human gut metagenome | biome: human gut; feature: human-associated habitat; material: faeces | place: United Kingdom | collected 2010/2012 ...
TATTCTGGCATATGATACGCTGGAAGAGGAAAATGAAAATTATGCGAGGGACGTCATAGAGCGCATCGAGGCTGGAACAAGAAGGTTCAATGAGGTTAATAAAGATGATTATAAAATAGAGATCTGTTATGCCGTGGATCGAGAGATGATCACAGGGGCGGAAGATCTTGACAAGTACATCAATGACCTTATAAATAATAAGAATAATATGAAGATGAAGGAGTATATAGAAAGCTCCCGCAATCCGGAGCTCACTGAGGCGGATCTGGAAAGAGACAGAATGGTTGCAGAGATACTGGACAACAATAGGCTCGCATATTACTTCCAGCCGATAGTGAATGCCAGGACAGGCCAGATATATGCCTACGAGGTACTCATGAGAACATCTGGTGATGAGTATGTGTCACCGCTCGATATAATAGAGAGTGCGGAGAGGATGGGTAGACTCAGCGATGTGGAGCGGGCGACATTTGTCAATGTACTCAGTCTTGTGGAAGAGAAAAAAGATGAGCTTGAGGGCAAAAAGATATTCCTCAACAGTATACCTGGTTGCAGACTTTCCGACAATGATCAGGAACTTATTGAGGAACTGCTTAGAAAGCTGGGAGATAAGATAGTTGTGGAATTTACGGAGGAAGCAGAACTCAGCGATCAGATGCTTGGAGAGATCAAGGAAAAGTACCTGGGGATGAATGTTGAGACCGCCATAGATGATTACGGTTCCGGCTATTCCAATGTAAATAATCTTCTGCGTTATATGCCGAGGTATGTGAAGATAGACCGAATGCTTATGACCAATATACATGAAGATCCGCAGAAACAGCATTTTGTGAAAGACATCATAGAGTTTGCCCATGACAACGACATAGTGACACTTGCCGAGGGGGTTGAGCTTAATAAGGAACTTAGGGAAGTCATACGTCTTGGTGCGGATCTGATACAGGGGTACTATACTGCTAAACCTTCGTCTCAGGCAATCCAAGAGATAGACAAGAAGGTCGTCATGGAGATAGTTCAGTATAATCAGACGGAGACGACAAAGTACGGAAAGAAAACATATGTTATCACTGATGAAGATGATATATCCATGGTTCAGCTTGCGTTCAACAAATATACTGCCCTCGATTTCAGAAAGATAGGAGAGGAATACAGACATATAAATATGACAGGCACGCCAGGTTTTAAATCAAATATTTTGATGAATATAGGGGACGGCTTCAGAGGTGAGCTTCGGATAGACAGTATAAGCCTTGGAGGAGAAAAAGGAACCCCATGTATAAAGCTTGGAAACAACTGTGACGTCAGAATAGTTCTGACTGGGGATAATGAACTGAGAACCGGAGGTATTCAGGTTCCAGAGTCGTCAAGACTGGAGATTGCCGGAGATGGAGATCTGAGGATAACTCAGGCAGGCGGCAAGTACTACTGCATAGGAAATGATCTGTCCTCAAGACATGGAGACTTGTATTTCAGCCAGGATGGAACTCTGTCTATAACTGCGACGGGGATGAGAGGTATAGGTATAGGTTCTGGACTTGGCGGCAACATATATATCAAGCAGGGAAGATTTGAGATAGACCAGCGTGGCCAGGAGGGTGTAGTAATCGGTTGTATGGATAGTGACTGTGAACTTCGAATTGAGAACTGTGATATAGAGATATATAACGGTATAGCAAGAAGTGTATCCATAGGCTCATACAATGGCAATGCTGATATCCAGATAGAGAATATTTCCGGGAAGATATCCGGAGCATCCATCTCAACAGCAGTTGTGGGAACTCTGGGAGGCAGCAAATGCAGGGTGAGGATGCAGAACATCAATGTAGTCATGAATGTCAGATCCAACGAGTGTTATGGAATAGGTTGTAGGAATGGGGATACGGATATAGAGATAAAGTATGCATATGTCAAGGTTGTGGCACAGGGAAGAAATGCTTATGCAATGGGAAATGGTAAACATACGGCGAAAATACTGTTTGTCAATTCTGATATTAACACTCAGGTCACAAACAGTGTAGGAATGGATATAGGCGCGGATGAGAAAGACATAACAATAGGCAATGGCAGGGTCAGCTTTCTTATAAATGGAATGGCCAGGGACAGAGAGGTTCAGACTGTAGACTTGTAGATCTGCCGATATATTTATGTTTTTTATGTTGAGATAAAGTCTGCTGTGAAGTATAATACTGCCGATTAAGTGATTTTTAGAAAGCTTTTTTGGAGATAATAAGTATGGTTTTTTCAAGTTTGATATTTTTATTTGTATTTTTGACTGCCAATCTCATAGTATATTTTGCAGTCCCAAAGGAGAAACGCAATAAGGTGCTTCTCATATTTTCATTAGTGTTCTACGCATGGGGTGGTCCGAGATATCTGCTGCTGCTGGCCGGCGAAACTCTGGTGAGCTGGATATTTGCGCTTAAGATCGACGAGGCGAGAACTGGATATACAAAGAGATCTGAGAAGTTCTATTTGGTTTGTGATATTGTGGTGATGCTTGGCTGCCTGGCTATCTTTAAGTATCTCGGTTTCTTTTTCGGCAATTTTAAAATGATATTTGGCGTTCCAAAGGTGGTGCCGGAGCTGGTACTTCCTATAGGAATATCATTCTACACATTCCAGCTCATATCATATGTGGTGGATGTGTATAGAAACCAGGTGAGACCGCAGAGAGAGTTCTGGAAGCTTCTTCTGTACTCAAGCCTTTTTCACCAGTGTATAGCGGGACCTATCGTTAGATACGAGACAATAGCTGATGAGATAGACAATAGAAAGATAACAGAAAATGACATATATATGGGTGTCAGACGATTTACGGTGGGACTTGCCAAGAAAGCAATACTTGCCAATTCCTGTGCAAGCATCGCCGATACACTTCTCCCAGCCGGTGTTGAAAGCCTCAAGGCACAGACGACACTTGGAATGTGGATAGGAATGATCGCGTATATGATGCAGATATATTTGGACTTTTCGGCATATTCAGATATGGCTATAGGAATGGGCAGAATGGTTGGTTTTCATTATGATGAGAATTTCAACTATCCATACATGGCAAACTCAGTAAATAATTTCTGGAGAAGATGGCATATATCACTTAGCTCATTTTTCAGGGATTATGTGTACATACCGCTCGGCGGCAACAGGTGCAGCACTGCCAAATATATAAGAAACATGGCGATAGTGTGGTTCCTTACCGGAATGTGGCACGGCGCGAGTTGGAACTATATATTTTGGGGGCTTTACTATCTAGCGTTCCTGCTCCTTGAGAAGTTCTTCCTCGGCGGAAGATTTGGGCCTGTGGCATCACACATATATACATTGCTTGTCATCCTGTTTGGCTGGACGATATTTAGGTTTGAGAATCTTTCTGAGCTTGGTACTGTGCTTGCAGGAATGTTCGGAGTTGGCACTTCAGGATTTGCAAATATGGCGCTTGGAACCGTGTTCCTCAAGAACATTTTCTTCCTTATATTTGCAGGAGTGGCATGTACCAATCTGGGCAAGAGATTCAGAAAGACAATGATAGAGATGGGCAAGGAGAATGCGCTGGTGTTTAACGTGCATAATGTGCTGGAGATGATAACACCTGCCATACTTCTGATAGTGTCAGTGCTGGCGTTGGTTGGCGCGAGCTACAATCCGTTCCTGTACTTCCAGTTCTAGGAAGGATGGGTAGAAAAACAGTTGGTTATAGAGACTTATTGATTTAAAGAAATTGTATATTAGATCTCGGTCTGTGTTGGTATACTCAGGCGGGGAGACGAAAGTAGATTTGAGTGGATATGATATGAATAGAAGAAATTCAGGAAATAGTTCAAGACAAAATATCAACCGTAGCAGAAGACGGTATGTGAGGAGATATTCCAGAAACCAGAAAATGCAGATCAGGAAGTTCAGGGCGATCGGGGTTCTGGCATTTGCGGCGATAATGGCGGTCGGAGCGTTTATCGGTCTGCTGTTCTTCGTAAGACCAAAAAAGTCTATGACAGAAAAAAGGGAATTGGCTAAATTCCCATCGTTTACGATAACATCATTTCTTGACGGTTCGTATTTTGAAGGTGTGTCATTGTGGTACTCAGACACATATCCGATGAGAGATAAACTTGTGGCGGCGGATCAGGGACTCAAGTCACTTTATGGCATAGAGACTGGAACCCAGATGGTTGGCGGAAACACTAAGGGCGATGATATCCCAGAGACTGATGAGAATGAAAAGAAGCAGAACTCCCAGACAACGGCGACAACTACCGAGGTGACAACCGAGGATCCAGAGATCGGACTTCCTGCAAGCAAGACAGGTTCCAAGGTGAATAAGGATGCCTCTACGGAAGACGGAACAGTGCAGACCGTTGATCCACCTGATTCGAAGGCCATGGATGCTGCGTTCCAGAAGCAGCTCCAGGATAACCTCTATGTGAAAGATGGCGCGGCGTACAGCCTGTATTACTTTGTACAGGATTCTGCCACTGAGTATATAAATGCGATGAACAATGCGGCATCAAAGCTTTCTGGTGTGGCAGATGTATACGACATACTTGTGCCAAACAATTCAGGAGTGCTCCTTCCAGATGACGATCTTGCAAAACTTGGGGGCTCTGACCAGAAGCAGGCGATAGAATATTACTATAGTATGATGCAGGGCGTAAAGACTGTGGATATATTCGATACACTCAAAGAGCACAATGATGAATATATCTACTTCAGGAGTGACCATCACTGGACGGCGGACGGAGCTTTCTACGCATATGAGGAGTTTTGCAAGACCAAGGGCATAACAGAGATACCGCTTGATAAGAGAAAAAAAGATATATTTAAGGGGTTCCTTGGCAGCTTCTACAATACCCTCCAGAATTCAGATATGAAGAAGAACCCTGACACCATATATGCTTATGAACCTATAGGAACAAATGATATGACCTACTGGAATGATGATGGTTCAGAGCAGAAGTGGAACGTTATAATGGATGTCAATGGTTGGGATAAGGGTACCCTGTACTCGACATTTGTCGGCGGAGATACACCGATGGCAGTGATAGAGAATCCAAAAGTCACTGATGGATCGACGTGCGTGGTGATGAAGGAATCATATGGAAATGCGTTCATACCGTTCCTAGTGGATCATTATTCCACTATATATATATTGGACTACAGATATTCAAATGTTAATGTAATAGACTTTGTTAAGGAAAAGCAGGCAGATGATCTTATCTGTATCAACAACATATCACTCATAGGTGATGAAGATGTAGCAGCCACGATAAGCGGCGTGCTGCAGTAGCATCCGTTGTCTCAGATAAAGGATATCAACAATACAACAAACCGGAGGAGATCGTTATGGACAAATTAGGGTTTATAGGTATGGGAAATATGGCACAGGCACTCTGTGCAGGATTTGTTAATTCTGGCAAGGTAGCGGCGGGAGATGTGTATGCATATGCACCGCACTATGACAAATTGCTCGGCAATGCGGAGAAATATGGATTTACTCCGTGCAGATCACTTTCGGAGCTGGTGGATGCTGTGGACACTGTCATCATGGCATGTAAGCCCTACCAGATAAATGATGTCCTGGTGGAGATCGGAGAGAAACTTCACGGAAAGGCTCTGGTGTCTGTGGCTGCAGGATGGGATTTCAAGAAGTACAGCGAGTATTTTGACAGTTCAGTGAGGGTTCAGTTTGTGATGCCGAATACACCAGCCATGGTGTATGAGGGTGTCATGCTCTTTGAGGCGCAGAACTCACTTGAGGAGGAAGAACGTGCACAGATAAAGGATCTGTTTGCAGCCGTCGGAATAGTTGAGGAGCTTCCTTCAAATCTCATGGGAATAGGCGGTGCTGTGACAGGATGTGGTCCTGCATTTGTGGATCTGTTCATAGAGGGATACGCCGATGCGGCTGTAAAGTACGGAGTTCCAAGACAGACAGCGTACAGACTGATATCACAGATGATCCTTGGATCAGCAAAACTACAGCTGGAGACCGGGGAACATCCGGGAGTGTTGAAGGATAATGTGTGTTCACCTTCAGGTACGACTATTTGCGGTGTGGCATCCCTTGAAGAGTCAGGGATAAGGAGCGCGTGCATAAAGTCTATAGACGCTATCATGAACAAGAAATAAGATAGGGGGTATCCATGGATACCCCCTATTCTTAGGTTTATGTTTTTATGTTGATATTATCTGAACATTAATATTATTTGAATTTTGAAAGGATACTTATAAGTCTCCTTATGTTCAGTGGCTTGGATAAGTGTTCATTCATACCCGCCAGGCGGCATCTCTCAATGTCCTTTGCGAAAGCATTTGCCGTGATCGCGATTATAGGGATCTGCTTGGCATCAGGGTGGTCAAGTTCCCTTATGGCACAGGATGCCGCGATGCCGTCCATAACAGGCATCTGAAGATCCATAAGGATTCCGTTGTAAGTGCCAGGGGCTGCGGCTTTGAATTTGTCCACACATATTGCACCGTCTCCTGCCCGCTCGCAGGAAATTCCATTCATGCCTAGAAGCTCAGATATCACCTCGTAGTTAAGTTCGTTGTCTTCTGCCACCAGAAGATGCATGCCGGAACATACGGATGTTATATCCGTGGCATAATCGCGGTCGCCGGTCCAGAGATCATCTTTGATGATGAAAGGAACTTCCACAGTGATAGTGATAGACGTTCCCTTTCCCACAGAACTGTTAACTTCTATATCTCCCTTCATCAGATCTACAAGCTCTTTTACTATGGCAAGTCCAAGTCCGCTTCCCCTCACATTGTTTATTCGGGTGTCCGTCTCGCGGGTAAACTTGCTGAACATATCAGCCTGAAATTCCGGCTTTATTCCAATTCCTGTGTCACTTATGCGTGCGACCAGGCGTATATTGTTTGAGTTGTCAATGCGCTCCTCGTAGAGATCAAAAGTTATGTCACCTCCTGCTGGTGTGAATTTTATGGAGTTAGACAGCAGGTTGGAATATATCTGTTTAAGTTTCAAGCCGTCTGCCATCACGTATTCATAGAGTATATCATGGCAGCTGAAGGTTATGTTCAGTTCGTCGTTCATAAGCTCCTGGGCAAATATATGACTCAGGGTGCTGCTGATCCCTGATACGGACGTCTCGACGGGGTTGAGTTTCTGTCTGCCGTCCTCAAGACTGGTAATATTCAGTATATTGCTCACAAGCTGTTCGATATATTTTCCGGATGTGGTAAGCTTTTTTAGTGCATCACATACCTTTGGTGAGTTGTCTGGGCAATTTTTTGCTATATCCGCAAATCCCATCACTGCGTTCATAGGTGTTCTTATGTCGTGTGCGATCTTTGACAGAAATTCTGATTTTGCTTCATTTGCCCTGTTGGCTTCCTCTGCGAGCAGCATCCAGCTCTGCTCACGGCGCTTTTGCTCACTGATAAGACGGGTGGCATAAAGTATGCTGGTCACGTTGCCTGAAGAATCTCTCTTCTGTACTATAAAACGGGCAGAATGCCAGTTACCGTCGTTGGAGAGGTAATCCATAGCTATGGTCTCCTCGGTGTGCAGTCTTTCCGGTATAGTGGAGAGATCAAAGAACTGAAGTATTTTGTCCTGATATTCTGGTACTACAAAGCGGTGGCACAGTTCCTTCATCTTGGCTGATGCCCTGCCCATGCGTCCTGTAAGTCTGTGAACCTCATTGTCGCTTGAGACTTCTTCGTACATATCCAGTGCGAGGTCGATCCGGTATATGGAAAAGTAAATCTTACTTATGGCAGATATGATCTCATTGTTGAGTGTTGCCTCATCGAGAGCCTCCTGCAGCTGCCTTCTAGAATTCTGTTCATAGGCGATAAGGTCATCTATGTTCTTGAAACCGATCAAGACTTTTGAGTCGGATCCAAAGTCAAACGGGAAGACCTCTGCCTCAAAGTACTCCTGCCCCACGGAGTTCGGTGTGACCTGATATCTGAATGACAGTCTGCCATTTATCGATATATGGCTTTTCAGGTGTTCGATGCCGAGCTGTTCAAGGAAATTTGACGATGCAGACTTTATGACATAATTGTCGTAATATGATTTTATGAGGGCGGAATAGCACTTTGCATTGCCGGCCTTCAGATCACTTATCTTTGCCGCATTTGCCGTGGAGTCAAGTTTCAGTGGTTCAATGGTGTCAAGATTTAAGTCCACGCAGTAGACGGATATGTAATCTGTGCTGAGTATGGACAGGAACTTCTGGTCGCGTTCGATATCCATAAGGCTTTTCTCCAAAGAGCGGTTGCGCTGTTCAAGCAGCTCTGTCATCCTAAGTGATTCCCGGACATTTCCAAGGTGACCGCCCACAACTCCAAGGAGGGTGAGGAATGATTCAGATTCATTGATGTGCGGATTGTCAACGCCTATAAAGCCCCGGAGCTCATTCTTGTAGAATATAGGAAATGAAATCTCTGAACGTATATTCTGGAGAGTTAATAATCTATATTCAGATGGCATGATATCCTTTACGTCATTGACATCATCGATTATGACACTGTCGCCCCGTTCAAAGGCATTCAGCCAATATGGCATGTCGTTTGGATGTACTGACTGAAGATCCTCTATAAATGGTTTCACATTCTCAGCACACCATTCGTAGGAGTTGCAGAAGTCACCGGTGGATTCGTCCTTGTCAAATATATAAACTCGCTCAGATTTTGTGTAGCTGCCGATTATCCTGAGCAGAGTCTGTATGGATGACCTGAGTTCGGCCCGGTTCTGAGCTCTGTCTATGGCGACCATCTGTTGCAGAATTACAAAATTATCCATAAAATATTCCCCCTTCATAATGGTTTCTTTGTTCTAAATGCTCATCGTATTTGTCCCTTTATGACAATTTTACTCGTAAGTGGACTAAAAAGCTATATAAATAGTAATTAATTCCATAGACAATATTATTAATAGCTTCTAAAATTATTGTGGATGATTGTGAAGATTTTACTTTATTTATTATAAGAGGATTCGATGGATGAATCAGAGGAGAGAATCATAATGAGAGAAAAAGTTTTGATAGTTGATGACATCGAACTGAACAGAGAGATCTTAGCTGTGGCACTTGGCGATCAATATGACATCGTGCAGGCAGCGGATGGAGAGAGGACAATCGAGATTCTGAAGAATGACAATGGGGATATATCAGCAATGCTTCTGGATCTCATCATGCCGAATGTAGATGGGTATGCGGTTCTTGATTATATGAAGAACACAGGACTTATAGACAGGATACCGGTCATAGTAATAAGTGCAGAATCAACAAGGGACGTTGAGGTTAAATGTCTTGACATGGGAGTTTCGGACTTCGTCAGAAAACCTTTTGACAGCGTGACAGTCAGGAGACGAGTTAAGAACGCGGCTGATCTGTTCATGTACAAAAACCATCTTGAGGACAAGGTTAAGCTTCAGACAAGAGATCTTAGAGAGAAGAATAAACTGCTTCAGGCTCAGGCAGAAAAGATACGAGAGACCAATGAGAAGATAGTGGATGTGTTAGGTACAGTGGTTGAGTACAGAAATTTAGAGAGTGGGGAGCATATCAAGAGAGTCAAAGGATTTACAAGGATACTTGCTGAGAAAGCTGCGGAGAAGTATCCTGAGTATGGATTGACGCAGGATAAGATAGAGGTGATAGTTTCAGCCAGCGCCCTTCATGACGTGGGCAAGATTTCCATCAAGGACAGCGTGCTGTTAAAACCAGGCAAGCTTACCACCGATGAGTTTGAGTATATGAAGACTCACACCACAAAGGGCTGTGAGATATTGACTCAGATTGCTGGAACGTGGAGTGAGGATTATGAGAAGGTGAGTTACGAGATATGTCGTCATCACCATGAAAGATATGACGGCAAGGGTTATCCCAGAGGAATCAAGGGAGAAGAGATTCCGTTTCTTGGTAGGATCCTGGCGGTGTGCGACAGCTTTGATGCCGTGATCTCCAAGAGAGCATATAAGGAGCCCCTGAGTGTGGAATACGCTATGGGGGAACTGGAGAAAAATAAAGGAACCCAGTTTGATCCGGAGGTGGCAGATGCTTTTATTGAACTGATCAAAGAAGGAAAAGTTCCCCTGTAGGAACTGATAGCAAAAAAAGAGGCACCCACGGGTGCCTCTTTTCAAAAGGGGAGGATTAAGTATTATCGTATCTTTCGTAAGATCAAAGGAGGGGATCCGATGATAGTAGTAGTCTGTCCCGGATTTGTGGGTTTATACATCCCCGATTGATATTTTTTTGTTGTTTTTGAGGACGAGTTGTTATATACTATGATTAATAATTCTGTCAATAGGTGAACTG
>ERZ826220.4234-NODE-4234-length-10282-cov-3.819986_pt1 | contig 10282 bp, 6 predicted proteins | sample MGYA00519927_ERZ826220 | MGnify/ENA primary metagenome ERZ826220 (study PRJEB31778, sample SAMEA3449225) | human gut metagenome | biome: human gut; feature: human-associated habitat; material: faeces | place: United Kingdom | collected 2010/2012 ...
GGCGATGAGCACCGCCGACGCCGCGCAGGCCGACACCGCTGCCGATGCCGCCGACCCCGGCAAGGACACCGAGGCCGTGGGCGGCAGTGACACCACCGCCCCCACCGAGACGGCAGACGAGGCCCAGCAGGCCGGTGCGGACGCCTATACCAGCGCCGCGGCGGAGATCGCCACGCTGGACGCCGACGACCAAAGCATCCTCTACACGCCGCTGTTCACCTACGCGGCGAACCCCGACGCCAACAAAACCATCAGCTTCGGCAACTATCTGGCGGCGCTCTACGCCGAGATCGTCACAAATGACCCGGCCACGGGGCTGCCGGAGGGGGCGTCCGTCGAGGCGTTCGCGGGCGGTGTGACCGAGCCGGAATACGGCGAGATCACCCGCGGGGATTTGATGGCCGCCCTGCCCGCGACAGGGCGCATTCAGCTGGTCAGCACCACCGCAGAAGCCGCCCGGGCGCTGGCCGACGGCGGCACGGTCAGCCGCGTCTACCAGAACAGTCTGACCGAGTACGCCCCCGAGGGGGATGTAGTCTACATCGTCACCGACACGGCGACTCTGGCCGGTCTGGGTGCGGAGTACACGGTCCTGCGCGATTACGGCGATGTCTTTTGGAGCGTTCGGATGAACATCAACGACCTGACCGCCAACTTTACCACAGAGTTTGTGCTGCCGGAGGCCCCGCAGTACGGGGTCGGACGCAGAGGCTGAACCGGGGACGGCAGCCACCCGCCAACCTCACGAACCCTTCCGGCCTGCTTCGCGGCCACCTCCCCTGATGGGGAGGCTTTCCTCGCGGGCTCCGCCCGCGCAAAAAGGCTCCCCTTTTAGGGGAGCTGGCCGAGCTTGCGAGGCCTGAAGGGTCCCGACGGGCTTTCCGTGGCCGCCCATTCCCGGTTCTACCCGCAACATCCCCAAATAAAGGAGGTTCTCCCACATGAAGCTCACATTCTTAGGCGCTGACCGGGAAGTGACCGGCAGCTGCACACAGCTGGAGGCGGCGGGACACCGCTTTCTGATCGACTGCGGCATGGAGCAGGGCCGCGACGTGTATGAGAACGCCGACCTGCCCTGCGCGCCCGGCACCTATGAGGCACTGCTGCTGACCCATGCGCACATCGACCACTCGGGCCGCATCCCGTACCTGTACAAAAACGGCTACCGCGGCCCCATCTATACCACCGATGCGACCCGCGACCTCTGCGCCATCATGCTGGAGGATTCCGCCCACATTCAGGAGCAGGAGGCCGAGTGGAAAAACCGCAAGGCCATGCGCAGCGGCGCCGAGATGATCGAGCCGGACTACACCGTCGAGGACGCGCAGAACGTCATGAAGCAGTTTGTGCCCTGCCCCTATGAGACGTGGCAGACGCTGTTCGACGGGCCAACCGGCAAAATCGAGATGCGCTTTACCGATGTGGGGCACCTGCTTGGCAGCGCGTCCGTCTCGCTGCGCATTGCGGAGCCGGGCCGCACGCCGGAGATCATCGTTTTCTCGGGCGACATCGGCAACACCCATCAGCCGCTCATCAAGGATCCGTCCAACCCGGGCCACGCGGATTACCTTGTCATGGAATCCACCTACGGGGACCGCAGCCACGGCCCGAAACCGGATTATATCGGCGATTTGAGCGCCGTGCTGCAATCGACGTTCGACAAGGGCGGCAATGTCGTCATCCCCAGCTTTGCCGTGGGCCGCACGCAGGAGCTTTTGTATTTTATCCGTCAGATCAAGGCCGAGGGCCGTATCAAGGGCCACGAAAACTTCCCGGTCTTCGTGGACAGCCCGCTGGCAAGCAAATCCACCACGATCTTCCGGGAAAACTTTGCCGAGTGCTACGACGACGAAGCCCTCGCCCTGGTGCAGAGCGGCCGGAACCCCCTGCAGTTCCCGGGTCTGCACGTCAGCGAGACGAAAGAGGAATCCATGGCCATCAACGGCGACCCGACGCCCAAGGTCATCATCTCCGCCTCCGGCATGTGCGACGCGGGCCGCATCCGACACCACTTAAAATATAACCTCTGGCGGCCCGAGTGTACGGTGCTGTTCGTCGGCTACCAAAGCCCCGGCACCTTAGGCAACGCGCTGGTCAACGGTGCGCAGGAGGTCAAGCTCTTTGGCGAGCCGGTGCAGGTCAGGGCCCGCATTGCGCAGCTGGGCGGGCTTTCGGGTCACGCCGACAAGGACGGGCTGGAAGCCTGGCTCCGCGCCTTTGACGAAAAGCCGAAGTTCGTCTTTGTCAACCACGGCGAGGACGCCGTCGCCGAGCACTGGGCCAACCATCTGAAGGAGGAGGGCTACGAGGCCGACGCCCCCTACAACGGCTCGATCTGGATCGCCGCCGAGGGCCGCGTCGCCTGCGCCGAGGTCGGCAACACCCAAAAGATCATCAAGACGAAATCCGCCGAGACCGTGCGCACCAGCGCGGCCTATGACCGTCTGGCCAACATGGGCCAGCGCCTGCTGGAGGTCATCCGCCACAACCAGGGCGGGGCCAACAAGGACCTTGCAAAATTTGCCAGCCAGATCGCTGCGCTGTGCGACAAATGGGATCGATAACATTGACAAAAGCAAAAGGAATATGGCAGACGCTGCCCGCACCCCTGCGCGGCGCGGTGACCCTGCTGGCAGTGCTGGCGCTGGCCGCGCTGCTGACCACGGTGCGGCACAATGCCAGCGCCTACCTGACCGGCGTGTGGGATACAGGCTCCCAGACGCTCGTCTATGGCCGCATCCACCAGATGGAGCAGGGGCAGCACGCCCCCGGCGGCTTTCTGGGGGTCTACACCGACGATTGGAGCGACGACACGAACCGCGCACTGTTCCGGGACGACACCCCCACCGACGCGGCGGCGTTCCACCCCTACACCCACCAGTCGGGCTTGCAGGGCTGGCTGTTCGGCAGGGTCAACCGTCTGCTGCGGCACCGGCTGCCCGACGGTCTGGCGCGGGAGACCGCCCTCTACTGGCTGAACAGCACGCTGTTCTACGCGGCGGAGCTGCTTGCGGCGCTGGCCGTGTGGGAAGAATTCGGCCCGCTGGCGGCAGCGTTCGGGTTTGCGTCGGTGCTGCTGGCCCCCTGGCTGCAGCGCGGCATGAAGGACCTGTACTGGTGCCTCTGGACCTGGCTGCTGCCGCTGCTGGCGGCGCTTTGGCTCTGCCATTGCACCCGCGTGCGCGGCAAAACGCCCCGCGGGTGCTGGCCGCTGGTGGCCGCCGCCTGCATGGTGCGCTGCATGTGCGGGTTTGAATTTATCACAACATTTTTGATCCTGTGTGAGATCCCGCTCTGCTACGCGGCAGCCAAGGCGTATTTTGTGCGGCGCGACCCGCACGGCGCGCTCGTCTGGCTGGGCCGCACCGTCGGGGCGGGTGTCTCGGCGCTGGGCGGTGTGACTGCGGCGCTGGCGCTCTGGTTCGCACAGGAATGGCTCTGCTTCGGCAGCGCGGCGGACGCCTGGCAGAACATGACCCGGGCCGTCACGGACCGCGTCAGCCTGACGGACGGCGCGGTGCGGGACGTGAACGTGCCGCAGGTGCTCGCGCAGTATTTCCGTGAGAGTGCGGAGCCGCTTTTGCAGCTCGGGCCCGTCAGCGTCGCGGCATGGCAGCTGCTGCTGTTTGCGCTGCTGGTCGGCGCGGTGAGCGTTGTTGCCTGCCTGCGCCGCGGCACGGCGGCGCAGCTGGTGCCGCCGTGCATCGTCTGGGGGCTGGGGCTGGCGGCCCCGGCGTCCTGGATGGTGCTGTCCAAGGCGCACGCTGCGATCCATACCCACCTTGTACCGATGCTGTGGCACTTTGCGTTTGTGCCGATCAGCTGTATGCTGCTGCCGGTGCTGGCAAAACTCATGATCCCGGGGAGGAAAAAAGACCTTGTGGCATCCCATTAAACACTACAAAACGATCCGCCATCACAAAATGCTGGTGATGAAAAACTGCTTCCGCTGCGGGCTGTACTGGCAGGGCCTGACCCATGACTTAAGCAAGCTGGCCCCCGTGGAGTTCTGGGCCGGGGCCAAATACTGGCAAGGGACGTGCAGCCCCAACAACGCCCAGCGCCAGGCCGAGGGCTACAGCGCTGCCTGGCTGCACCATAAGGGCCGCAACAAGCACCATCTGGAATACTGGATCGACTACGCGCCGGACGGCAACCACGCCATGGCCGGTATGCGGATGCCCGCCCGCTACGTGGCCGAGATGGTCTGTGACCGCATTGCCGCCAGCAAGAACTATAAGGGCGACAAGTACACCGACGCCGCGGCGTGGGAGTACTATGACCGCAGCAGGGACCACTACATCCTGCACCCCGAGACCCGCAAGGAGCTGGAGACCTGCCTGCTGATCCTGCGCGACGAGGGCGAGGACGCCTGCTTCCGGTATATCCGCACCGAGCTGCTCGGCAAAAAAGCATAAGAAAAAGACCCCCGCAGCGTCAGGTGCTGCGGGGGTCAGTGTTTTATGTAGGTTGAGTTCCGTCATTCCCGGCGGGAACGTCTGCATCGGGGGTGTTCTCCGGGGGAGTTGGTGGCGGCTCAGTTGACTCTGGGGGAGTTGGTGGCGGCTCAGTTGACTCTGGGGGAGTTGGTGTCGGCTCAGTTGACTCCGGGGGAGTTGGTGTCACCTCGGGCGTCGGGGACGGGGTGGCCGTGACCTCGGGGGTCGGCGTCGGCGTGGTCTCCACATAGCTGTCACTCGTGCTCTCGCTGTCGGCGGGCTCCTCCGTCGGCTCGGGCGTGGCCGTCGCCGTGCTGGAGGAGCTGACCACCGGCACCGTGTAGACCACGGCGTCCTTATCGCCGGTGTGCTTCGGGATCGTCGTCAGCGCGGGGCGGTCATCCTCGGTAATGTAGCTGTGGGTGCGGATGTAGTTGAACAGCGCGTCCATCGCCGTGCGGGTCAGATGGATGCCGTCGCTCGTCTCTACATAGCCGCTCTTGGCGTAGCCGGTGACGGAATCCTTCAGCACCTCGGCGCTGTTCAGGAACTTCCAGCCCTTCTCCTGGCACATTTCGACGAGCGCTTTGTTGTACTCGTCCACCTGGGTCTGGGTCAGGCTCTGGTTGGAGTGCTGCTGCCCGATGGGCGGGATGGCGTTGACGATGATGTCCACGCTGGGGTAGGCGGTGACGATGGCCTCGATGCCGGTCTGGTAGTTTTTGACGAAGTCCGCGGCCTTATAGCCGGGGTTCAGGTCGTTCGTGCCGAAGGTCAGGATGACCCGGCGCGGCTGCAATTTCGCCACGGCCTGGGGCATCGTGATGTAGCCGGACGAAGTGCTTACCTGCACGCAGGCAAAGGTCGCCAGGCTCTTGGCGGTCATGCCCACCGAGCCGATGGCGTTGTCGTAGCTGCAATAGTCGAACATGCGGTACATGCGGGCTGTGTTGCTGTCGCCCAGAAACAGCGTCTCGTCCACATAGCTGTCGCCCGCGTCGGAGGTCTGCTCAAGGATCGTGGAGGTGTAGGCCTGGGTATCAATGGTGTTTTCATCTTTATTATAGCCGCTCTCGACGACCATGGACGCGCTGTCCACGGTGGACACGCTCTGGGCGTCCGCGCCGCCGAGGTCGATGCCGCCGAGGTCGATGCCGCCGATGAGCACCAGCGAGATGCCGACGCTGACCAGCAGCATGACGCTGCACAGAGCCAGCACCAGATACATCTTGCTGCGCATATCCAGCGCTTTTTTCTTTTGTGATTTGGTTTTGCCTGCCATGAAAGGCTCCTTTCGCGTGGGAGCATGGAGTGTTTACACAATATGTAAATTCATTTTACACCATTTTCCACCGGAACGCCAGTCTTTTTGCAATTTTTACATAATTTGCCGCAAAACAAAAACCCCGCCGAAGCGGGGGTAAACAGAAATGAGGATGTTGAATTGAAAAGGCTTCCCCTGAGGGGCTGCGCCCGCAGGCGCGTGTCGGAGCGCAACCGCCGGAGGCGGCTCTTAGCGCGGAGACTGAAGCTGTCCGCGAAGCGGACTGATGAGGGCGGAGTTTGCCAGCAGTACCCGTTTACGGTCTGCATCCGGCAACTTCCCCCTCATCCGGCCCTGCGGGGCCACCTTCCCCCAGGGGGAAGGCTTTGGGAGAATCACTCCTTCGGCAGCAGATGTGCCTTCTCCAGGGCGGGGCGCAGGGCGATGTACAGGACAACGGCGCAGACGGTGGAGAGCAGGGAGTTGACCAGCGTCACACCGCTGGCGATCTTGGTCACGACGGAGACGAACTCCGCGGGCTGGCCAAAGATGTACAGGTTGCGGAAGTAGCCGATGAACGGGTCGGTGAACACGTTGACCAGCAGGCCGCTGAAGGCCGACGCCGTGACGGCGGCCACGTACTTGAGCTTGCTGCCGGTGGGGAAGGTCCTGAGGTGGATGACCTTGTGGGACACCGCGCCGCAGACCAGACCGATGATGAATTTCAGAATAAAGGTCGTGATGGCGTAGCCCGGGTCACCGGCGACAACATCGGCCAGCGCCAGGCCGATGGCACCGGCCAGACCGCCGGACACACCGTCCAGCAGCATGGCGGTCAGCGCCGTGAAGGTGTTGCCCAGATGGAAGCTGGACCCCGTGCCAAAGACGTTCGGGATGCGGAAGAACTCGTACGCGACAAAGCTCATCGCGGCCATGATGCCGATGATGCTGATTTTCTGCACGGTGAATTTCGTTTTGGTCAGCGCTGCGATCAGCAGTGCCAGGGCTGCTACAACGAACAGCAGCAGCCACATCGTTGCGGTAGACATAGTTTCGTACACCTCTATTGACATTTTCCTTCCGGGAAGGTATGTTTTTATTATACTGATTTCTGGCTCTGAATAAATGCTCAGTTTTTAAATTTTTTATGGGGCCAGTGTGGAGGACTGTCATGATAGAGTTGGATGCCGACCAAAAAACGCCGCTGTATGAGCAGCTGTACGCCGCCCTGGCGGATGAGATCCGCACCGGCCAGCGCGCACCCGGAACGCCGCTGCCGGGCCGCCGCACGATGGCTGCGCAGCAGGGCGTCAGCGTCAACACGGTGGACGCCGCCTACCAGATGCTGGCCGCCGAGGGTCTGGCCGAGCCGCGCCCCCGCAGCGGCTTTTATGTGCAAAAGACCTACGGCATGCTGCACAGCCGCGCCCGCCGCGCCCCCGCCGCCCCTGCACCGCAGCCGCCCGCCGCGCCGCAGCCGGTCTACGACCTGTCCACCGGCAGCGTGGACACGGCGCTGTTCCCGGCGCGCAGCTGGGGACGCATCCAGAAGGAGCTGCTCTACCAGCGGCCCGAGCTTTTACAGCGCGGCGAAATGCAGGGCGACGCCCCGCTGCGCACACAGATCGCGGAATATTTGTCGGTGTACCGCGGTGTGGAATGCACGCCGGAGCAGATCGTCGTCGGCGCGGGCATTGAGTATCTGCTCGGGTGCCTGGCACACCTGTTCAGCGACGGCATGGCGGCCATCGAGAACCCCGGCTACTTCCGCACGCGGACGGTCCTGCAGAACAGCGGCATTCCCTGCACGCTGGTGGACATTGACCGCGAGGGCCTGCCCGCCGACGCGCTGGAAAAAAGCGGCGCAAACCTCTGCTATCTGACGCCCAGTCATCACTTTCCGACGGGTGTTACGATGCCTGCGACCCGCCGTGCCCAGCTGCTGGCCTGGGCAGCGGCCCGGCCCGGGCGGTACATTTTGGAGGACGACTACGACTCGGAGTTCCGCTTTGATACGCGCCCTCTGCCCAGTTTGCAGGGCATGGCGGGCCCGGACGGCCCGGTGGTCTACCTGACGACGTTTTCAAAAAGCCTGGCCCCGGGCATCCGCATTGCCTGCATGGTGCTGCCGCAAAGCCTGCTGGCGCGCTATCGCCGGGATTTTGCGACCTACGCCAACACGGTCAGCCGCTTTGAGCAGCAGACGCTTTGCGAGTTCATGGCGGGCGGGTATTTCACGCGGCATCTTGCCCGGATGCGCCTTGCCTACAAGCGCCGCATGGAGGCGTTTGCGGCAGCGCTGCGCGCGGCGCTGCCGGGCGTGGAGCTGGACGGCGTACACAGCGGGCTGCATTTTCTGCTGACGCTGCCGGGGGCCGGCGGCGAGCGTGCCATGGTCGCCGCCGCGGCACAGCAGGGCGTGCGGCTGCGCGGCCTGAGTGAGTATTATCTCGCCCGGCCCGAGCTCTGCCGGGCGGATACCGTGGTAGCGGGGTACTCGGCCTTGAAAGAGGACGATGTGGAGAAGGTGGCGCAGGCGCTGGCGAGGGCGTGGCTATCATGAATGCCCTGTAGGGGCCGGGCATGCCCGGCCCGCAGCCTTGCCGTTGCCGCCCGTTTATCTTTTGCATCGTAGGGAGCGGTCTTGACCGCTCCGCGGGCGGATAGGAAATCCGCCCCTGCGCACAAACAAAAGCCGCTGCCCATGTGTAACCACAGGCAGCGGCTTTCTATTTTTCAATCAAGGCTTATTCATACAGAGGGAACTTCTTCGTCAGCTCCTCGACCTTGCTGGCGACCTCGTCCTTCTTGTTTGCAAAGTCAAACACGCAGTCTGCAATGCAGTCGGCGATCACCTTCATCTCGTCGGGACCCATGCCGCGGGTCGTGACGGCGGGGGTGCCGATGCGCACGCCGCTCGTCACAAACGGGCTGCGCTTCTCGCCGGGGACGGTGTTCTTGTTCGCGGTGATGTGCACCTCGTCCAGATTGTGCTCCAGCTCCTTGCCGGTGCAGTCCTCGTCGGTCAGGTCGATCAGCAGCAGGTGGTTGTCCGTGCCGCCCGAGACCAGCTTCACGCCGCGGGCGGTCAGCTCGGCTTCAAGCGCCTTCGCGTTCTCCACAATTTTGCGGGCATACTCCTTGAACTCCGGCTTCAGCGCCTCGCCAAAGCAGACGGCCTTCGCGGCGATGACGTGCTCCAGCGGGCCGCCCTGCGTGCCGGGGAAGATGGCGGAGTTGATCCGCTTGATCAGGTACTCGTTGTTCGTCAGGATCAGGCCGCCGCGGGGGCCGCGCAGCGTCTTGTGGGTCGTGGTGGTCACGACATCGGCGTAGGGCACAGGGCTCTGGTGCTGGCCGCCTGCGACAAGACCCGCAATGTGCGCCATATCGACCATCAGCATCGCGCCGTAGCCGTGGGCGATCTCGGCCAGCTTCTCAAAGTCGATGGCGCGGGGATAGGCAGAAGCACCGGCCACGATGAGCTTGGGGCGCACCTTGGCCACCTGTTTGGCCAGGGCGGCGTAGTCGATGCGGCCATCCTCAGTGGAGACGCCGTAGGAGACGAAGTTGTAGTTTTTGCCGCTCATGTTCACGGGGGAGCCATGGGTCAGGTGGCCGCCCTGGGACAGGTCCATGCCCATGACGGTGTCACCGACGTTCAGCAGCGCAAAGTAGACGGCCAGGTTGGCCTGTGCGCCGGAGTGCGGCTGGACGTTGGCATACTTTGCGCCGAACAGCTTGCAGGCGCGGTCAATGGCGATCTGCTCGACCTGATCGACGTACTGGCAGCCGCCGTAATAACGGTGGCCGGGGTACCCTTCCGCGTACTTGTTCGTCAGCACGCTGCCCATGGCCACCATGACGGCGGGGGAAACGATGTTCTCGCTGGCGATCAGCTCAATGTTCTGCCGCTGGCGGCCCAGCTCACGCTGCATAGCCGCGCCCAGCTCGGGATCGTAGCTCTCCACAAAGCCGATGGTGTCGATGATGTCCTTGTACATACTGCTTTCCCTCCTAATGTATATGCTGTCCACGGCGGGAAACGGCCGCGGGCGGATTCTATAGGCACCCGTCGTTCCCGCCGCCGAGCATCTCCCTTACAGCGTCCCCTTGGTGGACAAAACGCCGTCGATCCGCGCATCTCTGCGCGTCGCGGCGTCCAGCGCCTTGGCAAACGCCTTGAACATGGCCTCCAGCTTATGGTGGTCATTCTCCCCGTAGAGCACCTTCAGATGCAGATTCATCATGGCGCTGTACGATACGGCGTAGAAAAACTCCCGCGCCATCTGGGTGTCCATGCCGCCGCAGCTCTGGCCTGCAAAGCTGGCGTCGTACACAAAGTAGGGCCGCCCGCCCAAATCGACGGCGCAGAGTGCCAGCGTCTCATCCATCGGCAGCATGCAGCTGCCGTACCGCACCAGCCCGGCCTTGTCGCCCAGCGCTTCTTTTATGGCCGTGCCCAGCGCAATGCCGACGTCCTCAATTGTGTGGTGGCAGTCTACGTCCAGGTCGCCGCGGCAGGTGACGCTTACATCAAACAGGCCGTGGCGGGCAAAGCCGTCCAGCATGTGGTCAA
>ERZ826220.4236-NODE-4236-length-10280-cov-3.259462_pt1 | contig 10280 bp, 12 predicted proteins | sample MGYA00519927_ERZ826220 | MGnify/ENA primary metagenome ERZ826220 (study PRJEB31778, sample SAMEA3449225) | human gut metagenome | biome: human gut; feature: human-associated habitat; material: faeces | place: United Kingdom | collected 2010/2012 ...
AAGTGGTACGAGACCGCGGTCAAGACGCTGGCGTCCAAGGGCGTCATCACCGGCTACACCGACGGCACGTTCAAGCCGACCAAGTCCGTCACCCGCGCAGAATTCTGCGCGATGGCCTCCCGCTTCTTCTCCCTGAAAGAGGGCAGCGTGAAGTTCACCGATGTCCCGACCACGTTCTGGGGCTATAAGTACATCGCCTCCGTCGTCGCCAGAGGCTATCTGGACGATGTCGAGGGTGCGTATGAGCCGAACGGCGCGATCACCCGTGCCGAGGTCGTCAGCATCGTCAACCGCATGCTCTCCCGCAGCGCGGACAGCGCATATCTCGCGAAGGGCGACGAGGGCCTCAAGACCTTCACCGATGTCGCGGAGACAGATGCGTGCTATCTCAACGTGATGGAGGCCGCGAACGGCCACGATTACACCAAGTCCGGCAAGACCGAGACGTGGAAGAATCTGAAGTAAATTCACAAAAAACGGCTGCACCGTCGGTGCAGCCGTTTTTTTGCGCGTGTCGGCGCGTGGCTTGTAATTCTCTAATTTCTATGATATAATGACCAAAAATCTGTAAAACCGAGGAATTTACCATGAGAATGAGACGAAGAAACAATCTCGAGCCGCGCATGAACGCCTGTGAATCCGTCTGGATCCACGAGCCGGAGGCGCTGCGCGGCAACTGGCGGAGCCTGATGCCGGGCTGCCGCGAGCTGCGCGTCGAGGTCGGCTGCGGCAAGGGCAAGTTCACCGTTGAGACCGCGGAGGCCGAACCCGATGTCCTGCTCATCGCCATCGAGCGTGTGCAGGACGCGCTGGTGCTCGCGATGGAGGCCGCGATCCGCGAGGGCCGGTAATCCGGGCTTGCCTCTCTGACAGCGAATCAATTTCAAAGGCCGCATTCCCCGTCAGGGGAATGCGGCCTTTTCTCTGGGTAAAAAATGCCGGAATCACACGGTTTTTCCGGTCTGATAGGCCTTTTCCAGCGCGGGATGTCCGGCAATGTCGCCGACGTCGTTGACGCCGCCCGCAAAGATCGTGTCCACCAGTTCACAGCGGGGGAAGCAGTCCACCCAGCCCTGCACGGCTTTCTGGGTGCCATCCACCGTTTCCGGCTCGTCCTCCGCCGCCGTCGCCAGCAGGTAGGCTTTGGTGAAGGCATAGTCCGTGTCGTACAGCGGGTTGGCGCGATCCAGCATGGTCTTGAGCTGGCCGCTGACGCTGTAATAATACACCGGCGTGGCGAACACAAGCACGTCGGCGTCGTGCATTTTTGCGGTTACCTCCACGGCATCGTCCCTGATGACGCAGTGCCCCAGCTTCTGGCAGGCGAGACAGCCCCGGCAGAAGCCGTAGTTCTTTTCCCGGAGATGTACGGTTTCCACCAGATTCCCGGCTTCCAGTGCGCCCTTGGCGAAGGCCGCGGCCAGCGTCTCCGAATTGCCGCCCTTGCGTGGGCTGGAGGACAGGATCAGTACCTTTTTATTCATTACAAAACACTCCTTTTTTGATTTGCATAAATTTCCGTTGTTCAAATCCCCGTTCAGTGCTACAATAATCTGACAACGGTCGAAGGTGGGAAAATCATGACGTTTTACGAAAAAATGCGGCTCGTCTGCCTGCGCATCCCCAGAGGGAAAGTCGCGACCTACGGGCAGATCGCCATGCTCTGCGGCAAGCCCAGAAATTCCAGACAGGTGGGCTACGGACTGCGGGAGAATCTGGCCGGGGAGGGCATCCCTGCTTTCCGGGTGGTCAACGGCAGGGGTGAGCTGAGCGGGGCGCAGCACTTTGTCATTTCCGATTTGCAGCGAACGCTTCTGGCGGAGGACGGCGTTCCCACATACTGGAACGGTCACTGCTGGTGCGTGGATTTGAAAAAATACGGCTGGGAAACGTCCCAGGCCGATGCGGCGGCCTTTGAAAAAGCGTTTGCGACCCCGGAAGATCATTTGGATTTGGGCTTGTAGTCCCTCATTTCCGGGATCGCCCCACCGGACACCGCCCACAGGTACAGGCTTGCCACGCTGCAATAGGGGCTGAAACGGCGGCGGTATTTTTCAAACAGCGCCCGGTCGATTTCCCGATGGTGATAGACCATCCGCAAGCCCCGCTGAATGGCAAGGTCGTCGTAGCTGAAAATATCGGGGCGCTGCATACAGAACAGGAGAATCATCTCCGCAGTCCACACGCCGATCCCTTTCAGCGCCCGTAGGGCTTCAATGGCGTCCTCGTCGGACATCCGCTCCACGGCGGCCAGATCAAAAGCGCCGGTGTGGACTTTTTCGGCAAAATCCGTGATGTACTCCGCCTTGCGGAAGGTCATGCCCAGCGCCTGCAGCTTCGGGATGCCCGCCGCAAGAATGGTCTCGGCGTTCACGTCTCCCAGGGCGTCCTGCATCCGCTGCCAGATGGTCGCCTGCGCCTTCGTGGAGATCTGTTGGCCGATGATGTGGTGAATGACGGAAGAAAAAAGGTCGGTATCTACGGCGCGGTCGATGTGGCCGATTTGGTCAATGACCGCGCAGAGCCGCTTGTCCTTCCGGCGCAAATAGGAAACTTCCGTTTTCCCATATGCAAAGTACATGTTTCTCACTTCCTTAAATATCATGATACCGCAGATTGTGGGGAAAAGCTATCAAAAATTTTTTGACGGCTGCAACATTTCCCTTTGCCCGGCTGTATACAGGATAGAACGGTGGAAATGCCGGGAAAAAGAAAGGAATGTTTTGATTATGGAAAAGTTTATTGCTGTTATTTTAAGTTTGGTAATGGCGCTGGCTATTGTGGGATGCAGCGGAAACGCAAATGCTCCCGCGCCCACCACCCACAAGGACAATGCATCTTTCACAGCGGACGGTACGGTCATTCCCGGAAGCGACCCCAAGACCTGGGGACCTGCGGAAGACGGCGAAAACATCCAGATTCCCGACCCCTGGCAGGAATGCACCAGTCTGGAAGAAGCGGGCAAGCTCGCCGGTTTCTCCTTCACCGCGCCTGAGTCGGTGGACGGTTACACGGAGCGGTACATCGCGGCCATTGAAAACGAAATCGCCCAGGTGATCTTCAGCAACGGCGACGATTCCGAACTGTATTTCCGCAAGGGGCTGGGTGGCGACGACATCAGCGGCGACTACAACACCTACGACGTTACCGAAGAGCAGACCATCGACGGACACACCGTCCTCTGCAAAGGAAACGACGGCCTGATCTACACCGCGACATGGACGGACGGCACCTATTCCTACGCCGTAATGTGCAACGCCGGTATGAGCGCCGAGCAGCTGAGCGTCTGGGTGGAAGCTCTGGCCTGAAAAACAGCCTGAATTTTAGAAGGAAGGAACCTTTGGAATGGAAGCAATAGCAATTCCCATGCCCCTGTGGTGGCGGCTTCTGGGGCGGCTGTACGCGTTTGCTCTGCGCCTGCTCCCGCAGGAAAAGCAGCAGACGAAGGCGGATGACCGGGCGGGGCAGATGGCGGCGGATGCTCTGGATACCTACGGAAACGCCATTCTGCGCTGCGCCTACAGTTATCTCCATAACATGGCGGACGCGGAAGAAGTCTTGCAGGACACGCTTCTGAAGCTTCTGACCGCCGCCCCCAACTTTGAAAGCGAGGAGCACAAAAAGGCGTGGCTCCTGCGGGTGGCGGCGAACCTGAGCAAGAACCGCATCGAGTACAACGCCCTCCGAACCTCCGACGAGCTGAGTGACGAGCTGGCAGAGGAAGGGCGGGAAGACCTGTCCTTCGTCTGGGACGCGGTGAAGGAATTGCCGGTGCAGTTCCGGGAGGTGATCCACCTGCACTATTACGAGGGCTATTCCACGGAGGAAATCGCAAAAATCTTACAGCGGAATCCGTCCACTGTCCGTTCCGACCTTCGCCGGGGCAGGGAAAAGCTGAAAACCATTTTGCAGGAGGGCTATGACTTTGAAGTATGAGCAGATCATGGATAAAATCGAAGTGACGCCGGAAATGCGGCAGCGAGTCCTCCGCAATGTGGAAGCAGAACAGGCAAAGCAGAAGAAGCGTCAGCTGACCCGGCGGCTGGTTACATTGGCGGCCTGTCTTGCCATCGTGGTGTGCTGCTGGTACGTCTGGAAGCCGAAGCAGACAGACCCGCCGGAACAGGGGATGATGGCGGTCGCCCAGATCGACACCGTGGACAGTCTGGAAGCGCTGACCGAAAAAACGGGGATTCCCATGAACGAGCTGACGGGCGTTCCCTTTACGGTGGAGCGCACGGAATATGTGTCCTATTGGGACGAACTGGCGGAAATCCAGTATTTCGGCGGCAGTGACAGCCTGTGCTACCGCAAATCCCCCGGAACGGAGGACAATTCCGGCGACTGCAATGTGTACGCGCAGGAGGAAACACTGGAAATCTCCGGAAACGCCGTGACCTTAAAGGGCGGCAACGGCGCGTACAGTCTGGCCATCTGGACGGACGGAAGCTACGCCTACTCCATTTCCGTGACGGACCCGCTTTCCCGGGATGCGTTCGGGGCGCTGCTTGAGGAAAACTTTTAACGGATAAAAGACCACGCCCCGCCTTTGATGGGTGGCCGTAAAACAGTAAATGGAGCGTATCGGTACAGATGCGCTCCATTTCTCGTGCCAACGTATGCAGCCCCTTGGCTCTCCCTCTGGGAGAGCTGTCACCGAAGGTGACTGAGAGGACTTTATACTGAACTCCAATTAAAATCTTTAAAAAAGATTTTAATTGCCTGAAGGGCATGGAGTTCATATGAGACTTGTTTTGTGATTTCTTTCCTTATAAATCACAAAACAGGCAGCGCCGTCAGGCGATGCCTTCCTGATTAAAATTAAGATTTTAATCAGGAAATAGTATAAAAATGAAAAGGCAGGGCGCTCTGAAAGAGCGCCCTGTTTGCGTTACTGCAGACCCTGCTCGTAAGCCTCGATCATCTTCTTGAACGTGTGACCCGTACGACCAACGAGTTTTTCAAAGTAGCGTTGGGTACTTTCGCCGGTGAAAATCTTAATATCCAGGCGCATTACACCATCACTTTCCGGTGTTACGAAGATTTTATCAATATATTCGTTGATAAATTCCGGGGTGATGGCACCGGTTGCCGCAGCTTGCTCCAATGCTCGCATGGTTGCTTTCAATGCATCGATTTGCTTGCGGAATTCCTCCTTGGAATAGAGCTGTTGTTCCAATTCGATGATCTGTGATTCTGCGTCAGCGATTTCATCGGCGCACTGCTTGTTCATAGTAATGAAATCTGCATCGGATATGCTACCCATGACATTGTATTCCAACAGCTTGGATTTCTTTTTGAGTGCCAATTCTCTGCGGCTTTTTTGCTGTTCAATTTGCTTGGGGATATCGTTGCTGGCATCCAATGCCTGGAATCGCTGCACATATTCTTCAATCAGTGCCTCGGTATTTACTTTTGTATCCCGTGCTACATCCAGAATCAGAGGTTTGATTTCTTCTTCGTAGATTGCAAAGGAGGGACAGGAATCTGCGCCGTTTTTGATTTTACCGGAGCATACCCAGCGGCTGTTTTTGTTACCCTGCTTGTCCTTGGATTCTCTGCGGTAATAGGCAGCGCCACAGCAGGTGCAGTAGAGCTTGCCAGTGAGCAGGTTGGCATGATTACAGATACCCTGCCGGGATTTTACATCCTCACTGCGCCGTTTTAAGATGGCGTTTGCTTGATCCCATAGCTCCTCGGAAACAATGGCGGGTACGATTTCTCCGGTTTCGTCCTTGAACATCACCCATTCCTCCGGTGGGAGGAATTTTTGCTTCTTGGTGAACATATCAATGACCTTCACCTTATTGCCCACATAATAGCCTTTGTACTTGGGATTGGCGATCATGTTGGACATGGTGGTGTGGGCAATTTTTTTGCCATTGTGATTACGATAGCCCTTCTCCCAGAAGATATTTTCGATCTGCTTCATGCTGTATTCGTCAGTAGCATACAGTTCAAACAGTTCCTGTACCATGGCTGCTTCAGCTTCGTCAATGACCAGCCTGCCACCATCCTTTACATAGCCGAAGATCCGGCTATTGCCCAGTACCACGCTATCCTTGATGGCCTGCTGATGGCCAAATTTTACACGGCTGCTCAGTTTGCGAAGCTCGTCCTGGGCGATGGAGGACATGATGGAAAGGCGAAGTTCGGAATCCTCGTCCAGAGTATTGATGTTATCATTCTGAAAGAAAACACCCACACCGCAATTCAGAAGCTGACGGGTATACTGAATGGAATCCAATGTATTACGGGCAAAACGGGAGATCTCCTTGGTGATTACAAGGTCAAATTTATCATCACGTGCATCCTCGATCATCCGGTTGAAATTCTCACGTTTTTTTGTGGAGATACCGGACAGACCTTCGTCGATATAGCCGGGAACAAAAGTCCAGTTCTTGTTTCGCTTGATAAGATCCTCATAGTATGTGATCTGGTTACCAAGAGAATTCAACTGCTCGTCGCTTTCAGAGGAAACACGGGCATAGTAAGTAACCCGGAGAGGAATATCATATATGGATCTTGTTTTAAGCAAGAGCCTCAGGTCATGAATATCCATATTACGTTCTCCTTTGATATTCGTTGTATCATCACTATTGGTATTATATAATACAATCACGAAAAAAGCAATATAAATCTACAGAAAACAAAGAACCGGAGTTGCATCCATGCGATGCTTCTCCGGTTCTTTGATTATTCTAAAGCAGACGCCTTACGGCTGTTGATTTGGATTTTCATTTTCCGATGCTGGGCCTCGGTAATGAGCCCTTTTTCCAGAAGAGAATTATTGAAGTAATTCAGCCACATTTTCTCGACAACGCACCGCTTTTTTACTTCGTTTTCCTCATTGGTACACTCAGCCATAACGTCCACCTCCAAACTCGTTTATAGTGTTGCCAATTTCTGGCGGGATCATGCGGAGGGAGGACGGCAGGATCTGCTATCGGCTCCCTGTGATGATATTCTATAAAAGATCACAGGATTTTGCATTGAGCGCAGATTGAGCGGGAATTGAGTGAATTGCATCTAAAAAAGCAGTGTCGTTTTCTGTTGAAAGTTATCGAATGTATGTTCGCAATTTGTTTACACATTCTATGGAAAATGTTGTATAATAAGATAAAATGAGGCTTTTGAAATGTGGAGGGAGCGAAAAGATGGAACGACTGGACTTTGCATCGGTGATGGCGGTGCTGCGGCGGAATATCCCGGATGAAAACTTTGGCAATCAGGCGGATTTTTTGGATTCCTTATTTTTGGACATGGGATTCAGTCCGCAGACGGCTATGGAATTTGACCAGGGACAGGTTTGCCGGTGGATCAATGGCTTGGCAAGGCTAAGTCCCAATATTATCAGCTTCTACCAGGACAGCTTCAATCAAAGGAAGCTGGTTAGCCGCATTAAAAATATGCTGCTGCCGATGATGCCCGATAGTGCCATGGCAGCCCAGGAACTGTATGACCTTGTGCTGCAGGCTCCCAATGTGTCGCCCCAAAAGAAAATGGAACTGACGGACGGATATACCTTTGAAGATGACAACGATGAAGCGATTTTCATAATGGAAATCCTTTGTCTTGCGATGCAGCTCCGCTTTGAAAAGCGGGATGTGCGGAAGAAGCAGCTTCTGACACCGGGCAATCTCTCCCCGGCTGTGGTGGACTATATCTTCGACACCGACATTCCCAGACCCTGCCGGAGGTTCCTTGGGCGGGAGCAGGAGCTGGAACAGCTTCACGGACTGCTGGTGGATCACAGCAAGGTGTTTCTGCATGGCATTCCTGGTATCGGCAAAAGCGAGATTGCCAAGGCTTATGCAAAGCAATATGGCAAGGAATACACCAATGTCATCTATGTAAATTATCCCGGCGATCTGAAGCAGGCTGTGATCGATCTGGACTTTGCGGACGATATGCCCGATGAAAGCGATGACACCCGGTTCAAGCGGCACAATCGCTTTCTCCGCAGTTTGCGGGAAGATACCCTGCTGATCATGGACAACTTCAATGCCACCGCATCCCAGGATCAATTTCTGGATGTGATGCTGAAGTACCGTTGCAGAATTCTATTCACCACCCGCAGCCGATATGAAAACCACATTTCGCTGGAGGTGGGCGAACTGAACCCGGACACCCTGTTGGAACTGGTGGGCAAGTTCTTCCCGGAAGCAGAGAAAAAACAGGATGAAATCAGCCAGATTATCGAATTGCTCCATGGACATACCTTTGCCGTGGAACTGGCAGCAAGGCTACTGGCAAACGGGTTGCTGAAAACCAAGGCGTTACTAACCAAGCTCCAAAAGGAAAAAGCTACCCTGGATGCGGACGATAAAATCGGCACTACCAAGGACGGCAGGGACAGAAAAGCAACCTACTATGACCATATCCATAGCCTGTTTTCTCTGCACAAGCTTTCCGGCGCAGAACAGGATATTCTTCGCTGCATGACCCTCATTCCTGCCAATGGCATTTCCACCAGACGATTTGCGGCATGGATGGATCAGCAGAACATGAATACCATCAACGATTTGATGGAAATGGGTTTCATTCACCCTAAGAACAACCGGGAGATTCTGCTGCATCCCATGATCCGGGAAGTTGCGGTGGAGGAACTGAAGCCCTCTGTCCGAAACTGCTCTGTGCTGCTGGACAGCTTACAGGAGATCAGCTTGATGCACGGTATGGAATTTATGAATAACAAGCAGGTTTTCCACACCGTTGAAAGCATTATCGCAACGATCAGGAAAGACGATACTGCCAAGTATCTGCTGTTCCTGGAGAATGTGTTCCAGTATATGGACAAGTACCGCTATGAATCCGGTATGCAGGCAATCATCAAGGAAATGACAACGATCCTGTCCGATGATTCCGTTGGCACATCTGCTGACCGGGCCTGCCTACTGGATGCCCGTGCGGTGTTGGAAAAGAACACCAAAAAGCAAATTGAATTGGTGGAGGAAGCCATACGAATACTGGGGGATGTGCATTCCGGCAATGCCCATCTTGCGGCAAATCTACACGCAAATTTGGGAGCTTTGTATCACAAGGCCGGACGCATGGATCTTGCCAAGCAGTACATGGAACAGGGTGTACAGCTACTGGAAGAATACAACTTGACCGGCTACCATGACAGTGTGACGCAGATCTGCAATTACGCAGCGCTGATTACCGACTTGGGCGAACCCCAGCGGGCCTATTCTGCGCTGCTGAAGCTGGCGAGGACGGTGAAAGAACTCAATTCCGATCAGTGTCTGGATTATGGCCTGATTCAGCAGGTCATGGGAAGTGTTTGCGTGGTAAAGGGCGATGCGGCCCAGGCGCAGCTCCACCACCAGCGAGCTATGGCTATTTTTGAAGTAGTCTTTGAAGATGAACCGACGCTCTTGGATGAAAAGCGCAAAGAGATCGGACAGGCAGCACTTGCCAGCAGACAGAAAAATCAAAAACTACTGGTATAACGATTTAGAGCGAGGTTCCGAAAAAAGGAATCTCGCTCATTCTTTTTGTCAATTTGCGCTCAATTGGCGTTCAATGTCAAAACCACCTCTTTTTGGTACGATTTAGGGGCAGGGGGAAACTCCGGCAACGAATCTATCAAAGGAGGTCTTTTTTATGGAAACGGAGGTGAGCGCATGGCGATGAACTTACGCAAAGACAGCCAGATCCCGGCATATATGGCATACCCCAGATTTCTGCTGACGGCAGACTTGAGCGAAACGGCGAAGCTGGTATATGTTCTGCTTTTGGATCGGGCAAGGCTGTCAATGAAAAATGAAGGGTGGGTAGATGAACAGGGTCATGTGTTCATCTACTACACAATTGCAGACTTGGCAAGCGCAAGCAGGAAAAGCGTGGTGTGAAGAACACCACCATCACGGTGACCGACCCCAAGACCGGCAAGAGCGTGGAAAAGAACCTTTCCGCCAGCGAGATGAACAAGCGCCGGCTGGAGTATGCCCGTCAGCTGGACGCCGAGCGCTACAAGGACGAGCGCACCGTGCCGCTGAGCGAGCTTGACAAGCAGGATAAACAGTAACAAGGGAGGTAAACGGTTATGATCCGTACACAGGAATCCACCGGCAAGACGGTGGACGAAGCCCGCGCCAAAGCCTGCGCCCTGCTGGGCGTGCAGGCCGACGATCTGAATGTCAGCTATGAAGTGCTGGAAATGCCCCAAAAGACCGGTTTTCTGGGCTTAAAGACCACCCCCGCCAAGGTGCGCGTGAGCGTGGAACTGCCGGATGCCCCCGCTGCTGCACCCGCAAAGCCGGTGGCAGAGCAGC
>ERZ826220.4240-NODE-4240-length-10276-cov-4.064182_pt1 | contig 10276 bp, 6 predicted proteins | sample MGYA00519927_ERZ826220 | MGnify/ENA primary metagenome ERZ826220 (study PRJEB31778, sample SAMEA3449225) | human gut metagenome | biome: human gut; feature: human-associated habitat; material: faeces | place: United Kingdom | collected 2010/2012 ...
GATGTCGAGAAACTACCCTCTCCGGACGAACAGGCCAAGTTGTTCGGACTCCGTCAGCATGTCGAGAACGTCCCGGTTGAAAAATATATCGTAGGAGGCGAGATCATTAAGTTCGGCACATCCGAACTTCAAGTGCTGACAGTTCCCGGACATTCACCCGGCAGCGTCGCTTTCTATAACAAAAAGAACGGCTTTGCGATCGTCGGCGATGCACTGTTTGCCGGAAGTATCGGCCGTACCGACCTTTGGGGTGGCAACCAGGAGGTATTGGTTGCCGCCATCCACGACAAACTCCTTTCACTTCCCGACGAGACAGTAATCTATCCGGGGCATGGACCGGAAACAAGAGTCATCGATGAGAAGTTCAACAATCCCTATTTGTAACTGACAATTAAGAATTAATTCATAAATCATAAATCACAATATTATGGACACAAATAAATTTGTAAACCGCCACGTTGGTATCTCGGCAGAAGACATTCCTTCCATGCTGCAAGCCATCGGCGTCAAGTCGGTTGACGAACTGATCGATCAGACCATCCCGTCCGACATCCGTTTGAAAGAACCGCTTAACCTTCCCGAACCCATGACGGAACGTGAGTTCGCAGAACACATCTCGGAGTTGGCATCCAAAAACGAAGTCTTCACTTCTTATATCGGAATGGGTTGGTATGACACAGTATGTCCGGCTCCTATCCAACGTAACGTATTTGAAAATCCGGTTTGGTACACTTCCTACACTCCGTACCAGGCAGAAGTTTCACAAGGACGTCTGGAAGCTTTGTTGAATTTCCAGACTGTTATCGCTGAACTGACCGGCCTGCCGCTAGCCAACTGTTCCCTGCTGGACGAAGCGACAGCAGCAGCCGAAGCGGCAACCATGTTCTACGGTAGCCGTAGCCGTGCACAGGTGAAAGCAGAAGCCAATACGTTGTTTGTCGACGAAAACGTATTCGCCTCTACACTGGCCGTTATCAACACTCGCATGATCCCGCAAGGCATCAAGGTCGTTGTGGGTGATTACAAAACATTTGAATTCACACCGGATGTATTCGGGGCTATCGTCCAGTATCCGAATGCCGACGGTTCGATCGAAGATTATAAAGAATTCATCGTACGTGCCAATGCCGGTGGAGCACGTGTCGCCGTTGCTGCCGACCTGATGAGTCTTGTCCTGCTGACTCCTCCGGGAGAATGGGGAGCAGATATTGTATTCGGAACCACACAACGCTTGGGTACCCCAATGTTCTATGGCGGTCCATCGGCTGCTTTCTTTGCTACCAAAGACGAATACAAACGGAATATGCCAGGACGAATCATCGGCTGGTCTAAAGACAAATACGGTAAACTTTGTTACCGAATGGCTTTACAGACCCGCGAACAGCATATCAAACGCGAGAAGGCAACTTCAAATATCTGTACGGCACAGGCATTGCTGGCTACAATGGCAGGATTCTATGCCGTTTACCACGGTCAGGAAGGTATCACGACTATCGCTTCACGTATCCACAGTATCACCGTATTCCTTGATAAACAATTGAAGAAATTCGGATATACGCAAGTGAATGCACAATACTTCGATACCCTGCGCTTCGAACTGCCCGAACACGTTTCGGCACAGCAAATCCGTACGATAGCTCTTAGCAAGGAAGTAAATCTGCGTTATTTCGAAAACGGAAACGTAGGGTTCAGTATTGACGAAACGACTGATGTAGCAGCCGCCAATGTGTTGCTTTCTATCTTTGCCATTGCTGCGGGAAAAGATTATCAGAAGGTGGATGACATCCCTGAAAAAAGCAATATAGACAAGACTGTAAAACGTACCACGCCTTTCCTTACACACGAAGTATTCAACAAATATCATACGGAGACGGAGATGATGCGTTACATCAAACGTCTTGACCGCAAGGATATTTCGCTGGCCCAATCTATGATTTCCCTCGGTTCATGTACCATGAAACTGAATGCCGCTGCGGAAATGCTGCCTTTGAGCCGTCCCGAATTTATGGGTATGCATCCATTGGTTCCGGAAGACCAGGCAGAAGGGTATCGGGAATTGATTAATAATCTGAGTGAGGACTTGAAGATCATCACCGGTTTTGCCGGCGTAAGTTTGCAGCCAAATTCGGGAGCTGCCGGAGAATATACAGGCCTTCGTGTGATTCGTGCCTATCTCGAAAGCATTGGTCAGGGACACCGTAACAAGATATTGATTCCCGCTTCAGCTCACGGAACGAATCCGGCATCGGCAATACAGGCAGGGTTTATAACCGTCACCTGCGCATGCGACGAGCAAGGAAATGTAGACATGGACGACTTGCGTGCCAAAGCGGAAGAAAACAAAGAAGAACTGGCGGCACTGATGATTACATACCCTTCTACACACGGTATCTTCGAAACAGAAATAAAAGAAATCTGCCATATTATCCATGCTTGTGGAGCACAAGTATATATGGACGGTGCGAACATGAATGCACAGGTCGGGTTAACCAATCCGGGATTTATCGGTGCTGATGTCTGCCATTTGAACCTTCACAAAACGTTTGCTTCACCTCACGGTGGTGGTGGTCCGGGTGTGGGTCCTATCTGTGTGGCCGAGCATCTGGTACCTTTCCTTCCGGGACACGGAATCTTCGGTAATGCACAGAATCAGGTTTCCTCCGCTCCGTTCGGAAGTGCGGGAATCCTGCCGATCACTTACGGATACATCCGTATGATGGGTACAGAAGGACTGACTATGGCTACTAAAATCGCGATTCTAAATGCCAATTACCTGGCTGCTTGTCTGAAAGACACGTATGGGATCGTTTATCGCGGAGCGAATGGTTTCGTCGGGCACGAGATGATTCTGGAATGCCGCAAAGTGCACGAGGAAACGGGCATCTCCGAAAATGATATCGCAAAACGTCTCATGGATTATGGTTATCATGCTCCTACCCTCTCCTTCCCTGTGCATGGCACGCTGATGATTGAGCCAACCGAAAGCGAGAGTCTGGCAGAACTGGATAATTTCGTTGATGTCATGCTGAACATCTGGCAGGAAATTCAAGAAGTGAAGAACGGTGAAGCGGACAAAGACGACAACGTATTGATTAATGCTCCGCATCCCGAATACGAAATTGTAAGTGATCGCTGGGAGCACTCGTACACACGCGAAAAAGCAGCTTACCCGATAGAAAGTGTACGTGAGAATAAGTTCTGGATAAATGTGGCACGTGTAGACAATACACTGGGAGACCGGAAGTTATTGCCGACTCGCTACGGCACATTCGAATAAGAAAAAACGGTCACAGAGAAAATCATCACAAATAAAGTGATGAAAAACTAATAAAACAATCCCGGGGCTTACACTTGTTATGCTCCGGGATTATCTCTATAAAGCCCGGACTCATCACCTTTCTTCCCAGGGCTAAACACACAAAAGTCCCGGGCATAATGGAAATATACCCGGGACTTATATATTCGGAAATGCCTACTTGACAATAGTTATCGTACCGTCTTTCACCTTTTTCTCTTTCATCGGAATTTTAGAATCAGCATATCCCAACGCTACACAACCGTAAACTTTATGATTTTCCGGAACGCCCAACGAAGTAATAAATGCACGTACCTCAGGATCGTCACACGTCGTCCCGAGCTGATTTATCCAACAAGAACCGATCCCCAGAGAATGAGCCGCAAGAAACATATTTTCGATAGCACAGGCGCAGTCCATACCCGCCCACCACTGAGTCGGCTCATTAGAAACGATAACCAAAGTAGGAGCATGATAATAGCAACAATACGTCTTGCTCTGCCCGCGTTCCTTCAAACGGGGTTCGTCGCTCTTGGCAAAAGCTCCCTTGATACGTTCATTCAATTCGGTCAGTTTATCGGCATTCTGAATGGCAGTGAAATGCCATGTCTCCAGATGCATCCCGCTCGGCGCATAAGTAGCAGCCTCCAGAACAGCCTGCAAATCCTCTTCCGAGACCTGCTGACCGGTGTAAGCCCGTACACTTCGACGTGCTTTGATATTCTCTAAAATTTCATTTGTCTTCATACTATAATTTATTTACCGTTTAACCAAACCAATCTTTGCATTCAGCTTGAAATAATAAACTCCGTTCTCTTTCTCCAAAAAGCCATATTTATCTTTATCCAAAGAGCCCTTTTCCAAACGAGTATTTCGGAACAGGAAGTCTTCCATGACCTGCTTCTCCGATTTATGATAACAAAGTACTTCCCCGTTTCCACCTACCAGCAAAATGCCTTCAACAGCCGAATCCTGACCATTGTATATCTTTGCCGGACGCATCCCCAAGGCCAGAGCCATTAAGAATTGCTTTATTTTAAACTCATAGAAACAATGTTTGTTTATCAACTCATCTTTTATCTTCAGAGGATTCATCTGCTTGATTACTTCCGTCAATTCACTGATTCGGGAGATGCCGTCCAAATGCATAATACGAATCATCTCTGTCAGTACACGCGGAAAATGTAAATCAATCATCAGAAGATTACTGCGGAACACACGGTCGGCTACATCCGAATATTTGAGCACACCACCCAAACGCTCTATCAGCATCATTCGCTCGGATACTTCGTTGGGGGATTCGGGCAATGCATTAATCTTATTCACCGTAGGAGTAGCAAACTTGATTCCACTCTGCTCCAGTTTAAGATTTGCCGCACGCCCTCCGTCCAATAACGGATTCATGGCACTCAACCGCGAACGTACATTGAAACCTCTTACCGGGGCTTCCGGATGCCAAAAGGCAACCGAGAAATCTGTACGATCTTCTGTTTTTGCTTCCAAATCGAAGATACCGGCTTCGTCCAAAAATTCTTCCACTCCCTCCGGCGAGGTGACATCATTTTCCGAGGAGGATTTCACTGCCTGCAAAATCAGATCGGCAACAATACCGAAATCTTCACGCGGCATGGACTTAACACCCGTTTCTCCCTCAATACGGACTGATTCTTCTTCAATATAATACCGGCGCGTTCCGTCATGTTCTTCCCGTTGAATCATTGCAATAGGCCAGGACGTTTCTCCTATTTTCGCTTCTGCCGTGCCTAATACAACTTTTCCGTCTGCCAACAGGCGGAAGAAAGTATAAAGTTCGCACCATTCTTTTTTTGTTGCTTCAAATGCCATATATCTTATGTTTCTTATTTACTGATTCAAGAGGATTACGTATCCATTCTCTCGGAGTAACCACAATATATCTGCCTGTCCAGCATCCGTCAAAATAAGAAGGATTGCCGACTTGTTTCTTAATCGGATAGCGGATATTCTCGCCTTTACTCCGCATCTCCGGCGAACGGCCGGGGTCATTCACCCACACATATTTATCATCAATGCCACGCAATACGATCCAATGTCCTCGTGGTCCAGGACGAAGTCCACGAGTTGCTCCTGTATACCTTACGTTTATCAACACGGGAATCCCACGGTCGATATAATCTTTCAGTATCCGGTAATCTTTCTGTTGGAAATGTTCCGCACTTATCATATTCTCATAATAACGGGTCAATGAATCTATTTCGAAAGAATAATATCCTCCCTGCCCTATCGATGTACGACGACGGAAGGGAGCGCGTTTCTTAAAAAAATAGTTCCTCTGATATTCAATCAGTTTCTTTTCCGCATCCGAAGAGGTTCGTTGCGCGTCTGCTGTCATGCCTTTGAAATAATCGAATACCATTAATGAGGATGCAAGCGAACAGTGTGTATAGGGACAACCTGTGATTTTCTGCGAATACCAGGGAACAGGTATGTCGTTTGGAGCAAATTTCAAGTTCTCCTGTGCCTGTGTTTCAATGCCAACCAACACAAGAGAAGCCCAAAACAAGCTGAAAAGTATATTATATCTGTTCCTCATAAACATATTTTTCTTATTTATATTCTATCTCACTTCCACCAACAATCTCTATCAAAACTCTCCTCCTTCGGGAAAGGAGGAGTCTCCGTAGGGAGAGGTGATAGGTAAATGTCTCAATCAGTCTTCCTCAAGAATCCGTGCCGTTTCCACTTTCTCCAGCCGTGCACGCAGTTTCGGCATCATGGAAGAACGGATGCGCAATGTCATACTGCAATCCATATCATACGACTGCCGAAGAATCTCCGGTTCTTCTTCCTTGACAATACGCATCACATCATTCATAAAAGGATACTCAAACATGATTGTCACTTCCTCGTCCACCGTTTTCTCGATGACCGTAGCAGCAGCTATTGCTTCGGCAGCAGCAGCTTTATAGGCAACAATCAGTCCGCTTGTCCCCAACTTGATTCCTCCGAAGTAACGGACTACGATAATCAGGATGTCTGTCAGTTCATTGGAGTTTATCTGTCCGAGAATAGGCTTGCCCGCCGTTCCGGAAGGCTCTCCATTATCATTGGCACGGAAATCTTTGCGAGCGGCTCCCAGCATATAGGCATAGCATACGTGCCGTGCATCATAATACTTCTTCTGATACGTTTCAAGATGAGCTTTTATCTCATCGAGAGTACGCACAGGCAGGGCGATAGCAATAAACTTGCTCCGCTTTTCTGTATAAATACCTTCGGAAGGTTCGGCAATGGTTTTGTAAGTATCTTCAGCAGTCATGTTGCAAAGATACGGGTTTACACGGAAATTTCAATTTATCGTTTGGAAATATTAAGCGATCAGACAATTGACGAGATACGTTCGGGATGATACAAACAAGCGGTCGTTTTACTACAAACGAACGGTTGATTCTTTATAAAGAAGCGGTCGATCCGTTATAATCTACCGTATGATTGTAACAAATCGACCGCTCTATTTTATAAAATGATACTTGTCTTATTCCAATTTATGGATAACCAGTCCCGAACGAAGTTTCGGTTCGAACCAAGTTGTCTTTGGAGGCATGATGTTACCTGTATCGGCAATATCCATTAATTGCTTCATAGACACGGGATAAAGAGCTAATGCCACTTTCATCTCACCACTGTCTACACGTTTCTTGAGTTCTCCCAAACCACGGATACCTCCTACAAAGTCGATACGTTTGTCGGAGCGTAAATCTTTGATGCCTAAGATTTCATCCAAAATCAAGTTGGAGGATATAGTCACATCAAGCACGCCGATCGGATCGTTATCATTGTATGTACCTGCTTTAGCAGTCAAACTATACCATTTTCCTCCAAGATAAAGAGAGAAATTATGCAAACCGGAAGGTTTGTAAATATCCGCCCCCTTTTCCTCAACAATGAAGTTCTTGTTTAAGGCGCCAAGGAATTGTTCGGGAGTTAATCCATTGAGGTCTTTTACCACACGGTTGTAGTCAATGATAGTCAACTGATTGGCAGGGAAACAAACTGCCATGAAGTAGTTATATTCTTCATCTCCCTTATGGTTCGGATTCTGCTTTGCCTTTTCAGCACCTACCAATGCAGCGGCAGCAGAACGATGATGTCCGTCGGCAATATAAAGAGCTGGCATTTTAGCAAATTCGGCGGTGATAGCCGCAATGTCTTCGCTTTGGTCAATAATCCAAAAAGTATGTCCGAAACCGTCACCCGGAGCGATAAAGTCATAGACGGGCTTTTCCGAAGTATATTTCTTGATGATAACATCCAGTTTATCATTATCGGGATAAGCAAAGAATACGGGTTCGATATTCGCATTGTTCACACGAACATGCTTCATACGGTCTTCCTCCTTGTCGCGACGAGTAAGTTCGTGTTTCTTAATAACACCATTCATATAATCGGGAACATACGCACCGACTACCAATCCGTACTGCGTCTTACCGTTCATTGTCTGCGCATAGATATAATAGTTTTCCTTGCTATCCTGCACCAACCAGCCTTTATCCTGAAACAGTTGGAAATTCTCGGCCGCCTTGCTGTAAACACATTCATCATGTTCGTCCGTACCAACAGGGAAATCTATTTCAGGTTTAATAATATGATAAAGGGATTTTTCATTACCTTCCGCTTCTGCGCGGGCTTCTTCTGAGTTCAATACATCATAAGGACGTGAAGCAACCTGTTCAACCAGGTTCTGCGGAGGACGAATGCCCTTGAAAGGTTTAATTATTGCCATGATATTAGTATTTTATATGTAAAAAATTAGAGCCACAGACTTATATAAAATCTGTGGCTCAAATATACTACTTATTTCTAAAAAAGACGTTCTGCGACAGATTGTTTTTAATCAGATTATAACTATGTTATCCTGAAAATCCGCCTTCCTCATTCTGAATATTATTTGTTTACTCTAAACTTCTCACAACCGTCTTTCAGAAAACCGACAATCTGTTGAGCTGCAGCAATACCGGCATTGATATTTGCCTCGGCAGTCTGTGCACCCATTTTCTTCGGTGTTGAGAAATAACGTCCGGCAAACTTTTCTACAAATTCAGCGTTAGCAGCAGGCATAATGTCCGTAATGTATTTGAAGTCTGCACGGTCTTCCATTAATTTGATAAGTTCTGCTTCATTAATTACTTCCTTACGGGCAGTATTCACTAGCATAGCGCCTTTCGGCATGTCTTTCAGCAAAGCATAGTTGATAGAGTTCTTTGTTTCGGCAGTTGCCGGGATGTGCAGAGAAACAAACTGGCAAGTCTTGTAAAGTTCTGCAGCAGAATCAAGCGCTTTCACTCCGTCTTTCTCGATTACTTCTTTCGGGCAGAATGCATCGTATGCATAAACTTCCATTCCGAAGCCTTTAGCAACACGGGCTACATTGCGACCTACGTTTCCGTAAGCATGGATACCCAATTTCTTGCCCATTAATTCCGTACCGGAAGTACCGTTATAGAAGTTACGGACAGCATAAATCATCATACCCAAAGCCAGTTCGGCAACAGCATTAGAGTTCTGTCCCGGAGTATTCATCACACAAACGTCGTGAGCAGTAGCGGAAGCCAAGTCAACATTATCATATCCTGCACCGGCACGAACCACAATCTTCAACTCTTTCGCAGCATCCAACACTTCTGCATCAATAATATCACTACGGATAATAATCGCATTAGCATCTTTCACTGCATCCAACAACTGAGCCTTATCTGTATATTTTTCAAGCAAAACAAGCTCATATCCGGCCGCTTCAATTTCTTTACGGATACCGTCTACTGCAATCTTTGCAAACGGTTTTTCAGTAGCTACAAGTACTTTCATAATCAAATTCTGTTTATAAAAACTCACCACAGATTACTCAGATTCTCACAGAATTTAGAAATATCTGTGCCAATCTGTGTAATCTGTGGTGACAATATTATTAATGAAGTTTTTCAAATTCCTGCATGCAGTCAATCAAAGCCTGAACGCTCTCTTTCGGCATAGCATTGTAGCATGAAGCACGGAAACCACCTACGGAACGGTGTCCCTTAATACCTACCATACCTTTTTCTGTTGCAAACTTCAAGAAGTCTGCCTCCAAATCTTTGTATTCAGGAGCCATTACAAAACAGATATTCATGCGTGAACGGTCTTCCTTGGCAGCAGTACCTACGAACAATTTATTACGGTCAATTTCTGCATACAGCATATCAGCCTTTTCAATAGCACGGCGTTCCATTTCCTTCACACCACCCTGAGCTTTAATCCAACGAAGAGTCTGCAAAGCAGCATAAATAGGTACTACCGGAGGAGTGTTGAACATAGAGCCACTATCAATATGAGTCTGATAGTTCAACATTGTCGGGATATAGCGGGAAACTTTACCTAGTGCGTCATTCTTTACGATAACAAATGTAACACCTGCGGGAGCCAAATTCTTCTGCGCACCACCATAGATACAGATGTATTTGGAAACGTCAATCGGACGTGAGAAAATATCAGAAGACATATCGGCAATCACTGGAACCGGAGAATCGAGGTCTTTCTTCAATTCCGTACCGTAAATTGTATTATTTGTAGTGATATGGAAATAATCTGCATCAACAGGGATTGTGTAATCTTTCGGGATATAAGTATATGTAGCTTCGGCTGAAGAGGCAACCTCTACAACTTCACCAAAACCTTTGGCTTCTTTCATTGCTTTCTTTGCCCATACACCGGTATTCAAATAAGCTGCTTTTTTTTCGAGGAAATTATAGGGCACCATGCAGAACTCCATACTAGCACCTCCACCCAGGAACAAAACCGAATAACCTTCGGGGATATTGAGTAATTCCTTGAATAATGCCTCTGCCTCGTCAACCACAGGTTGGAAGTCTTTGGCACGGTGGCTGATTTCCATCAGAGATAAACCAGAGCCGTTGAAATCTAAAATAGCCTTCGCTGTATCCTCTATCACCTCACGCGGAAGAATGG
>ERZ826220.4248-NODE-4248-length-10269-cov-3.433131_pt1 | contig 10269 bp, 7 predicted proteins | sample MGYA00519927_ERZ826220 | MGnify/ENA primary metagenome ERZ826220 (study PRJEB31778, sample SAMEA3449225) | human gut metagenome | biome: human gut; feature: human-associated habitat; material: faeces | place: United Kingdom | collected 2010/2012 ...
TGCCCTCATCCACATAGCCCTGCTTCATGGCAGCGATAGCGGCATAGGTCAGTTTGGGAGACTTGTTGTCGATGTAGGTGTGGACATCGTTGGTGTACAGGATGGTGACAGCGGCATCCTTGCCCGTCAGGAAACCGGCCGAAGCCTGAGGAACGGCAGCAGCCATGGCGGAGGCAGCGGCGGTGACACCTGCAGCCTTCAGGAAATTGCGGCGAGAAATAAAGTGTTTCACAAAAAGGACCTCCTTTATGTTCCAGACCAATTTTTACAGCACAGCCTCTCTTCCGCTGTGCCGCATTCTTTGTTTTAAGCTTACCACAGAACCGCCGAAAGAGCAAGCACAAAGATAGTCATTCTGCATAATAGTTTTCTTTATGAGTACGACTTTTTATGAAATCTCGCGCAAATCAGCACAAAAGGCCGGGTGCCGTTTCCTGCCTCAGGCATACAGCACCCGGTCTTTTGTTTTGGGCGGTATTGTTCCGTCGTGAATATCGTCTTATCAGATAGCGTTATACTGGCGCAGGAACTTCTCGAGGTCGGTGCCTTCGAGCTTCTTCAGCGCCTCCTTCAGGGCGATGCGGCCCATAAGGGGCAGCTCCATGTCCGTGAGCTTCCGGCCGTCCCGCAGCTTCACCGAGGCATCCACCAGCGCCCGGACGTCATAGGTGCTGCCCCAGACCTCCGGCACGCCCCGGTCAATGTTCAGCAGCCGGTACACGGCCTCCATGCCGGTGCGCATGGAGTATTCGGTGGTGAAGATGGTGTCCCGGCCGGTCTCGGCGAACTGACCGAGGAAGGCAAAGTTCACCGCATCCTTCGGCACGATGTCGGGGCGGTCGCCCTTCGCGCGGGGCATGAAGAAAGCGTCGATATAGGGCATCATGACCGGCACGGTGTTGGCGCTGTGCTCGGCAAGCTCTGCGATGTCCTCCACCGGCACGCCCAGATGGTAGAGCCACTCCATGCAGATCTCCCGGCCGGTGCAGTCCCGCATGGGCTTTTTGACGTAATCGCCGGGCTTATCGCTGAACAGGCCGTACACCCAGACGCAGAGCTGGTCTTTGGGCTGTGCCCGGAACTGCTGCTGGCGGTTCAGGGTCCAGCTCATGAGCCACTTAGAGTCCTTCACTGTGACGATGCCGCCGGTGACGGTGTGGCCGCTGAAGGGGTCACGCTTGCAGATCTTCTTGATATACTGGGGGATCTTGTCGTCCAGGGTGGTGATGGTGGCGCTTTCCCAGTTGGACAGCTCCGGCTGAGAGCAGAACTTTTCGGGATGGCCGAAGGAGGGATCCTGTGCAGCGATCTTCTTCCACAGATCCCAGCCGTTGCCCGGCTTGATGGTGGGATCAAAGCCCGCGGCCTTGTCCTGAGAGCCGATGGTGCAGCTCTCCACGCAGCCGCCGTTGGTGATAAAGAGCAGGTCGTCCTCGGTGAGGTCGATGGTCTCCACCTCGCCCTTGTGGTCTACCGTGATGCCCGCCGCCTGCTTTTTGCCCGGCTCGAGGCTGAACTGGACGTCCACGACCTTTGTGTCGTAGTAGAACTGGACGCCGTGGTCTTTCAGGTAGGTGACCATGGGCAGGATGATGGACTCGTACTGGTTATACCGGGTGAAGCGGAGGGCCGTGAAGTCGGGCAGACCGCCGATGTGGTGGATATACCGCTTGAGGTAGAGCTTCATCTCGAGGGCGCTGTGCCAGTTCTCGAAAGCGAACATGGTGCGCCAGTAGAGCCAGAAGTTGGAGTTGAGCACTTCATCGTCAAAAAAGTCGGTGATCTTTTTGTCCTCAAGCTGCTCGTCGGGGGTGAAGAAGAGCTTCATGATCTCCATGGCTCCCTTATCCGACAGGCCGAACTTGCCGTCGGTGTGGGCGTCCTCGCCACGGTTCACGGTAGCGCGGCAGAGGGAGTAGTTGGGGTCGGCCTTGTTCAGCCAGTAATACTCGTCCAGCACACTGGCTCCCTCCGTTTCCAGCGAAGGGATGGAGCGGAGCAGGTCCCACATGACCTCGAAGTGGTTGTCCATCTCCCGGCCGCCCCGCATCACATAGCCGACGTCGTACTTGTAGCCGTCGCAGGCACCGCCGGGCAGGGGGTCTTTTTCAAAAACGTGTACCCTCTCCCCCTTCATCTGACCGTCGCGCACCAGATAGCAGGCTGCCGTCAGGGCCGCCAGGCCGCTGCCGATGATATAAGCCGATTTGCGATCCACGCCTTCGGGCTTGCGGGGCCTCGCAAAGGCTTCGTAATTGCCACTGGAATAATACATAGACGTGACCTCCATTTTGTTCTGTACCGGCAGCACGTTCGGCCCCGGTTTGTTTGATTCTGGCATCAGTATACCCCGCTGCTTCCCACCCTACAACAAACAAAACCGCCCAACTGCCGCAATTTTTGTCATACAGGCAGGTTTGCATAGAAAAAATCCGCCCCCGGCGTACCGGAGACGGATAAAAAGTTTTATGATGACTCAGAATGTCAGCCGCATCTGATGCCAGACGACATCGCCGTGGGTGGAGACGGAAACGCCCTCATCCACGAAGCCGAACTGCGCATAAAAGCCGATGAGCCGTTCCTTGCAGGTGAGCACGATGCCCTTGCGCCCGGCGGCTTTCGCGTCGGCGCAAACCTGACGCAGAACACGGGAAGCACAGCCTTCGTGCCGATGGGCCGGGGCGGTGACGACGCTGAATATCATCTGCCACGCACCCTTCGGCGTGTGAAGATGGGGGTCATCGTACATCTCATCGGTGAGGTCGGGCATATCGGTGACGAAGCCATTGACGAAAGCTTTCACCTCGCCGCCCTCGTCCAGCAGCCAGAAACAGTCCGGGTAGACAGCCACACGCCCGGCGATGCTCTGCCGGGATGCCCCCTCAGCGGACGGGTAGGACGCAGCTTCGATGTCGGCCAGTGTGTCCACGTCAGCGGGCAGTGCATGACGGATGCTCATACTCTCCCCTCCTCAGGCTTTGGCGGCGGGAGCCACTTCAAAGTCGATCTTGCCCAGATTGACGTCGGCGCGGACGATGGTGATCATCATCTTGTCGCCGAGGCTCCAGGTCTTGCCGGAAGCGGGGTCGGTCAGGCGGACGCCCTCGGTCAGGCTGGTGCCGGAGGGAGTCAGGCTGGAGGCAGGCACAAAGCCCTCCACGCCGTTGTCCAGCTCGATGAAGAGGCCGCGCTGGGTCACGCCGGAGATCGTACCCTCGTAGCACTCGCCCAGATGGCGGCGGGCATACTCGGCCTTATAGCAGTCCTCGGCCTTCCGCTCGATCTGCATGGCGATGACCTCACGCTCGCTGGACTGCTTGGAGGCGCGCTCTGCGAAATCGGTGTAGCGGAGGATCATGGTCTCCTTCTCGGTACCCTTGAGCATATCGGTCATGATGCGATGGATGGCCAGGTCGGGGTAACGGCGGATGGGGCTGGTGAAGTGGGCGTAATCCTTCAGCACCAGACCGTAGTGGCCCTTGGGCTTCTCTTCGTAGAGAGCCTTGGACATACAGCGGAGCATACCGGTGTTGATGATCTGCTCATAGGGGGTGCCGCGCACACCCTCGAGGATGGCGCTCAGCTCCTTGGGAGTGGGGACGTCCTTGGCGAAGTGGTCATTGATGCCGCAGGCCTGCAGCAGAGCGTGCAGACGCTCCAGCTTTTCGGCGTTGGGCTCTTCATGGACGCGGTAGACGAAGGGGATCTGCTTGACGCGGGCAAAGTGGGCAGCGCACTGGTTGGCCAGCAGCATGAACTCCTCGATCATGCTCTCGCTCTCGCCGGAAGTGCGCTTCTTGACATCGATACAACGGCCATTCTCGTCGAGGATGAGCTTGACTTCGCCGCTCTCGATGTCCATGCAGCCGCGCTCCTTGCGCAGGCGGGCGCGGTGGGCGTACAGCTCCTTCATGGCGGGCAGCTGATCCAGCACCTCGGCGTACTTGGCCTGCGTCTCGGCATCGGCAGTGCCGGCCAGCAGGGCGTTGATCTCAGAATACACGCCCTTGACCCGGCTGCAGATGATGGATTTGACGAACTTGTAGTCGGTCAGGTTGCCGTCCTGATCCAGACGCATCAGGCAGGAGAACGCCAGGCGCAGCTCCTTCTCGTTCAGGGAGCAGATGCCGTTGGAAAGGCTCTTGGGCAGCATGGGCACGACCTGATCCGCATAGTAGACCGAAGTGGCGCGGTTGAAGGCCTCCTCGTTCAGCTCACTGCCGGGCTTGACGTAGTGGGAGACATCGGCGATGTGAACGCCCAGCTCATAGCCGCCACCGGGGAGCCGGGTCAGGCTGACAGCATCGTCGATATCCTTGGTCTCGGCGCTGTCGATGGTGAAGATGGGCAGAGCGCGCAGATCCATGCGGCCCTTGCAGTCCTCCTCAGACACGGTCATGTCCTCGAACTTCTTGGCCTCGTCCCGCACCTTCTCGGGGAAACGGGTGTGGATGTCCTTGGCATAGAGCAGGGCCTTGGCGCAGCGCTTGGCCTCCTCGCAGCTGCCAAAGCGCATGGAAACGCCCACGCGGTGATCCTCCTGCCGGGTCCCGCGCTGCAGGATCTCCACAGCCACCTTGTCGCCGTCCTTCGCGCCGCCCTCGCAGTCGCGCTGGATGGTCATGGAGATGGCCGGGCAGTCATCGGGCACGAACTTCAGGCGGCCCTCGATGCGGCGGACAGTGCCCACCATGTCGTTCTTCTGCTCGAGCACGGCAAGGATCTCGCCCTCATCGCTACCCTCCACCCGGGGGTGGGCAAACTTCTCTACCAGAACGGAATCGCCGGGCATGGCACCGCGGGTGAAGCGGCCCGGGATGAAGATATCGCCGGATTCATCCTCCAGCATCACAAAGGCAAAGTTCTTGCCCAGCTTGACCACCTTGCACAGCAGGGCCTTTTCGGCACGGCCGGAGCGGGCAGTGAAGAACACGCCGGACTTCTGGCAGACCACAGCGTCGTGCACCAGCTCGTCCAGAGCCTCCATCACCTTGCGGTCCGCGGCACGGTCGCCGCCGAACTTTGCCTTGAGGTCCTTGACCATGCAGGGCTGGTTCTGGATGGCATGTTCAATTTTATCGCGTAATGACATATTTTTCTCCTTAACACTTTTCCGGCATTCTCCAACGGAACCCGGACAACTTCTTTCCCACGAGAGGTTTAGACAGAAAAACAGCCCCGCCTTACACGGGGCTGTACACGAGTGCTCAGGCCAGACGGCTGGCGAACACACAGGCCAGGATAGCCACCACAAAGAACACGATGCCTGCAATGCGGGTCACCTTGGCCAGCATCTGATCCGCAGGGGTCAGGCGTGCATTGTTGGCACCGCCCACACCACCGTTGATGGCACCGGCCAGACCCTGACCGTGGGTGTGCTGCATCAGGGTGAGGAGGATGATGACGGCCGAGACGACCAGCAGGATGGCACCGCCGACGATTTCAATGACAGACATGGATGGAACGCTCCTTTTATCTTTAGTTTCATAGAGACTGCATACAAATACAAGTGTATGATAGCACAAAAGCCCGGGAAATGCAAGAAAAACCGTGGGCTACGGGGCCAGAATTTCCAGCCCTGCCGCCACCCGGGCAAAGATGGCCGCGCTGGAAAAGGCAGGCTCGGCCTGCGTGTCCTGCAGCACCACGATGGTATAGCGGGGCTGCTCTGCCGGGACAAAGCCTGCAAACCAGTAATTTTTCAGCTCTGTGCCGCCGGAAAACTGACCGGTCTGGGCCGTGCCGGTCTTGCCTGCCGCGGTCTGGCCGGGCAGGGCGGCCTCATGGCCGGTGCCCCCGGCCACTACACCCGCCAACAGGGCCTGCAGGGCGGCGGCGGTGCGCTTTGTGAGCACCCGCCTGCTCCGGACATGGGAAAGCGCCGTGAGGGGCGCGCCGGTGGTCTCGTCCAGAGTGGTCTCAAGCAGCAGCGGGGTGCGGCAGATCCCCCCGCAGGCAATGGTGTTCATCATGGCGGCGACCTGCAGGGGGGATGCCAGCAGCTCCCCCTGCCCGAAGCAGAAATTGGCGTAGGCCCCGCTGGACGCAAGAGCCTCCCGCTCCGGCAGGACCCCAGCCGCCGTGTGCAGGGCATCGGTGAGCGGGATCGCCTCCCCGAAGCCCAGCTGTTCTGCCATGGCGCGGACGGCATCGGCCCCCAGCGCCTGCCCCAGCCGGATGAAGTAGCCGTTGCAGCTCTTTTCCAGCGCGCCGGCCAGATCCACCTCACCATGGGGAATGCCGCCCGCACAGCGGAAGATCCGGCCATCCACCGCGCACCAGCCGGGGCAGGTGTAGACAAAACCGCTCTCCCCTGCCTCCAGCGCCGCTGCCGCCACCACCGGCTTGAACACCGAGCCCACGGCATAGCACTGGAACGCCCGTTCCAGCAGGGGGCTGTCCGGGGCGTTCAGGCTGGCCGAAATGTTTTCCGGATCATAGCCGGGGCGGCTGACGCAGGCCCGCACCTTGGCGTTGGCGGTGTCCAGCACCAGGATGCAGCCGCTCTGCATCGTCTCGTTGGCCACGGCTTCGGCGGTCTGCTGGATCTCCCGGGAAAGGGTCAGCTGCACCCCCACGGCCCCGCTGTCGGCGGGGGTGAGGACGGGCTCGGCCCGCAGCTTTCCCTGGGCGTTGACGATGCAGAGCAGGGTATCCCCCGCCCCGCTGCCGGTGAGCAGTTCGTCAAAGGCGGCTTCCAGCCCGGCAGCACCATGGCCCTCGCCATCGAGATACCCCAGCAGCTGCACTGCCAGCGGGGCGGCAGAGCTTCGCCGCGCCGCTGGCCAGCAGGAAACGCCCAGCGCGGAAACATCCCGGTCCACCTCCAGCAAGAACGGGGACGCGGCGTTCCGCTTCTGGTAGAGCGCCGCCTGCCCGGCGGCATCGGTGTAGGCGAACAGGCGGGCATAGCTGCCCTCCCCGGGCACGCAGAGGGCCATCCAGCGGGTGGTCTGCCCCGTGAGGAGCTGGCCCCTGTGATCATAAAAATTGCCCCGCCGGGCGGGCAGGTGGAGGGTGACCACGCTCTGCGCCGCCGCCCGGGCCCCGTAGGCCGTGTCGGAGCAGAGCCAGTACAGGCGGCAGACCACCGCCGCAAAGCAGAACAGCAAGGCCCCATACAGGGCCAGCACCCGTTTGCCGGACATGAAAACGCCCCCTCTCCCGCTTAGGATGGGCAGGAAAGGGGGCGTTGATGCGTTCAGGAGCAGATTTTTCGGACGAGCTCAGCGGCGCGGGCGGCATCCTCGGCCGTGGCGGTACCGTTGTAGCGGGCTTTGAGGTAGATCTGGCGCAGCTCGGCCTCGGCGGCAAAGTCCATACCGAAAGCGCGGCCGGTCAGGTCAAGGCTGGTATCGCCCCGCAGGATGGTCACGCCGTGGCGCTGGCAGTGGTCCAGATAGATGGCATACTCCCGCCGCACCTTGTCCACCGGGCTGAGAAAAAGCCCGAGCCAGCGGCGGGCACGCTTGTGGGTGCTACGCCGCACAGTGGTGTCCGTGCAGGCAGTGTCCGTGTGCCGGAACTTCTGGCGCAGGAAATGCCGCACCACCAGCACCGCACAGAGGACCGCCAGCAGGATACCGAGCACGGTCAGCATCGACATCCCGTCGATGAGCGGTTCTGCGTCCTCGGCGGCCTTTTGGGCGTTGGCGATGACCTCATCGGTAGAAACGATCTCAGTGCGCTCCAACGGTTTGGGCGGAAAGAGGGTGAAGAGCCAGTGGATGAACTGCAGGATGCCGTGGAACAGCCAAGTCACACCCTGCACCACAATGTTGTTCAAAAACAGCTGCAGCACCGGCACGATCCCGCCAAAGTAAACGGCAGACACAGCCGCCTTTGCACCGGCAACCACAACACTGCGGCTGAGCAGGAACGGCCCTGCACACACCGCCGCCAGCACGCCGCCGGAAAGCAGCAGATAGCCCGGCCGGGTGGAGATCTCCGGGTCCTGCCGGGTGGTGCGGTTGAACCCCACCAGAAGCACCGCTGCCACCATCGCAAAGGGCAGGGCCGCCGAAAGCACCGCGTTGGCGTTCCACAGCAGCATTGCCACTGCAAAGAAGGGCCATACCCGGCAGAGCCAGCGCAGGCGCTCGGCCTGCCGCATCGGCGAAAGGGCAAAATCGCCGGTGTAGGCCAGCAGCACCGGGTAGACTGCCGCCGGGAAGTAGCAGAGCTTGTCCGCCCCTGTAGGCAGGAAGAGCAGCGCCGCCGCGCTCAGGGCCGCAAGAGTGGTACGGAGGGGGCGGCTGCCCTCAAAGCAGGAGGCCAGACCAAAGCAGAGGGCAGGCCAGACCAGCACCAGCGGCATGGGTGTCCCGCCGAAGCTGGCAGCAAAAAAGCCCGCAAAGGCATAGTAAAAGCTCAGATCATCTGCCAAGCGCAGGGTATGTAAGAACATCATGCGCCCGCCTCCCCTGTCTGGGCCGTCTCTGCGGCCATTTCCGGAGTGAGCACCAGCAGCGGAATGCCAGGTAGGGGCCGCACGGCAGCACGCACAGCTTCTTCCGGCTCCGTTGTCACCACGATGCAGCTGACCTGCTCCTGCGGGTGGTAGTATTCGGCGCAGAACCGCGCACAGGAAAGGACGGTCTGCCCGGTGGCGCGGCCCAAAATTTCCAACACCCTGCGGTAGTGTTCGGGGCCGTAGCCCTGCGGGGTTTCCAGCGGCTTTCTCCACTCCTCACCGGAGAGAGCCGCATTGAGCAGCAGGTCAAAGGCAGCGTTTGCCGCAAAGCGGTAGGACACCGCCTTTTCTTCCAGCCTCCGGCAGACTGTGCGGGCCATGGAGTAGCAGAGCTCCGCCGGTTCCGGGTGGTCGTAATCCTTGGTATCCGCATGGACTAGCACCACTGCCCGGGGCTCAGTGGTGTAATCCCACTTTTTGACCATAAGCCCCTGCCCCCGGACGCTCTGCTTCCAGGCGATGGAGCGCATGGGGTCACCGCTGGTGTAGGGGCGGTAACCCGCCGTGAGAATAGGATCCTCGTAGAGATAGCGGTTCACCGAAAGCTCGCCCAGAAAACCGCCCAGCATTTCTTCCAGTTCCGGCAGAGCGCACTCCCTGGGTGGAACAATGAGCTCGTGGAAGCCCCGCTCGGTGCGGGACTGTTCCACAAGACCCAGAAAGTCGCCGCCGATGACCTGCATCGGTTCCAGCACATAGCGGCCCCGGCGTTCCAGCCTGAGGGCGGTGGAGAAATCTGCCTCCTGCCCCGGGCGCAGCCAGGTGGTGAACCGCACCGTGTGGCCCCAACCTGTCTGATCCTGCGTAATGTGATGCTCCGCGCAGGGAAGAAACTCCTTGCTCAGGTGGAGCTTTGCCGCCAGGAACATCTTCCAACGGGGGCCGCTGTTCCGGACAACAAGGTGGATCACGGCGGGCTCCCCGGCTTCCACAAGATGATCCTCCACTTCCAGCCGCCCCTGCACATCGTCCAGGCTGTGGACTGTGCTGTAACGCTCCAGCCCAAGGGCTGTGGCCACCAATAGCAGCGCGAAGATAACGGCGCTCATTCCGCACTCTCCAACGGCACAGTGATCTCGGCCAACAGCTTGCGCATCCGCAGAGCGGCGGCTTCGGCGTTCATGCTGCTGCCCAGAGAAATGCGATGAGAAAGCACCGCCGGGGCCAGCCCTTTGATGTCCTCGGGGATGACGTATTCCCTGCCCTGCAAGGAGGCATACGCCTGCGCAGCCTGATAGAGCGCCAGCGCACCGCGGGTAGATACGCCGCTGACAAAGCCGTTCTGTGTGCGGGTGGCTTCCACGATGTCCATAAGGTAGTGCTTGACCTCCTCGGAGACCTTGACCTCCCGGTAAGCCGTGCGGACGTATGCGGTCTCCTCGGGAGTGACGACGGCCTGCAGCTCGTTCAGCACGGTCTGGGCCGAGGGGCGGGAGAGCACCTCCAGCTCCTGCTCCCGGGTCATATAGCCCAGCGACAGCCGCATGAAAAAACGGTCCATTTGGGCATCTGGCAACGGGAAGGTGCCAAAGGATTCCAGCGGATTCTGGGTGGCCAGCACCATAAAGGGCTCAGCCAGGCGGCTGGTCACGCCGTCTACGGTAATCTGCCTTTCCTCCATGGCTTCCAGCAGGGCCGACTGGGTACGGGGCGTGGCGCGGTTGATCTCGTCCGCCAACACAAAGTTGGTGAAGAGCGGGCCGGGCCGGAACTCGAACTCACCGGACTTCTGGTTGTAGAAATTGATGCCGGTCAGATCGGAGGGCAGCAGGTCGGGCGTGAACTGCACCCGTTTG
>ERZ826220.4256-NODE-4256-length-10247-cov-3.352433_pt1 | contig 10247 bp, 9 predicted proteins | sample MGYA00519927_ERZ826220 | MGnify/ENA primary metagenome ERZ826220 (study PRJEB31778, sample SAMEA3449225) | human gut metagenome | biome: human gut; feature: human-associated habitat; material: faeces | place: United Kingdom | collected 2010/2012 ...
CCGGTATCCGGCATCCTTCACCAGCTTCATTGCCTCGATCGCAATATCAAACGCTTTCTGATAAGTTAGCCTCCCCACCGTCAGGATCCTGATTCCGTCATAATGATCCCGAAACCCTTCTCCCTTTCCGGCAAATCTCCGTATCCTTTCCTGATTAATGATATTGTGAAATACCTCCGTCTTTTTCGCATACTGCGGATAAATCTTCAGGAAATGTTCCCTCACCTCATCCGACACCGTGAAGATCCGATCCATCTTCTGATAGCATTCCCTGTCCATCTGCCTTGTATATCCACTGCTTTCATAATCAATATGCACAAATGCCGCCTTTTTCTTTGCCTTTACATGATCTGCCACATAATAGGTTGATCCACCTTCCAGATAGGCAACCGCCAGATCATAGGTCTCATCAAAGCGTTCACTTCCATCAGAAAGAACCCTCCACAGGATCTTGTCCGGCTGGATTTGTTTTATCTTTCGCATATCCCGGAGGATTCTTTCGGCATATCTGATCTTGCCTGCCAGATGTCCGTTTCTTATAAACGCCCTGCAGACAGCCCACACCATTTTATATTTCCCCTTTTTGGACAACACTGAGTCCTCACTAAAAGACGAATTCAGAAGTCTCACCCGATCCGGAAGCCTCTTTCTCAGCTCCCCCTGCCCCATCAGTACATAAAGGGAAATCTCATATTCCCCTTGTCCTTCCAGTGTATACAGAAGCTCGAGCAGCGCTGTTTCTGCGCCTCCACGCCCCAGTGTATTGATCACAAATAGTATCTTCTTCATCTTTTTTACTTCTCTTCCACAATCTGGGCATTTTCCATCTACTAATTGTGTTTTAGTAAAAAATGTCTCACATGGTACACAATAAAGACCTTCATATTGGCCTTTATATATATCTCCTTTTTCCATAAAATAGTCAAATATTTTTTGTACTACTTTTTCATGTCTTTCTTCAGTTGTTTGAATAAAGTCATCATATTCTATTCCCATTTTCGCCCATAATTCTTTTGCTTTTGCTGCCATTTCATCTACATATTGTTTTGGTGTTTTTCCTAAACTTTGGGCTTTTTCTTGTATTTTTTGTCCATGTTCATCTGTTCCTGTTAGTAAATATGTGTCTTCTCCTTTTAATTTATGGTATCTTTTTATTGCATCAGCAAGTACTGTTGTATATGCTGTTCCTATATGAAATTTTCCACTAGGATAATATATTGGTGTCGTTACATAAAATTTTTCTTTCATATTACCAATCTCCTTTATCATATAATCTTATACATTTCTCCAAAACCAATCCATACTATTATCTATGCTCTTTCTTTTTCCCATTTTTGCCTCAATATCATCTATCCATAAATAAATGAAGAAAGAAATTAATATAAATACTAATGTAATTCCACTTGTTTGCAATAAAGCCGTTTGGCTTGCAGCAAGTTCTGGCGTATTTGGATTTAGTGTTAAAAATTGCACTGCATAACATATTAATAATGTTATAAATACAAATAACATTATTGCAACTATCCAACTCTTTTTTGTTTTCTTCCCTAAATATGATACTAAAACAAATAATATTACTCCTACTAATAATGTAATAGGGTTCATAAAATTAATTATTGGCATAAAAATTCCCCTTTTCTTTTGATTCTTATTTTTAACTTAACTTTAGTTTGTTGCAACATATTTCTGTTTTAACTTATTTTAATTTATTTTCTATAAAGTCTGCTAGTTCTTGTGCTTTTTTAGTTATATAATTTTTATCTTCTCCTTCTATCATTACTCTAACTAATGGCTCTGTTCCAGAAGGTCTTATTAAAACTCTACCATTTCCTGCAAATTCCTTATTCAAAACTTCTATTTTTTCTTTTATTTCTGCATCTTTATCATAATCATATTTTTTGTCATTACTTACTTTTGCATTAATTAAAACTTGAGGATAAATATTTATAATTTCACATAATTTTGATGCTTTCATTTGTTTTTCTAGCATTACTTTTATTAACATAAGTGATGTTAATATTCCATCTCCTGTTGGATTATAGTCTAAGAAAATTACATGTCCTGATTGTTCTCCACCTAAATTGTATCCATTTTTTAGCATTTCTTCTAGTACATATCTATCTCCAACTTTAGTTTGAATTAAATTTACTCCATTTTCTTCTGAATATTTCTTTAATCCTAGATTACTCATAACTGTTGCAACAACTGTATTTTTATTTAAAGTTTCTTTTTCCATCATGTATTTAGACATTATTGCTAAAATTTTGTCTCCATCTATTTCATTTCCATTTTCGTCAACAGCTAAACATCTATCTCCATCTCCATCGTATGCAATTCCAAGATTACAATGGTTTTCTACAACATATTTTTTTATAACATCTAAATGTGTTGAGCCACAATGTTCATTTATATTTGTTCCATTTGGAGTATTATTTAAAATATAATGTTTAATTCCAAGTGCTGTAAATACTTTTTCTGCAATTACAGATGTAGCACCATTTGCTGTATCTATTGCCACTACAAAGTTTGACTTATCCACATTTTCAAAATCTTCTTCAAAATTCTTTCTAAAGAAATATAAATATTCATCTAATAAATCTGTTCTAACTTCTGAAACTCCTATTTTGTCTTTTACAGCTGTTAGTTCACTTAATTTATCTGAATCCATTATCTCTTCTATTTCTTCTTCTAATTCATCTGGAATTTTCATTCCTTTATTACTAAAGAACTTTACTCCATTAAAGTCATATGTATTATGTGAAGCAGAAATAACAACACTTGCATCTGCTTTAAGTTTCTTAGTTAAATAAGCAACTCCTGGTGTTGGTATAACACCTAATAATTTTACATTTGCACCATAACTTAGAAAACCTGCTGTCATTGCACTTTCTATTAATGTTCCAGAAATTCTAGTGTCCATACCTATTAAAATTGTTGGGGCATGGTTAGCATGTTTAGATAAAACATATGCTCCTGCCTTTGCAACTTTATATACTAATTCTGGTGTAAGTTCTGTATTAGCAATTCTTCTAATTCCATCTGTACCAAAATATTTTCTCATAATATAAAACCTCCGTTTTTTTTATTTATATAATTATATTCATATTATCTTAATTTGGGTTCAAAAACTCTAAAATAATATGGTTGAATATCTTTTAATATATCACAAACCCATATAATATTTCCATCTTTACCTGTTACTTTTATATTAGGAAATGTATGCAACATCTTTTCATATGAAAAATATTTGTTTACAATTTCTTTAATTTCTGGTTGGTTATATAATTCTGTATATGCTTGCCTATATCTATCTACATTTTGTAACTCTAAATCGTAGTCGTTGACTAATCTTGTAAAAAACATTTTTAATGCAAAACCAGTTATTAATAAATCAAATATAAAAAATATTGTTGCTGTAACAGCTAAAGCTTTTAATAATTTAGGATTTATTTTGTCTATAAATTTGTCTACTTTTGGGTTTAAATGTGACATTAAATAAATTGCTAAAATTCCCCAAAATAATGAAAAACCTATACAAATTCTTCCATTAATATTAAATGGCATACCCGAATAGTCCCACCATTTTATATGAAATAATTCTTCTCCAATTAGACTTATTACATATTCTATAATTGAGCCTACAATAAAACCACCTATGAAAAGTGTATAATTGTTTTTATTAAATCTCTTTAACGAAATAATCATTACTATAGCACCTAATCCATATATGCCACAAAATGGACCATATAAAAAACTTTTTCTACTTTCTACAACTCCTTTTGTAAGTAATCCAAAAAGTGTTTCTATAATAAACCCTAAAAAGCTATATATAACAAAGTATGCTACTATTTTAGATAGTGTATATCCAAAAACAGTAAATTTATTATCTATGTTATTATTTTTTTCTTCTATTATTTCACTATTTTTCATAAGTTGCTTATCATCATTTTTATCTAATTTCTTTACTTCTTCTATATTTTTTATTTTTTGTTCCATTTAATTCCTCTGTTTTAATATATTTTAACTTTTATATTTCATAAATTTTTACATTTTATCTGGCATTTTTATTCCAAGAAGTGCTGCTCCTGTTTTTAAAACAATTCCTGTAGCATATGTTAAATAAATTCTTGCATCTTGTACTTCTTTATCATCACATATAATTTTATTATTGTTATAAAATGAGCTATATGTTTTAGCAACTTCTATTAAATATCTTGCAACTATATATGGCTCGTACTTTTCTATTGCTTGCATTATTTTGTCATTAAATTGATATAATAATTTAATAACCTTTACTGAATCTTCATCTAGCAATTTATCTAAATTAACATCTTTAAGTTTTGGAATATATCCAGCTTTTTCTAATACACTTTTTGTTCTTACATAAATATATTGCATATATGGTCCTGTTTCCCCATTAAAGTTAAGCATTATATCCCAATCAAAAATCTCATCTTTAATTCTGCTGTTATATAAGTCGTTAAAAATTACAGCTCCTATTCCAACTTTTGTAGCAATATCTTCTTTATTTTCTAATTCTGGATTTTTATTTTCTATTATTATTTTTACCTTAGCAATTGCTTCTTTTAATAAATCTTCAATTTTTACTACATTTCCGTCCCTTGTAGACATTTTCCCTGTTTTAAGCATAACCATTCCATATGGAACGTGAACTAGTCCATTTGTATATTTTTCGTCTAAGTCTAAATATTTTGCTGTTTCGAAAACTTGTTTAAAATGTAATATTTGCTCATAAGATGTAACATACAAAGCTTTATCAAAATTATATGTTCTTGCTCTATATAATATTGCTGCCAAATCACGTGTAGCATATGTTGTAGAACCATTTGACTTTTCTATAATACATGGTGGCATATCTTCTTTTGATAAATCCACAACTCTTGCTCCTTCTGATTCAACTAATTTATTATTTTTCTCTAATATATCTTTTACTTCTTGCATTTTGTCTGTATAAAAGGCTTCTCCGTTCCAAGAGTCAAATTGAATATCTAATAAATCGTAAATTCTTTGGAATTCTTTTAAACTTAATTCTCTAAATTTTTGCCATATCTTTACACAATACTCGTCTCCATCTTCAAGCTTTTTAAAATTATCTCTACATTGCTCTAAAACACTTTCATCCTCTTTGCACAAGTCATTTATACGAATATAAATTTTGGTTAATTCTTCTATTGGATTACTTTCAATGTCATATTCTGTCCCCCATCTTTTATATCCTTCTATTAATTTAGCAAATTGTGTTCCCCAGTCTCCTAAGTGATTTATACCTACACAATTGTAATTTAAAAACTTATACATTTTATATAAACTATTACCTAAAATAGTTGTACGTAAATGACCTATGTGAAATGGTTTAGCAATATTTGGAGAAGAATAATCTATTACTATATTTTTGCCTTCTCCAATTTCACTACTTCCATAATTTTCTCTTTTTTCTTCTACTTCTTCTAAAACATTTTCAACTAACTTTTTATTATTAACAAAAAAGTTTATATAACCATTAATAACTTCTACTTTTTCAAATTCATTACCTAAAGAAATACCATCTTTTAACTCATTAGCAATTATTTGTGGTGATTTTTTCATTGTTTTTGCTAACCTAAAACATGGGAAAGCATAATCTCCCATTTTATTATCAGATGGCATTTCTATATATTCGTATAATTCATTTTTATCTATTTTGGTAATCTTTGATATTTCTTCTGAAATTTTTTCTTTAAAGTCTAACATCTTTGTCTCCTTTTATAGTCATGTACAAATTGTAATTTATAAAATATTATTTTTTATATACAATTTACAAACATATTTTTTATTTCTTTATTTAATTTTTGCTTTTCCCCATAAAAATAAAAAAAGCAATGTATAATTCTTTATTATTATACATTACTTCATTAATCTTTGCAATAATTTTTACATTACTATTTTTTTATTTAATCTCCTAAATTTATTCCAATATGTCTTGCCGTTTTTACTAAATCATGGTCCATAGTAACTTTTCTAATATTACTCTCTGGTGTATTTCCAGAAACTGCACCTATTACTTTATTATCGCCTACAACCTCTTCTAAAGAAACTGAACTTAGTTTTCCATCTCTTATTACAGCTAATCTATTAAATTCACCATTTAATGCAAGTTCCATTGCTTTTGAACCATATTTTGTAGATAAAACTCTATCATATGAAGTTGGAGTTCCACCTCTTTGCATATAACCTAAAACTGTACATCTTGCCTCTAATCCTGTAAGCTTTTCCAATTCTCTTGCAACTCTTTCTCCTGCTCCACCAAGTTTTGTGTTATCTACTCCTGCTCCATTATCCCTAACATTAGCAACTGAAATATTACCACCTATTGGTTTAGCACCTTCTGCAACCACTACTACACTAAAGCTTTTTCCTCTATTTTTTCTATTTATAATTTTTCTTGCAGCACTATTTATATCATATGGAATTTCTGGAATTAAAGCAACGTCTGCTCCACCTGCTATTGCAGATTCTAAAGCAATCCACCCAGCATATCTTCCCATAACTTCTAATACCATTATTCTATGATGTGTTTCTCCTGTTGTGTGTAATCTATCTAGTGCATCTGCTGCAACAGATACAGCTGTATTATATCCAAATGTAATTTCTGTACATGCAACATCATTATCTATTGTTTTTGGAACACCTATAACGTTAATTCCTTTTAAAGATAAATCTCTTGCAGACTTTTGTGTTGCATCTCCTCCTAATGTAAATAAACAATCAATTCCATCTTTTCTAATATTTTCAACACATACATCTGAAAAATCTTTATAAACTTTTTCTCCATTTTCTTCGACAGGATACTGAAATACATTTGCATTAGTTGAGGAACCTATTATAGAACCACCTTTAGGTAAAATTCCTACTGCATTTCCATCTCCACTTGTAGATAATTTTACAAAATTATTTTTTAACAATCCTCTATATCCATCTATAAAACCATAGCACTCTACGCCATTATTTTCAGCAGTTTTTAATATTGCTCTAATTACAGCATTAAACCCTGAAACATCTCCACCATTTGCTAAAATAGCTACTCTTTTTAACATATATACCTCCTAAAATTTATCTATTGTAATTCTTTACTTATTATATCAATAAAAATAAAAATTACAACTAAAAAGTTGTAATTAAAAAAATATTTTATAAACTGAATAATAGTAATGTTCTTATTATATAAATATTTACTTTTCTACTGTATCTTTAGTATATCCTAATACTGGCTGAAATATAAATGGTAATATTGCAAGTCCTACTATAAATTCTACACTTTTATTAAATTTCTTTCCTAACCTTATATTAGAAATTATAGAAACAATTGCCCAAGCAACGAATATTAGTATTAGAAAAATTGTTTTAATATAAAGTTCTGTATAATTAGAACTACTTGCAAAATTTCCAAACCAAATCATAGATATAGATAATATTGGTAATATGGATGGTATAATTCCACATAATCCTGGCATATTAACAGCTTTAAAATAGTTATATAATGTCATTATGCTTAATATTTCTATTATAATTTGTAAAAATATTACCATTGGTCTTAAATACATACTTCCTACAATCGATATTATAGGTTTTAACATTGTAAATATTACTGCATAACGAGGAAGATTTAATTTACTGTATAACTTAGATAATCCTATAGCCATTACCATTGAAATACAGAAAATTATAATTGAGAATAACTTTCCTCTTGCTTCTTTTATTTCTAGTTTAATCTCCGCTTCTCTTTTTTCTTTTTGATAATCTTCTTCAGAAAAATTATCTTTTGACTCAGTTTCAGTCAATGTGGTATTATGCTGTGTTGTTCTTGCTATCTTTAAAGCCAATACCGAACCAGCGATTAGTATAACTACTATTAATACAATTATTAATATATTTGTTTTTTTCATTTTTATCCCCTTATTTCAACAACTATATTATAACAGTATTGGCTAATTTTTTCAACTTTATCTAAGCGTACAATTGTTAGTTTTTTGCTATTTGGCACAACCAAGTTGATATTTTACAAGTTTCTTTATATCTATCAATACTTTATATTATTTATTACTTATATTAATATTTTCTATTTTCACTCCTAACTCACGTGTAACTATGTTTTGAATCTGTGCAATCTCCTTTTCTTCTAATTTATCTGATTTTACAATTACACTAACATTTTCCCCATTTATAAAGATTATTAAATCTTCAAATCCTTTTACCTTTATTAAATTTTCCGCTATCATAATTGAGTTTTTTTGCTCATTAATTTTGCTTATTTCTTTTTGTGCTATTGCTTTTTGGTCTGCAGATATACTTTCGTTTTCAATTATTTTTTGATATGTATCTAATGTTTGTGAATACATTGTATCTCTATCTAATCTTGATTGAGTAAAATAGTTATTATTTAATTGTTTATCTTTATTTACACTTTCTATATTATTACTACTAGTTTCTGTCGTACTGCTTTCTGTTATATTTTCTGAAACATTTTTATCATTATTTTTAATATCCGCTTCTGTATTTGTTTCTATTACGCTATCATTTAAATCATTATTATTTACTATATCTTGAATTTCGTTTTCTTGTTCACCATCTACCACATTAGCACTAACTAATTTAGCATCTCCTATTGATGCCATTTCTTCAGCATCTGCTAGTGTACTTGTTGGCACTAAATTATTTATTGGTAATCCATTGTCACTAAAATTAAGATAACCTGCTACTATTAACATTAATGCTCCAACAAAAATAATAATTTGATTTCTTTTTATCACTTTCATAAACATTTTAAAATCTCCTTTCTATTAACTTTGCATTTCAAATACTTGAATTTTATGTGTTGCAAGTCCTGTTACTGCTTCTACAGCTTGAACAATTTTAGTTTTAACATCTACATTTGCAGCCCCTTTTGCAGCTATAATAGCTCCTTCTATTCTAGGACTTATTATACTTTGTGTTATTGGCTGTTTTTCTCCATCACTTTCTTTAAATATTATATCTTTTTTACTATCCGATTCTGTTATTTTTCTTGTGCCACCAGATTTATCTGTTTCTTCTGTATCTTTTGTTGTTCTATCTTCATTGTATAATGGTACTGTCTGACTAGTTTGTGAATATGTTATCATAACATTTACTTCTCCTACTCCTTCTATTTTAGAAAGTATTTCTTCAAGTTCTCCATCTATTTTATATAATGACGAAGAAGAAACCTGTACTGTTTCTTCTGTAATACCTTCTTCTATTGTAGTAGCAAGTTTTTTATTAGGGTCTGATGTTGGTTTCTTTTCTTCTCCATTATCTCCATTCCATATTAAGTTAATAACAATAACTGTAATTATTAATATAATAACAAGCACCACTAAATTTTCTATTTTCTTTTTATTATTTTCACTTTTCTCCTCTCCCTTCTCTTTTTGAATAAGAGACTTAATTTTCTCCTTAAACATACTTTTCCCTCCTTTTAATTAAACTTAATTTATGTTAATACTTTTTTTATTTATTTGTCAATAGTTTTATGAAATTTTTATAAAACAGGGAAGAAAGTAATGGCTTTCTTCCCTGTGCAAAACAGTTAGTATTCTATGCGCTGCAATTTACTTTCTTAAAAGGCTTTTTCCGGCTATTCTTCAATGAGCGCGATAATTCTGTCGAGGCGGGCGCGCTGCTCCTTGTTCATCATCGGACGCATTGCTTTGATAGCAGAAATTTGCTTTTCATAAGCCCTTCTGTCTTTTTTTATCGCATCTTTAAGCGCTGCAATTTCTGCAAGTATTTCAGCGTCGCCTTTATTTTTAATGTTTTCGGCTTTTCTTTGTATGCCTTCTATTTCGCGCTCGGAAAGCTGCGCGCTGCCTTTTATGCCGGCTTCGCCGGCCAAATCCATTAACATTTTATTTGTAATATCCATCAGATTCCTCTCTTTCACAATTATGTTACAGTATATGCACGGAGAGCGGCAGGATTGCATATATTAAGGATAGATATTTTTCTCTGCGGAGGTACATATATGAATCCATTACCGATAGCTGTACTGCTTCTGATATCGCAGGGGCAGGGGGGCATAAACGGCCGCGGCAGACGCGGCAGAGGCGCAGGAGGCCTTTTGAGCGCAGGAGCTGATTTTGATGTGGCGCCGGTGCTCGATGGACTTTACAGAACGGCAAACGCTCTCGAACGTATAGATAAAATGAACAAACTTGCGAGATTACCGATGA
>ERZ826220.4263-NODE-4263-length-10238-cov-2.788373_pt1 | contig 10238 bp, 13 predicted proteins | sample MGYA00519927_ERZ826220 | MGnify/ENA primary metagenome ERZ826220 (study PRJEB31778, sample SAMEA3449225) | human gut metagenome | biome: human gut; feature: human-associated habitat; material: faeces | place: United Kingdom | collected 2010/2012 ...
CGTGGTGGCCACCTGGCGGATGATCGTCAGGATGTTGTCCACCGTGAAGAACCGCTCAGACTCCAGCACCGCGAACAGGATGACGATGATCACCAACAGGATCTGGGCCACGAATTTTTTGGACAGGTCTGCCACCTTTTTTACGAAACCACTCATTTCTCATTCACCCCTTATCTCTCGCCGGACGCCAGGTCCAGCAGGTCGGTCTTGTCAAATCTGTCTGCGGAGCGCTCTCCGGCCAGCCCGGCCCTGGCTCCGGCTACGGACAGATCCTGACACGGGCTGCCGCCGCAGATGATGTCCACCGGCGGCAGCATGGCCCCATCCAGCTTCGTAATATCTCCATAATGCAGCATCCCCGGCAGCCGCTGTTGCGTGACTCGGATGGGGAAAGGCTCGATCTCGCTGACCCATAGGGGGATGACACCGTTGTGTATAGCCGCCAGCGGAAAGCCGCCAATGCCGTCAAACAGGCTGCCGAGTGTGAGTTCATTCTTCATCAGCGACCTCCAGTTCAGAATAAGCTATCGTCTTTCCCTCACGAACCACAGACACATTCTCCGCAGAACCTACCTGCTCAATATACCTCTTCACGATTACATCACAGAATTTTTCATCAAGTTCGATGGTGTGGCAGATTCTGTTCGTCTGCTCACAAGCGATAAGCGTACTGCCAGAGCCGCCGAACGGGTCGAGGACGATACAGTTGCTCATGCTTGAATTCTTTATGGGGTAGGCAATAAGCGGAATCGGCTTCATTGTCGGGTGGTCGCCGTTCTTTTTCGGCTTGTCGAACTCCCATATTGTCGTCTGCTTGCGGTCGGAGTACCACTGATGCTTGCCGTTTTTCTTCCAGCCGAACAGGCACGGCTCGTGCTGCCACTGATACGGCGAACGACCGAGAACCAGCGACTGCTTCTTCCAGATACACGTTCCGGAGAGATAAAATCCTGCGTCAGCAAACGCCTTGCGGAAGTTCAAGCCCTCTGTATCTGCGTGGAAAACATAGATGCTTGCATCGTTCGCCATGACTTTCTCCATGCAGGTGAAAGCGCCCAGTAAGAACTGGTAGAACTTCTCGTTCTCAAGATTATCGTTCTTGATTTTTCCTGCCGAACCCTCATAATTCACATTGTAGGGCGGGTCGGTAACTACCAGGTTTGCCTGTTTTCCGTTCATAAGAATTTCGTAGGTTTCCGGCTTGGTGCTGTCGCCGCAGACAAGTCTGTGACTTCCGAGCAGCCAAAGGTCGCCCGCTTTTGTTGTGCAAGGTTTTTCCATCTCTGCGTCAACATCGAAATCATCGTCCTTGGTATCGGAATCATCGTCAAAGAACGCAGCGAGTTCCTTTTCATCAAAGCCTGTCAGACCGAGGTCAAAATCTTCCGCCTGCAATGCTTCGATTTCAACTTTCAGCATCTCCTCGTCCCAGCCCGCGTCAAGAGCCATTCGGTTATCTGCGATTATGTACGCTTTCTTCTGAGCGGGCGTAAGGTAATCCACAAAAACGCAGGGAACTTCGGAGATGTTCTCGGCTTTCGCAGCAAGTATTCTTCCATGACCGGCGATAACATTGAAATCCCTGTCGATAATAACTGGGTTTATAAATCCGAACTCACGCAGCGAGGAACGCAGTTTGTTCAGCTGCTCCGACGAGTGGGTACGGGCATTGTTGGCGTATGGTACCAGCTTGTCTATCGGAACAAGCTGCATTTCACTGGTCGTGTTCATCTGACATTCCTCCTTTTCAGAACTTTGTGCAAGCCCTTTCGAGCGTCCATGACGTTTCCCTTTATTGCTTGACCTTTAATTGTTCGGTATTGCTGTACGGTAAGGTTCGGGCGGTTATTTTTCAGTTCCTTGAAAAATTCGATTGTTTCTTTAGGCATGATGTTATCCTTTCCTTGAACGAAGCAGACGTTCCATAGCATCGTTCAGATCATCACCGACAGGCTCGGTGCAGTTCTCCTTGACTATTCCGTAAATCTCATACCAGATGAGATTAGCATTTTTCTGAAACTGCTGCGACATCTGCACGAACGGCGAAGCAATAACGCCGCCTGTGGTCGGATGCTTGCCGAGCAGACCGTAAGTGCTGATTGCTTCCTCGCACTGAATGTATCTTGCGTATGCCTGCGCATAGGCTTCGATGAGCCGCTTGTTTACGAGGTTCTCGCAATTACGCTGTTTAAGCCACAGCCAGGTTTCACGGTATATATCGTCAGCGCCAAGCGGAACACCGTTCTTTTGCCGAGCCGACAGATAGTCGCTTGGCTTCGGAATATCCGTGCCGTTCAGCACAGCGCCCTCCGGCAGGTTAACCGCTTCAAGTTCGGCTGTATCGAGCGCAGGTATGTCGTTGCTTATGATTTTCACCGGAAGCCCTTTCTGCTTTTTCTCTGCGGCAGGAGCGGGTTTATCTCCGGCGCGTACCCGTCTGCCGCCTCTGTTTGTGCCGTCCTTTGCCATGATTTTTCACCTCCACAGGACAAGAAAAAAAGACGTTCGCACCGTCCGAAAATGATTTGTGGTTTAATACCCCGTTTGAACCCCGATTTTTGCGCACGAAGCCCCAGGCCGCTGTCCGAGGTAAAGGTCGCAGAGATTCTGATCGCCCTAGCTGACGGCTTCCGTCCTACCGGTCGCCGAGGTCGTGGTGTATTTTCGTGTGGCATGACTGACACAGCGACATCAGGTTGCTGAAATCATTACTGCCGCCGCGCGACACGGGAACGATGTGGTGCACCTCCTCAACAGGAGTGAGCCGACCCTCTTTCAGACACATCTCGCACAGCGGATGAGCCGCAACGTACCGTTTTCGTATCTCACGCCACGCTCTGCCGTACTTCTTGTTGCTTTCAGCAGGGCGGATCAATTTGTTGTAGCGGCGGTTCATTAGCTTTGAGTGTTCCTCGCAGTACTGTCCGTCACATCTGTTGAGACATCCGGGGTAGGAACATGGACGCTGTGGTCGTCTGGGCATGGGGTTCATCTCCTTGATTCTTCTTTTATTTGAAAATCGTGCGATATTATCACGAATTTTTCGTACAGACACACAGGAAGCCTTGCGGGTTCATTAACCTACAAGGCTTTCTCTGTATTCTTTGCTGATTATATCATACCACAAAGGGGCTACTGTAAAATAGTTGATTTTACTGTAAAGTTTCCGGAACAGTCACCTCACGCAGCGCCTTGTGGTGCATTTTGTAGATGTTGTCAATGCCGTAACCCATCTGCACGGCAATCTGCTCCCAGGTCTTGAAACACAGATAACGCAGTTCAAGTAACGTCTGATATTCGAGATTTGAAACACTGCGAATCACTCCGGCAATCTCCTTTTTGAGGTCAACCAGGCTATCTATGTCAGCGTTTATCTCGCTCTCCATATCCACGATTTTGATTATGACGTCCTCCATGCGGTGAATATTGCGGGTGGTGTTGCCGGGCATATCGCTGAAAACCGTGGTAGCTTTCTGCGCAAGCAGGTTCAGCGAAGCTATCTGCTCCATCTTGCTGTTGATACGCTGATCTATTCTGTATGCCTGTCCGAGATATTCCTTTGCCGTCATGCCGAAACCTCCTCTTTTAGCTTTTTCAGAAGCAATTCTCCGTTCAAATCAGAAAGTATCGAAAACCAGTTTGAACGGAAGAATTTCTCTATACTCCGCTTGTCGTGCAGTGCCGATTTATCGTCCGGTGTATATCGCAGACGCTCCACGGCATCACGATAATCCTTGACCGCTTGTACGATTATGGCATTTGCCAGTTCCTTGTATGGGTTCATTTATGTACCTCCGCTTTCACTGCGGTGATAAGAGCCGCCTGCGTTGTGTCCTTGGTTTTCAGGGCTTTCATAATCTGCTCGTCGATAGTGCCTTTTACGATTATGTGCTGAATGACCACGGTATCCGCAGTCTGACCCTGCCGCCACAAGCGGGCGTTTGTCTGCTGATACAGTTCAAGGCTCCATGTTAGTCCGAACCACACCAGGGTCGAACCGCCGCTTTGCAGGTTCAATCCGTGTCCGGCTGACGCAGGGTGGATAAGCGCAACCGGGATTTTTCCGCTGTTCCAGTCGGAAATGTCATCGCTTGACTTAATCTCTCGAACATCAAATTGCTTTCGGATTCGCTCCAAATCGTGCTTGAACCAGTAAGCCACAAGCAGCGGTTTGCCGTTCATACTCTCGATTATATCTTCCAAAGCGTCAAGCTTTCGGTCGTGTATCTCAATCACACTTTCATCATCGGAATAAACTGCTCCATTAGCCATCTGCGACAGCTTATTTGAAAGGGACGCAGCATTAGCCGCAGTCACTTCGTTATCTTCAGTGGAGAAAATGAGGTCTTTCTTCAAACGGTCGTATTTCTCCTTTTCATTTTCGGAAAGCTGAACCGTGTATTCCGAACTTATGAGTTCGGGCATTTTAAGGTGGTCTGCGGCTTTCATCGAAATCGTGATGTCGGAGATTTTGTCATATATCTGCCGCTCGGCGTTCGGAAGCGGCTTGTAGCTGTAAATCACCATTCCGTTACGCTTGTCCGGCTGAAAATAGGCGTTTCGGTACTGCCCGATAAGCCTTCCAAGCCGCTCACCCATATCCAACAGCTTGAACTCCGCGAACAAGTCCATCAAGCCGTTACTAGCGGGAGTTCCCGTAAGTCCGACTATCCGTTTCATTTTCGGTCTGACTTTCATGAAAGCCCTGAACCGTTTTGACTGATGATTTTTGAATGAACTCAACTCGTCAATGACCGCCATATCGAAATCAAATATCAGACCGCTTTCCTCGACAAGCCACTGCACATTCTCACGGTTAATGATGTAGATATCTGCGGGAATGCAAAGCGCTGAAATCCTCTCTTGAGCCGTTCCGGTAACCACGCTGTAACGTAGATTTTTCAAATGCTCCCACTTTTCGATTTCAGCCGACCAGGTATCACGAGCCACACGAAGTGGTGCTACCACCAAGACTTTATGTATTTCAAAGCTGTCAAAAAGCAGGTCGTTTATTGCTGTCAGAGTAATGCTCGTCTTGCCAAGTCCCATATCCAGCAGAAGCGCTGAAATGGGGTGGGTGATTATGAACTCGGCGGCATACCGCTGATAATCATGTGGACTGTATTTCATCAAGTATCGCTCCTATCTGCTCAACGCTGTCAATGATGTACACACGGAAGCCAAGTCCCATCAATGCTTTGTGCCTTGCGATTTGCAGGGGACGTGGCTTTTTGCCGGGAGCTTTCAGTTCGGCGAATGCGATTTTACCACCCGGAAGAATTATCAGCCTGTCCGGCATTCCATCAAAATTTGGTGACACGAATTTCAGACACATACCGCCGATTTTTCTGACCGCCTGCACCAGCTTCTGTTCTATCTGTTTCTCACGCATTTTTTGCTCCTTGTTCTTCAATGGTGCAGGTCGGTGAACCTCATTTCATAAAACCCTCTATAAGGTGTTTTTTGTCATTAAAACTGCCCTAAAGGGGATTTTATACTAAGACCTTCACCGACCTGCACCTTTTTGTTCTCAAGCTTCCAGAAAGTCCGATTTTAAGCGGATTCCATAAACCATAATGCCCGTTTTGGTTTTTCGCTTTTCAAATCCTGCGGTATCAAGTCCGGTATAGAAATCCGTGGTGCTTCTCGTGTATTCTCCTGTCCTCGCACAGTATGCACGGTACTCCTGGTAAAGCTCGCCGGACTTCTGCGTATATGATGGGTCAACCTCGCAGCAGTCATCAATGAACATGGAAAGCCAGTCGTTATTTTCCCGATAGTGAGATATTGCTTCACTCACGCACTGCGGAATTTTCAGCTTGAAATTGCATTCAATCACCTTTTTGGCTCCATCGATAATCCAAGAAAGCACAGCACCGCCTGCTTTTTCTGCAAGGTAATCCGCATAATTTTTGATGTCGGAGTTGCCCTCAATTTTGGCATTGAACGGTATGACGATAAGCCTGCGCCATGTACCCTCGTCATTTGCTCCGACTCTCGGGAGATGATTTGTGTACAGCACAAGCGTGTGCGTGGGAGTATATCTGAATGGATCGCGATACTTCTTTTCAGCGGAAACCTCGTCAGTCGAACACAGCTGCTTTACCACCGAGGTGTTAAGCCGCATACCCTCTTCCAGTTCTGCGGCTATGACCAACCGTTTTCCCTTTAGTTCAGCCATTTCAGGCTTGACATTTCGCTTACAGCCAACCGTGAGGGCGTCGGCGGATATACTGCCGCTGTACGAACCGAGAACCCTCGCTATTGTGTTCCAAAACGTACTCTTACCGTTGCGACCCTCACCGTAGGAAATAATCAGCGCTTCCATGTAGACCTTGCCTATTGCCGCTAAACCAACTATCTGCTGAACATACTCGATAAGTTCGTCATCGCCGCAGAAAAAGCTGTTCACGGCTTCAAGCCAAATGTCCATGGCCTCATTATTGGGAGATACAGCAGTCACCTTGGTTATGAGGTCATATGCAGAGTGCTCCGAGCTTGTCCCGGTTCGCAAATCGTATGTAGCTGCGGGGGTATTCAGAAGAAATTCCTGCGAATCAAAATCCTTTATATCCCGCAGCAACATCGGCTTTGCCGCTTGCAATGCAGAAGTGATATACTTCATATCCCTGCGTTTCATGACGAAAGACTTATACACAAGCGCCGCCATGTACTCTGCAAAGGCGTTTTCGCTTTTCTCATCGATTGACTTTTCAAGTGCCTTGCCGCCTGTCATTACAGTTTCCTTGTCAATGCCAGATTTAATGAGAGCCTGCTGTGCCTTTTCCAAAGCGGTTTTAGCTTCATTAAGCTGTTTATCGAGGAAGTCCTCGCAGACTCCGACAGCAAGCTGCTTTGACTCCGCCCAGCGGATCCCATCATAACGCATATAATCCGTTGCATCGGTAAATACAAGTTCGCCGCCGTATTCACAAGCGAGGACTTTAGCCTGTCCGATATCCGAGTAATCTTCGGGTTTCAGATTAAATCCCGAATTATACTTCTCGGGAGGAATATATCCGTCCTGCTTGGACACCTTTTTGCCAAACTTCACGGCGCTGTTCCATATTGTCTGAAGCTCCGAATCGTCAAGCGGCGGGTCGCATTTTTCGGCCTGTTTAAGAAACTGCTGATATGCTTCATCTGTATTTCCGAGCCGCTTAATTATCCGCCCAGCATAGTGCGACATCGTGCTGTTGCGGCTGCCCTCGGGTACGGTACGGCTGTCATTATCCCACTGTTCAAAATCCGCATTATCAAGGAAATCCACGATTGACATATCACCGTTGAATACCTCAACCTGCGGATTGGGAACACCGAAAAGCAGTCTTGCACTATCGAGAGCGTTCTTGTCGAAATACGGAAACTCAGCCGCAATGCGCTTTTTCAAGGCTGTGTATTCTGCACTGTCCGTAATCGACGGGATAGGAAAGTACACATGAAACCTTGAGCGAGGCGATTTGCTGCTCTTCGGAAGCATATTATTACGGCTATAAACTACTACAAACTCTACTCCCGGAAAAGCCATAGCCACCTCAAGCGGAGTTACCCAGTCGCTTGGATCATCGGAGTGATCGTTGTCGCAGTCCATTGGGATATTATCGGAAGAAAGAAAGTCATAATTATTACGACGAGAATTTCTGAATTCTGCGCACACATGATCGTAGGCAACAGCCGCTCTCATATCATCTGCATTGCTGATTACAAGTCTGTTCGGATACAAACTGTTCTGCGGATTTCCGATGCAGTTTGCTGTATAGAGTGTAAATTTCATCGTTTGACCTCCTCAAGCTTTCCGGTAAAATAGCGAATATTCTTCTGCCAGCGCTTCGCTAATTTTATTTCGCGCTCCATGCCCTCTGTGATAACATCGCCGAACACCCACATCTCACTGCATTTACCGAGCAGGACATAATTTATCGTGTGAGTTGCGAGATACCGCTCCGCGGGGTCATTATCATTCATAAACTGCGGATAGAGCAAATGCGGCGCAATCGGAATAGTACGGTTTTCCAACGCAAAACGGCAATAGCGTCTTGCGTTACATACATTCTCTTCAACATTTCCAGAATAAGGACTGCATATATAAACAACAGGTCTAAACCCATCGCCGCCCGGAGCGGCTGCCCTGAGAGCAGCCTCCTCCTGGGTCAGTATGCTGGTGAGTGCTGCATACGGCGTTGGATCATAATAGCGTTCAGAATTGTAAATGTCAATCTTCAACGCTGACCTCCCGTTCCATAATTGGCAGTATGCCATTCTCTTTGGGAAGTCCGTAAATAAACAGTCGGCCCTGCTGTGTCCAATAGGTGTGTACCCTGGTATGAACAGTTCCATCATTACCAGGATAACTATGAGTCTTTGTGCTGGTGTACCCTTTTTCGGCGTACTTCTGATAAAGCAGCCAGATTTTATTACCCTGCTTAAACTGAACACCCTTTTCGTAAAGATAACGGTTCATTCGATTTGCACTCCAGCCGTAATCCTTTGCGATAGTTGAAATTGCGACAAGATCCTTGCAGTTAAGTACGACATCGTAGTACGACGCCTTGGGCTTCATCTCGGAAATCTGCTGATTCTGCACAGCTACCGTATGCTCAAGCAGTTCTCTATGTTCACGCTCTGCTTTCAGTTCAGTAAGGGCGGCTATCAGCATATCCGGATTTTCAAGAAGCTCGTCCACAGCGTATACACCGTGCTTACGGATTGTCGGGAGTACCTCATTTGTTACCCAGCGCTTAAACTTTCTCGCATTCGGGAGCTTGCTGGAAAGAACTAAGCTGTACATACCGCTTTCGTTGATAACAGTTAAGCCTCGATTCGGAATTTCAAAGGTCGTATTTTCCGACCTTTGAATTACACGCTTGTCCTCCTCATCGACATGAACTGAAATAGCGTCCTTGGTATTACTGTAACCTAGAATTTCAGCTACGTCCTTTCCAACGAAATAAGGTATGCCATCTAAGGAAAGAGTACGCACAGAGCCAAATTCCGGATTCTCATAAATCTTCATGTCACACATAAAAATGACCTCCTAATAAAAATCTTGAGGTTACCCTCTGCCTAATAGCCATGACGAACTGCCGGATTGGACAGTTCACCAGACTTTTGCGCATTTCTTTTTTGCACGCTGAAGGCGCTTGTAGACTGTATCCCTATGTACCTCTATTTCAGCAGCGTATTCTTCGGGAGTGTTGCCGTCGAGAATGACTGCGATAATGACATCTGCGTATTCGGGTTTCAACAGAGAACGCAATTTCTGACACACCTCTTCGTAATTTTCCTTGCGTTCACGCCGCTCCTCGTAGGAATAATCGGGAATAAGGTCGAGCCCATCGCTGTTATCTGCCTCTTCATCGTCTTTTCTAAACGTTCTTTTAGGTTCACCTCGATGCCTGTCCAACTTATGCCAGCTATTGTATTCCGGTTTATTGTATATCTCCTCAACCTTATCCTGAATAAGCTGTTCCTTTTCCTCCTGCGTAATGTTCGCCCCAGCCTCAAGTGATAGGCTGACCCACATTTTCTCGGCATCGACTTCAAGAGTCTGATAGGTGTTGTCGTAACGCATTTTGATTTTCATGATTTACCTCCTGTGCCGGAGGGCAATCATGGCAGAATATAAAAAGGTCTGCGTTTAAGACACACGCAGACCCGCAAAGCCAAAAAGAGCGCAGCAAGGTAAGGGTATCTCGTCGCAGGTCGTTCGACCGTCTTTATCACGGTGAACTGACCTATAAAGATATCCTGCCAAGATTGCGCACTCCGGCATGATTCGATATTTGTAGGCTCTACGAAACTTTCCGATTGAGCCGTTTATCCGAATTTTACATCAGATAAAAGATATATTATAAATCGCAGCGGACTGCAATTTACTGCAAAAAATATAGTAAGTCAAGGCTGACTGCAAAAAACTGCAGATTTTTATTGTAAAGATAAGAAATTTATAGTTTACAAAAATCCATAGTGTAATCCGCTTTGTTCTATAAACGTCTTTTTTCACATTTTTAAAACTTGTATTCATCGGTCTGACATTTTTAGGTTCCACCACTTTGCATTTACAAGATTTTCAGCAATATCAAACTTTTCTTTTGTGTTTGCAAAATAATATGGACTTTTGCGAAGATTTGTGGTATAATATATGTAAAAAAATCTTGAGCTTCAGTTCTAACTGTGCGAAGCTTTCTTACTCTTCTATTATAGAAGAATTCAGCCCAAAAGTATTTAGTGAGAATTTC
>ERZ826220.4264-NODE-4264-length-10236-cov-2.403300_pt1 | contig 10236 bp, 7 predicted proteins | sample MGYA00519927_ERZ826220 | MGnify/ENA primary metagenome ERZ826220 (study PRJEB31778, sample SAMEA3449225) | human gut metagenome | biome: human gut; feature: human-associated habitat; material: faeces | place: United Kingdom | collected 2010/2012 ...
CTACTACGTTGCCATTATCGTATGGACGTTGAAATATCTGCAGTTTTCTCTTACATTAGAGTGGGGCGATGATCCGACCGGTTTCTTCCTGAATTTCCTGGGAGCAACAGACAGCGCATCTAATCTGGGCGGAATACAGATGAACCTTCTGTTCCCGTTCCTGATCGTCTGGGCGATCGTAGCCTTTATCATGTATAAAGGTGTGCGTCATGGAATCGAAGTTGTTTGCAGAGTCACTCTGCCGATCCTGATGCTGTTAATCGTTTTACTGGTTATTCGTGGTATTACATTGCCGGGGGCAGTAGATGGACTGAACTACCTTTTCCAGCCGGACTGGAGCGCATTAAAGAAACCAGGCGTATGGGTAGCTGCTTATGGACAGATTTTCTTCAGCTTATCTATTGGGTTTGCGATCATGGTTTCATATGCAAGTTATCTTCCGAAAAAGACGGATGTTGTCAACAGTGCCTGCATTACAGCAACGGCTAATCACGGATTTGAAGTATTTACAGCGATCGGCATCTTTGGTATCGTAGGATTCATGGCTGGACAGCAGGGCGTTGATGTTGCAGAGGTTGCAGGTGGTGGTGTAGGCCTGGCGTTCATGACTTTCCCGACGGCGATCAATGCGCTGCCGGCATTCAATGCACTGTTTGCGATCTGTTTCTTTGGCGCACTGTTTATTGCAGCGATCACATCAATGATTTCGATCCTGCAGGCTGTTATTGCAAGTATGCATGATAAATTCAATATTGATCATAATGTGGCAACGACCATTGTTGTTCTGCCATCATTTTTGATCAGTACCATATTTATTACAGGTGGTGGCCTCAACATCCTGGATATTGTAGATTCGTTTGTAAATAATCTGGGTATCGTAGGGTGCGGATGCGCAGAAGTCTTTCTGTTAGGATGGTTCTTTAAAACGGAGAAGCTGAGAGAGGAAGCCAATCGGTATTCCAATTTCAGTATCGGAAAATGGTGGAACTATGCACTGAAGTTGTAACAGTATTTGTTCTTGGTGTTATGATCGTTCTGAATACTATTGACTATGTTTGCCATGGCTATGGTGGATTTGCGACAAAAGATGTTGCGATCTTCGGCTGGGGTGCGATTCTGTTTGTTATTGTTGCAGGCTTTATCTTTGCTTTGATGAAAGGTAAAGATGGTTATCGCGATTTAGATGAAATCGCCCATAAGGAGGGACAGTAATATGAGTGTGAGTGCAATTATCATGCTGATTATCGGCGGTGTCGGTTTATGGGGAGGATGTGCTTTATCATGTTACATCTTTGCTAAAAAGAGCAAGGAAGATTTTTCTGAAGATAAAGATGAAAAATAAGAACAAACCAGCTTTTTCATAAGAATTTTATTAAGATGCATCGTGCTTTTTAGGAGCGAAGATGCATCTTTTTTTATGGATTGGACATAATAAATAGTAAAAAACAGAAATAAAACAATGAATATTGGCACAAAACGGAACTCAACAGGTTTACGTAAGAAGTATCACATTGTATAATAAAAACAGAAAGCGAGTTTAATAAATGGAATTAAAGCAGATTGGACCAAAGACTTTTTGCATTGAGCATGATACGAATATCGGTATACATTTTACCGATGACGGCAGAATGTATTTGATCGATACGGGATCGAAGGGCGACGGCGAGAAAATCGATGAAATTTTAAGCAGAGAAGGATGGGTGCCATCTTGCATCATCAACACCCATACACATATCGATCATATAGGCGGGAATGAATTTCTGATGAGGAAATACGGTATCCCGGCTTACTGTACAGACTACGATATGGCATTTGCTCATTATTCCGAGCTGGAAGCTGCTTATATGAATGGCGGATATCCGGCAGAAAAGCTGCGAACGATTTTTGCGCATCCGGGAATGATCGGCTTTCGTTCCATTGAAAAAGGAACGCCGGACGGTATCGATTGGACCTATCTTCCGGGACACTCTTTCGGGATGATCGGCATCAGGACATCCGATGATATCTGGTTTCTGGGAGATTCTTATTTAAGCAGGAACTTTCTGAAGCAATATACATTTGGATTCATCTATAATGTGGAAGCGTATATCGATACGCTGAAAAAACTGAAAGAATTTAAGGGAGCACTGTTCGTTCCATCTCACGGTATCCTAGAAACAGATATCGTGCCGTCACTGGAACAAAACCTGAGAAGCGTTGCAGAAATGTGCAGTATGATTTGCGAAACCTGCAGAGAATATCGTGGACAGGATGAAATTTTGCAGCAAATGTACGAGAGATTGCGGATGCATGCCAGACCGGCACAACATGCACTGCTTTCCTCAACGGTAAAAAGCTATTTAACATATCTTCAGGACAGGAACAAACTGGAATGCAGATTTGTAGATAATATTATGAAGTGGAGAACACAGGAGTAATTAAGGAGGGTAACACATGGCTACTAAAATTGCAATTAACGGATTCGGAAGAATTGGAAGATTATCGTTTCGTAAGATGTTCGAAGATGATAAGTTTGATGTTGTAGCAATCAACGATCTGGCTACAACAGAAATGCTGGCATATCTGCTGAAATATGACAGCGTGCAGGGGAATTTTGGGCATGATGTAGATCACGATGAGGAACATATCATTGTAGAAGGCAAGAAGATCAAGATTTACAAAGAAGCAGATCCTGCAAAGCTTCCGTGGGGAGAACTGGGCGTAGATATCGTTCTGGAGTGCACGGGATTCTTTGCATCTAAGGCAAAGGCTCAGGCTCACATCGATGCAGGTGCTAAGAAAGTTCTGATTTCTGCCCCGGCTGGAAGCGACCTGCCGACTATCGTATACGGAGTAAATGAAAAGACTCTGACCAAAGAAGACAATATCATTTCAGCAGCTTCCTGCACGACAAACTGCCTGGCTCCTATGGCAAAGGCTCTGAACGACTACAGAGAAGTAAGAACTGGATTCATGACAACTATCCACGCATACACCGGTGACCAGATGATCCTGGATGGACCACATAAGAAAAACAATTTCAGAACGCCGGATGAAGACACGGTTATCATTCGGAATATTGACAGTCCGGACTTAAAAGCATTCACCTATATGGCGGAAGAGTACGCCATGGGAGCCTTTGAAAAGACAGATATGTGGACACAGCGCAGGTCTTCAATGGTTTACTGGGGTGAAGGGCAGCAAGCCACATGCATGTTTTTAAGATGTATGAATTACAATTATGACTACTGTTCTGGAATGGTTTATACCAACCAGTATCGCAACGTAATGCTTTCGCATACCGGATTTGTTACAGACAGAGGAGATTTCCACTATATTTTAGACAAGACGAAAGACGGTCTGCTTACAACCAAGAAGCTGTTTTATAAATTTGAGTTTGACGGCGATTGTGACAACATAAAAGTTGAACAAAACGGCGGAAGGTTTACAGTAAAAGACAAGGGAATTACCATTGAAATAAACATTACAGAAGCGGTGTTCGACGGCAAGCCCATGAAGCTGTGCTACAATGAAACAGATAAATGCATTGAAGCGGTTTGCTTTGACACCGAGCGTACCATTGATTTTAAAAATTTAAAGTCCGATTGCCATATGGTGTTCGCGCTGGCGGTTAACACAGACTGCCCCGAACCTGTGACGGCAAAAGACGAATCAGAACAGCTTTTAAAATCAGAACTTACTGTAGATGGTAAAACATTAACATTATGTTCACCATATATTCCTGTCGGTTACGACAGCGCAATAGAAAAAACAAAGACGGAGGGACGAGAATGAGTAATTTAAGACGAATAGTATCATCTGTATTGATACTAGCAATGATTGCGGCTTCAGGAGTATTCACCCTCGGAGTTTTCGCGGAAGCGGAAAGCAATGCAAACGATCCTATGGTTTCAGACGTTACCCTGAACGACGAGGATACGGTCATTGCTGAAAAGCTTACAACATTCGGCATCATCGACGCAGTCGGTGACGAAGATCTCGTGAAATATCTGACAAGAGCAGATATGATTGGGATTTTGATGAAGTACTTAAAGTTAGACGGAACAACCACAAGTGCAGACACGACACCATTTTTAGATGTAAGCGTGTTTGACCCTCAGATTGGCGCCTACAGCATGCTGTTTAAAGCTGGCTACATTGCCGGTGATGACAACAAAATGTACCGCCCGAACGATCTGTTGACCTACAATGAGGCGGTAACACTCATTGTAAACGCAATGGGATACAAAATGTTTGCCGTAAGAAACGGCGGCTATCCGGAAGGATACCTCTACACGGCAAACAAATACGGTTTATTAAGCGGCCTGAGAGGAAACGGGCAGAACCCCATTCCTTACTGTGATCTTTACAGGATTATGGAAGGCAGCTTAGACGCCGATGCAGTTGTTCAGCGCTATTTTGGTGCGGACGGCGAAGGAGAGTTTGAACTCCAAAAGGATGTTTCAATGCTGGAAGAAATTTATGGCATTAAAGAAATTAAAGGTGTGGTAACGGGTAACGAAAACACCAGGCTGCTCTCTTCAAATTCTCAGCTGATTGACATGAATCAGATTGAAATTGAAAATGTCATCTATGACACACCGAAGCAGGTATATGCAGACTACCTTGGCAGAAGAGTAATCGCCTATGCAGAGGAAAACGACCAGAATGAATATGAAATCATCTATATGGAACTCGATGGAAATAAAAACCGTGAATTCGAGGTTCAGGCAGATGATTTGCTGATTGACGAAACAACGTCTTCAAGAATTTATTATGAAGATGAGAATTTTAAAGAGAAACACATCAATGTAGACGCTGCAAATCTTTCTGTTATTTATAACGGCAAGAGCCGCACCGGTTACGGTCAGCTGAAAAACACACTGCCGAAAAGCGGTTATATTGTAGGTGTAGATAACACCGGGGACGATGCTGTTGATGTTTTGTTTGTGTATGAATTTAAAAATATTGTAGTTGGTACAATAGATCTCTACAATTATAAATTCTATGATAAATATACAAATGAAGCAACGATTATTGACCCGGACAAGGATGATGTCCGCATTTATAATGCCGGCGGCAAATCTATGCGTGTTGGAGACATTCTTGCAGACGATATTCTTACCATTATGGAAACCGATAATGATAAAGGTTACAAGCTTATTACCGTTTATGACGAAAGAAAGTCACTGGAAGGCACTGTAGAAGAAATTACCAGCGATAACAAATATTTAATTGACGGTGAATATTACGAGCTCGCCTATAACCTTGACGGTTATATTGAAAACGGTGAACTGCCTCCGTTAAAAGCTGGAACAACTGCAACTTTCTATCTCGACCGTGAAGGAAAGCTTGCAAATTATGAACGCGGCACAGCAACAACAGCAATTTATGGATTTGTTGCAGGTGTTGATACACAAGGTTCCATCTCTAGCAGGCTTACTTTAAAAATCTTTACACAGGATGCGACCTGGGTTACGGCTGAAACGGTTGACAAACTGAATGTTGATGGTGAAAGATATTCTGTAGGTACAGATGAGGGCCGGAAACAGGCAATTGCAGCTATTCCTGTTGGTGAAGTTGTTCTGTTTACCATGAGCGGCGACAAAATCAACTATATTGATACATCGAGAATTAACAGAGGCAACCCCTCAAAATATAGTGATACCGGAAACTTAAATGAAATTGCTGCCGGCAGCGAATTTGAGCACAGAAACGGAATGTGTAACGAAAAAGGAGACGGATCGCTGAACAAGTTTGTTGTTAAGTCCGGGACCTGCATTATTTTCTCAACACCTGCCACCGGAGAGCTTTTAGACAACTTAGAAGATTATTCTGTAACTACAAGCCTTGCAAGAAACTACTACACTGTTGGCGCCGGGCAGTATAATCAGGTAGTAACAGACGGATATTTTGCCTACAATACCGGCGATGATGATATTAATGTTGCTACGTGCATTCTGCTTAGAGGATCAAAATCCGCAGGTGCAAGTTCACTTGGCAGAAACTCTGTGTTCTCAGTTGTAACAAAAATCAGCTCTGCAATAAACGATGAGGGCGAAATGCGTACAAAATTATATTACGACCAGAGCGGTTCAGAGCTTAGTGCACTTCTCAAAGATGATGATAAAGTAGATTATTCTTATGACCGTGCCGGTGGCGCTCAGGCAACGCAGAGTAAATTTAGTGACATTGGCTTGGAGGTTGGCGATGTGATTCAGTTGGCAACCGATGAAAAAGGTTATATTACTGCAATCAACGTTGCTTACCGTATCAACCAGGAAAGCGCATTGAAGGAGAAGGCATGGCTTAAGGGCCAGCAATATTCTCTGTCCTTTGGTAACTACGACGGTGAGGGCGCAGCATGTGGTATTGTGAAAAAAGTAAACTCAGCAGACAAGATACTCCAGTTCTCGGTAACAGGGGGAGAGGATGTCGTCGAAAAATCTTACAATATTGGCGCAGGCAGCGCAGGCGTTTCCATTTACAGACACGATTTAGAGAAAGCGGAATCTGCTAATCTTGCAGCACTGATGGAGGGCGATTTGGTTCTTGTCAGATGTTCTACAGGTTTTGCAGCATCTGCTGCTCAGATTTTGGTAATCAGATAAGGCTGCGGCCTGAAAGGAGGACGACATGATTAAAAGAATTACAAGCTTTATTTTATCAATGCTTTTAGTGCTTGTTCCGGCAGCTTTTGTAAGTGCTGCAGAAACAGTTGAAACCACAGTCGACATTCAGGTTTACACGCTGAACGTGACGGTAAAAACTTCAATCAATACTGGCAGCCTCACACTGAAAGTGTATCCGCTTGCGTTAGACGAAGCAAGCAAAACCTATTCAATCGTAGATGCAGAACATCCTATTTATGTGGATCAGGCAAGCAATCCTACGGTTGAAGGAGCATTGTATGTATATAAGTTTAACCCGTTCAACTTTAAAGAGTCCCAAGAAACAGGGCAATATAGAGCGGTTATTAACAAGAACTACATCTATGATTTTGAATTTGTAAATAAGCAGGACAAAATTGATTTCTATAACCAGTTGTCAGCCGCATCTGCCGGTGCAATTGAGGGATTGCTCAAAAACGGTTTAGCTGACGGTGTGGTAGACTTCAATTTAGGAAACTATTTTGAATATCCGGCGGAGGTAAAAACAAATATCAACGAGGCACTTGCAGATCTCGACCTGCCAAGCCTTGGCAGCAACCCTTCTGACGACTTGGTAAAAAGTTTTGAAGCTGTTTTAAAACCAGAATTTGCACGTCTTTTAAAGGTTGCTGAATTTGTTACCGCAACAGAGGCGGAATTTGATGAGGCAGTTCAGGAAAATGCAAAAGAATTGGGATTAGACCTCAAATTCTATGGTGATACAAAGCTTGGTCTTAAGCCGGAAAGTGTGTTTAAGCGTTTTAGTAGTTTAAAAGTTAACAGTTTTGCAGCTCAGGATATTCAATATACATTTGATACGGCTGTACTTCTTGATATGCTTGACGAAGCTGACTATGGCGCTGTTACAGAAGCACTTGACTATTATGACGGCGGCTGCATTAAGCTCGATTCGTCTGCCACTAAGAATTTTACGGAGATACAGCTGAATCAAGTTAGCCGCTTAATGATACAGAATGCTGCATCAATAAAAGACGCAGAAGACATTGAAGACAACTATAAAAAATTTGCCGATGAGGTAAAAGATGATGGCAGCAGCACAAATCCATCAGATAGACCATCAGGAGGCTCCGGTGGCAGCGGCGGCAGCGGCAACAGAAGGCCGTCTACCGGCTCCGGCTCAACGATTTCGGATGATAACAAAGACGATAACAACGATGTAACTTATGATACAAACTTCTCCGACTTAGGCGATGCCGCATGGGCTGAAAGCAGCGTGGAATACCTTGCATCTAAAGGCGTTGTAAGCGGAAAAGGCGACGGCAAGTTTTATCCGAACGATACCGTTACCAGAGAAGAATTTGTTAAAATTATTGTAGAGGCATTTAAAATTTACAGCAATACAGCAACCGTTGAATTTGAAGATGTTGATTCCGGCAGATGGAGCTACGGCTATATCGCTTCTGCTTACAGGGCAGGTATTATAGCTGGAAACAGCGATACCACATTTAATCCTGCAGGCGAAATGACGAGGCAAGACATGGCGGTTATTATGTACCGTGTAGCAAATCTTGTTGGTCTGAGCTTAAATAGCGCTGATGTGACATTTGCTGATGGAGCAGACATTGCGGATTATGCAAAAGAAGCTGTTGGTGCACTCTGCAGCGCAGGCATTATCAACGGAACGGGCGATAACTGCTTCTCACCGCTTGAGACGGTTACACGTGCTCAGGCAGCGAAAATTGCTTACGAGTTGATGAATGCAATTGGAGGTGCGAATTAATGAAGAAAAAGTTAACGTGTTTGGTTTTAGCTTTATCCCTTTGCTTAACAGCAATGCAGGCATTTGCTATAAAAAGAGGAGACGGCGTTTCTACAACTGGAACAAACATCATTTCGTTTGGTTCCTTTAACTCAGAAGACGATGTAAAGAAAATGAAGGTTAGCGGTGCAACTGTATCCTTTGTTGATACAGGCGCAACGAACAAGGGCGGTGCGTTGAAGGTAAATGTAACTTCTGCCTGGGGATACGCATATGTTGAGGTTCCCTGCGTAGTTGGAGAAACCTTTGATATTTCGTTCTATGCAAAAATTGATAACGGCTCTGATACCCTTGAGATGATACCGATGATGGGCGGCGGCTGGGATAACTCGATTTTAAAATCGTCTTATAACAGTCAATGGACAAAATATACCTGTACGTATACCTGCGACGGTCTTGACTACCAGGGAAATCCAAACACTGCTGCGATCCGGCTGTTTAACTGCCGGCGTGGCCCCGGTAATGTGTCCACTACCTATTATTTGGACGAATTGACAGTGGTTCCCCACGGTGATGTGGAATATGACTGGAGCGAGATGACCACAGGCGTTTCGAAGGACGTAATTCCTGCAGATACAGGCTTTGCGACACCGCAGCCTGTTGTTGAGGCATCCTTTAACGATACAAAAGGTCACTGGGCTGAAAGCACCATTAACCTGCTGGCTGCAAGCAGCTATGTGCAGGGCATGGGCGACGGTTCCTATTCGCCGGAGAACAATGTAACAAGGGCGCAGTTCATTACAATGGCAATGAACATTCTGCGCTTAGACGGCTCTGGCTATAAAGGCATATATAAAGATGTACAGTCTTCTGACTGGTATGCAAAAGACATTCAGACTGCAACCGACATTGGTTTAATCGACCCGCTGATGACAGTTGGAGGAACATTTAAACCAAACCAGCCGATTACCAGGGAAGAAGCAGCATCTGTATTAGTGAAAATTGCAGCGATGCGTGCTGAAAAGCCTGACACACAGGTTGCTTCCTTTGCAGATGACGGTTCCATCACCAACTGGGCAAAAGACGCAGTTTATAATGCTGCTGAGTATGGTCTTATAAAAGGCTATCCGGATGGCTCCTTTGGCCCGCTTAAAGGGATCACAAGAGCAGAAGCAGCATCCATGATCTTCAGACTTGTTGAACTTTCCAGCAGATTTGCAGTTTATGTAGACGGCGAAAACGGAAACGACCAGAACAGCGGTACGATTGACGAGCCGGTTGCTACGATTGACGGTGCAAGAAAGCTGGTTCAGCCGTTCCTCAAAAACATGCAGAACCACATCTATGTTTTTGTTAAGGAAGGCAGATATGTATTAAGCACTGACGTACAATGGGGCGTGGAAGATTCAGGCTGCAACGGCTTTAGCGTCATTTATACCTCTTTAGGAGACGAAGAGCCCGTTATTTCAATGGGCAAAGACTATTCCGGCTTCCAGCTTTACGATAGTGATAAAAACATTTACAGAACGTTTATCGGCGTGGGCACCAATACAAGACAGGTATATATCAATGGTGTGCGCGGCGTGCGTGCGAGAAATGAAATTAACGTAAACGGTGCAATTACAAACCCTGTTATGTATGAAGAAGAGGGTTACTATATCTGTGATGATAGAGTTTGCGGACTTTACAAACCAGGGAGACATTGAGCTGGTATATTTTGAACAGTGGACCAATCCCCGTGTTCGCGTTAAAAATATTGAGAGAACAGCAGACGGCAAAGCAAAAATCAACATGGTTTCCGAATCTTGGAAAAACGGAAGAAGCTCTGGCAACACGCCTACTTCCATCCCGGTTTATGTTGAAAATGCTTACGAACTGTTAGACGCC
>ERZ826220.4268-NODE-4268-length-10230-cov-2.828108_pt1 | contig 10230 bp, 8 predicted proteins | sample MGYA00519927_ERZ826220 | MGnify/ENA primary metagenome ERZ826220 (study PRJEB31778, sample SAMEA3449225) | human gut metagenome | biome: human gut; feature: human-associated habitat; material: faeces | place: United Kingdom | collected 2010/2012 ...
GAGAAAGAGCACCAGCGAGGTGAGCGCCCCCACCAACGCTCCGGCAAGGAGCCGCTTGCGGATGATCCGGCGTCCGGACAGCCGGGCACAGAACAGCAGCAGCAGGTAATCGATGAGAAAGTTCACCGCCAGCAGCACATCGGCATAGACTGTTATCTCCAATTCCCCTCCCCACCTTTCTGCCTGTGATTATAGCAGGCCCGGCGGGAATATCCTGTCAGATCTGCGTCAGGGTTGGCGCTTTTTTCCGATTTTCCAAGCCCGTAAAGAAAGGCCCCATCCCCTGCCGGCCTGGCAGAGAAGCGGGGCCTTTTTTGTAAAAATTCGAGGATTTGTTTAAGTTTCGGCAGAAATATGTATTCGAAATCTAATGAATTTTTTCCTGCATTTTGGCCCGTCAGATCAAGGCAACGCTGCGCAGGAGGGTGAATGCGATGAAGAAGGTGAAGGCCGAAAGCAGGGAGGTCATCAGGGTGACTTCGCCGGTGAGCTGATGGTCACTGCCCATCACCTTGGCAAGAGCCGCACCGGATACTGCCGACGGCGAGCCGACTACCACAAAGATGAACGCCAGTTCCGGGCCCCGGAAGCCCAGGGCAGCTGCCACGGCGATCACCACTGCGGGAATCACCACCAGACGCAGGGTACAGATAGTCAGGTTGAGCCGCAGGTTGCCCGCAGCCTTCTTGGGGTCGGTGACCACAGGGATCAGCAGATGGGGAATGCCGTTGTAAATGCCCAGCTCCACCATCTTGGGGTCAACCATGATGAGCTTCACATCGTCGGGACCTGCCTTGTACAGTAGGCTAATGATGATGGAATTCATGCACACGGATTTACCGGAACCGGTTGTACCGGCGATCAGCAGGTGGGGCATTTTGGCAATGTTACCCACGATGCAGCTTCCGTCAATGCTCTTGCCCAGCGCAATGGAGGTCTTGGATTTTGCCTTGGCAAACTCGGTGGAATCGATAACCTCCCGCAGGGAGACCGTCGTGACCGCGCGGTTCGGCACCTCGATGCCAACCACGGAGATCTTTCCGGGAACGGCAGCGATGCGGACGCCGGACGCGCCCAAACTCAGGGCAATATCATCGGCGCAGCCTGTGATCTTATTCAGCCGGACGCCCTTGTCCAGCTCCACCTCGTATCGGGTGACGCTGGGGCCGCGGGTGACGTTGATGATATGGGCATCGATATTGAAGCTGGCAAGAGTCTCGTTGAGACGGCGGGAATTTTCCCGCATTTCCTCCGTGCCGTCCGTTCCGGCACGCACCGGGCGTTTCAGCAAATCCAGCGGCGGGAAGCAGTAATCCGGCTGCTGCACCGCCTGCGTCTGGGCAATTTCTGCGGCGACCTGCCGGGCGGATTGGGCGGCTTCCTTGGTGGTGACCTTCCCGGACTTTGCCTCCGGAGTGGGCTTTATCTTGCCTTCGTCCAGCTTCGGCGCGGGCGGGATGGGCGCGTTGGGGACAAATTCCGGCATTTTGCTGGGCAGCTTTTCCCCGATGTCCTCCCCTTCCACCCGGACGGGCTTCGCTGGAGCGGGACGCGCGGGGAGCGGTTCGGGAACCGGCGGCGTTTCGTCCTTCACGTATTCGGCCGTGCCGGACAGCGGCGCGTTGATGTCTCCGTCGATACGCTCCATGAACGCCGCACCCTTGCCGGGAACCTGCTTGACTTCATCCTGCGGTGCGGAAGCATGGGGTTTTTCCTGCTTTGGGGCAGGACGCGGCTGCTTTTCCGGCGGAAGCTGCTGGGGCGTCTCCGGCGGTGTTTCTTCCGGGGCGTTCTCCCTCGCCCGCTGCTGTTCCCGGCGCTGACGCTTGCGGGCGATCTGCTTGCTCGCAATATTGTTGACTACAGCCGTCGCCGGGTCTATGTAGTCCTCTTCCTCCGCATAATCGTCCTTGGGGCGGTTGGCAATGGCTCTGATAATGCTGGGAATGGTGATATTCATTGCCCCCAGCAGCGTCAGAATGGCGAAAAACACGCAGAACACAAAGGCCAGCGTTTTGCCGCAGAGCCAGCGCAGCAGCATGGCCGCGCCGCCGCAGAGAACACCACCGGTGCTTCCCGCTACGCCGCCGGTATACAGGTCTTTGATCAGGGCAAAGCCCTTCGACATCTCCTGCTCCTGCATGGCAAGGTGGTAAATGCACCCGCACAGAAAAACGAAAAGCAATGTGCAGACGCTCCGCATGGTCGGGGCATTTTTCCGGCCAAAGGTGTGAATGACGAACAGATACAATAGCCCCGGGATGGCAAAATAAAATCCGCCCTGACCGACCAGTCCCAGCACAACGGACTGAATGAGTACCAGAAGCTTGCCATCCGGGTTCACGCTGATGACAACAAACAGCGCAAACAGCAGAATGCTGACCGCCGCAATGAGAAAATGCGGCGGAACGGCACGCTCATATTCCGTCTTGTACTTGGTGTTCTTGGCAGGCGTACTCTTTTTTCCGGAAGGTTTGGAAGCGGAACCGGATGACGTTTTCTTCTTCGCGCCCGAAACCGCCTGCTCGGCCCGACTGGCCGTTTTCTTCTCAGCCATAATTTCCTCCCATTAAGCCATCAGATTCAGAATAAAGGTAAACAGCGACACACCCCAGCAGTAGACCGCCAGCAGCGCATAGCCGTTATTGGCGGCCAGCAGACGCATAAGCTTCACGCCCAGCAACGCGGCGCCAAAAGACACAGCGGCAGTCACCAGATATCGGACGAGAATCAGGAACGACAGCGTTCCCGCCCCTACCGATATCAGCGCCAGCATATCCAGCACGATCAAACCGACCTGAATAAACATGTTCATCAGCAGCGCCATGTTCAGACCGTAGCTCCGCTCCACGCCGCAGATGCTGGCAACGGACAGCGCAGAACCCACGGCGGAAACGCCCGGCAAAATTCCCAGCGCGCCGCCCAACCCTACGAGGAGTCCCTCGACCCGGGATAGCATCCGGCTGTCCCGGTTGCTGGTGGGGAAAAACTGGGGTAAGTACAGGATAATGCCGTTCAGGAACAGCAATACGGCGATCCAGATCAGCTTTTCTTTCAGCGGCTCCACGTACCGGTTCAGGAGAAATCCGAGAATCACGGGAATCAGCATCGTCCTGAGCAGGCTGAAATCCATCAGGCTCCGGGTATCCAGCGGCCGACGGCGGCGGCGTTTGGGCACCCGCGCCAGACGGCGCGCCCGATGAATGCGGACGATCTGCTTGCGGCAGCTGAAATACATCGCGCCGAACACGCCAAGATGCGCGAACAGCTTCATCAGCTCCGTGCTGCTCTGAATGCCGAAGCATTTCAGCATCAGAATGCGGTGGGCTTCGGCGGAAACGGGCAGAATATCCGTAAGCCCGGAAAATAGACCGTATAAGAAACTCTCAAGCCAGTTTAAGTCCAAGTCTGCCCCTCCTACAACATAATAATTCACTTTATTATAGCATAGGTCAGAGAGAATTTCCAGTCTTATTTTTTGTCCGCGCAGACACAGCCAAAATCGGCTGCGCCTGCGCGGTGAAAGCTATTTTTTCTGTTTCTCGATCATCCTGTGCAGCGTGGACAGCGCGTCGTTCAGCCCGCCCAGCTTGTCGATCAGGCCGGAAGCCACCGCTTCCTTGCCGTAGAGAATCGTTCCCACGTCCGTGGCGATCTCCCCCGTCGCCATCATATAATGCTCGAAGTCCTCCCGGCTGATGCGGGAGTTCGATGTGACAAAATCCGCAATCTGCTCCTGAATCCGCTGAAAATACCGGAAGGTCTGGGGTGCGCCGACTACCAGCCCCGTCATCCGCACGGGATGCACCGTCATGCTGGCTGTCGGGGTAATGAAGCTCTTTTTCGTGCATACTGCCAGAGGAATGCCGATGGAATGTCCGCCGCCCAGCACCAGAGACACCGTTGGCTTTTTCATCCCAGCGATCATCTCCGCAATGGCCAGTCCTGCCTCAATGTCGCCGCCCACTGTGTTCAGAAGCAGCAGCAGACCGTCCACGTCGTCGCTTTCCTCGATTCCGGCCAGCAGCGGCAGAACATGCTCATATTTGGTGGTCTTCACCGTTTCCGGGGCGATCATGTGCCCCTCCACCTGACCGATGATGGTGAGGGTGTAGATGTTTCCCTTGCTGGATTTCGTGATATCCGAGCCAAGCTCCACGATCTGCTCCCGCTCCTGTTTTTTCATTTCCGCGTCTTTGTTTTCGCTCATATCGTAACCTCCTCCCCCATAGGATAACCGGTTTTTCGCAATTCACACTTGAAAGCGGCTGCGTTTTGTCGTATAATAAGGTACGGTGATGATATGGCTACAAAAACAAACGCAGTCCGTCTGGTTCAGCAGGCGGGAATCCCCTGCCGCGAAGCGTTTTATGAATTCGACGAGCAGGATTTGAGCGGCGTCCATGCCGCGCAGGCCATCGGAATGCCGGAGGAACAGGTTTTCAAGACGCTGGTCGCCCGGGGCGAAAAGACGGGCATCAACGTGTTCTGCATTCCCGTCTGCTGTGAGCTGGATCTGAAAAAGGCCGCCAAGGCCGCCGGGGACAAAAATATGGAGCTGGTGGCCGTCAAGGAACTTCTCGGCCTGACCGGCTATATCCGTGGCGGATGCAGTCCCGTGGGCATGAAAAAACACTACCCCACCTTTATTGACGAAACCTGCACGCTGTGGGATGAGATTGCCGTCTCCGCCGGCGCCAGAGGACATCAGATGATCGTTCCGCCCCAGCCCCTCGCGGATCTGGTTGGCGCAGAACTGACAGATATTATTGTATAGAAAGGAAATCGGCATGTACGAATACAAGACAAAAGGCACCTGTTCCCAGAAGATTTTCTTCGACATTGAGGACAACAAGGTCAAGAATGTTCAGTTTGTAGGCGGCTGCAACGGCAACCTGAAGGGCATCGGCAAGCTGGTGGAAGGGATGGACGTTGACGACGTCATCGCCCGTATCGAGGGCGTCAAGTGCGGCATGAAGTCCACCTCCTGCCCCGATCAGCTGGCGCAGGCGCTGAAGGCCGCCAAGGCAAACCAGTAATTGACAAACGGCACGGGCTGAAAAACCAGCCCGTGCCCTTTTTTACCTAAAAACCGATGAAATTGCCATTGAATCGGCAAAAAATCCGTGTTATAATATACAAAAAAGCAGAAAGAAGGCTATCTCTTGACCGATTCGGAGGCACATTACCGAAAAATGACGGAAACGCCGGTTTCCCGGCTGATTCTGAATCTCGGCATTCCAACCACCATTTCCATGCTCATCACCAGCATTTACAACATGGCGGACACCTATTTTGTCGGCACGCTGGGCGAGAGCGCTCAGGCCGCGACGGGCATTCTCTTTACCGTTCAGGCCATTATGCAGGGTCTGGCCTTCATGCTTGGCCACGGCGCGGGCACCCATGTTTCCCGGTCGCTGGCAGACAGGGACGCTGACAAAGCAACCATGTACATTTCCACTTCCTTCTTCACCGGCATGGGGCTGGGGCTGGTGATCGGCGTGCTTGGCCTTGCGTTTCTCAGGCCGCTGGTGCATTTTCTGGGCAGCACCGACACCATTGCCCCCTACGCCATGGACTACGGCTTCTGGGTATTTCTGGCTGCGCCGACGATTATCTGTTCCCTGATCCTCAACAACGGCCTTCGCTACGAGGGCAAAGCTTTTTATGCCATGATCGGGCTTACCGCCGGCGGACTTCTGAACATTCTTGGCGACTACATTCTGGTCATGAAGCTGGGGATGGGCGTCTACGGTGCGGGGCTTGCCACCGCCGCTTCCCAGCTGGTCAGCTTCGTCATTCTTCTCATCATGTATCTGAAAATGGCGCAGAGCACCATCCGTTTCCGCGCCGTCAGCCGGAACTTTAAAATCTATCTGTCAATTTGCCGTGTTGGTCTGCCGTCCCTTATCCGGCAGGGGCTGACCTCTGTGACCATGGGACTGCTGAACAACATGACAAAGCCCTTCGGCGATGCGGCCATCGCCGCCATGAGCGTGGTCAACCGGTATTCCAATTTCCTGATCTGCGTCGGTCTCGGCATCGGGCAGGGCTTCCAGCCGGTGGCATCCTTCAATTATCAGGCCAGAAAATACGACCGGGTGAAAAAAGGTCTGGTGTTCACCATGTGCTTCGGGCTGGTCTTCATCGGCAGCTTTTCCGTTATCAGCATGATCTGTGCTGAAGGTATCATCGGAATTTTCCAGAAAAGCGAGGCGGTCATTGCCATCGGCTCCACCGCGCTGCGATATACGGCGATCGGTATGCTGTTCATCCCCTTCTCCGTACCGGTGAATATGCTTTATCAGAGCATCCAGCAGCCCACCATTTCCTCTGTTCTGTCCCTCATTCGTTCCGGTGCGGTCACAATTCCCATGCTGCTAATTGGGGTTCCCCTGCTGGGACTGCCGGGAATTCAGATCGCTCAGCCTACGGCGGATGTGATAGCTGGACTTCTCAGCATCCCGTTCATCATCCGTTTCCTCAAGGAAACACCCGCGGAGTAACAAAACGCAGGAGCGTCCAAGATCGGTCGCTCCTGCGTTTTTTACTTTTTTACGGCGGCAAGAATGTACTTCACCAGCTCGTCCCGGCCGTTCCCCTTCTCCGCAGAGAACGGGATCACCGGGCAGTCCTCCGGAAGCGCCAAATCCTCCCGGATGACCTTCAGGTTCGGTTCCAGCTCGCTTTTTTTCAGCTTGTCCATCTTGTTGGCAACCACCACAAACGGGCACCCGGAATCCAGAAACCACCGCGCCATGGTGATATCGTTGTTGGTGGGCGGATGGCGGTAGTCCACGATCAATACACCCAGATCAATGCGGTTCGCTGCGAAATAATCCTCCATCAGCCGCCCCCAGCGTTCCTTCTCGCTGGCGGAAACCTTCGCAAAGCCGTACCCCGGCAGATCGACCAGATAGCAGGTGCCGTCCAGCGTGAAGTAATTCACATGGACGGTTTTTCCCGGCTTATCCCCTACCCGCGCAAAGTTTTTCCGCTGCAAAAGGCGGTTGATGACCGAGGATTTTCCCACATTGGACTTCCCGGCAAAGGCAATCTCCGGGAGCCGTTTTGTGGGGAAATTCTCCTTGGAAGCGGCGGAAATCAGGAATTCCACATTCTGAAAGTTCACAGCATTTCCTCCGTTACTGGCGCAGACCGGGCTTTTGCACTCTGGTACGCACGTCCCCGGGAAGCTCCGTCAGAATGGTGGGGCTGGCCTCCGCAGGCCGGTTCAGCGCGGCGGAAAGCACAGTGTCCATAGTCTGAGCGCTGATAAAATTCAGCTGACGCCGGACGGTCTGGTCAATTTCCTCCAAATCCCGCTCGTTGTCCTTGGGAATGATGACGGTGCGCACGCCGTGGCGAAGTGCCGCCATGGTCTTCTCCCGCAGACCGCCGATGCGCATGACCCGTCCCCGAAGGGAAATTTCACCGGTCATGGCGATATCCCGCCGCACGCTGACCCCCGTCAGGGCGGAGACAATGGCCGTGCAGACGGTAACGCCCGCCGAGGGGCCATCTTTGGGGACTGCGCCCTCCGGGAAATGGACGTGGATGTCCTTCGTCTTGTAGAAGTCCGGTGCGACGCCCAGCTTCTGGGCGTTGGCGCGGATATAGCTCAGCGCCGCGTGGGCGGATTCCTTCATCACGTCGCCAAGATTTCCGGTCAGCTCCAGCTTGCCGGAGCCGTCCATGACGTTGACCTCTACTTCCAGCGTTTCGCCGCCGACGCTCGTCCATGCAAGTCCCGTGACCAGCCCCACCTGATCGGTGCAGGGCAGGCGGTCGGGCAGGAATTTGCGCACGCCCAGGTAGTTTTCCAGATTGCCGCCGGTGACGGTGATCTTCTTCGGGGCTTCCTGAGAAAGAATCTCCATGTCCGTCTTCCGGCAGATCTCCCCGAAGCAGCGTTCCAGATTCCGCACGCCGGATTCCCGTGTGTAGCAGGAAATCGTCTCCCGAATGGCGTCATCGGTGATGCGAAGCTGCGCCTTTTTCAGGCCGTGCTTTTTCAGCTGCTTGGGGATCAGGTGATTCTTTGCGATCATGAACTTTTCTTCATCCGTGTAGGAGCCAAGCTCGATGATCTCCATACGGTCAAGCAATGGCCGGGGCACGGTGTCCAGCGTATTCGCCGTGGTGATAAACAGCACGTCGGACAGATCAAAGGGGATTTCCATATAATGGTCACGGTAGTCGTGGTTCTGTTCCGCGTCCAGCACTTCCAGCAGAGCAGCACTGGGATCGCCGCGGTAGTCGGAACCCAATTTGTCGATCTCGTCCAGCAGCAGCACCGGATTGCAGCTGCCTGCCTGCGTCATGGCGGTCATGATACGGCCGGGCATTGCGCCGACGTAGGTCTTCCGGTGTCCCCGGATGTCCGCCTCGTCGTGAATGCCGCCAAGGGAAATTCTCGCCATTTTCCGGTTCAGGCTCCGGGCGATGGAATAGGAAATGGAGGTCTTGCCCACGCCGGGAGGGCCTACCAGACACAGGATCTGGGGCGGCATCTGGGGCGCCATTTCCCGGACGGCGATGGTTTCTAAGATTCGCTCCTTCACCTTTTCCAGTCCAAAATGGTCATGCTCCAGAATCTTCCGGGCAGCGGCCACGTCCACCCGCTCCTTGGTCTTGACATTCCAGGGCAGCTCCAGCACGGTGTCCAGATAATTCCGCAGCACCGCCCCCTCGGAAGAACCGAAGGGCTGCTTTTTCAGCCGCTCCACGTCCTTCAGGAGCTTCTTCTCCGTCTCCGCTTCCAGATGGAGATTCTGAATGCTCTGGGCGTAGGTATCAAATTCATCCTCGTCGTCCTCTTCCCCAAGCTCCTCACGGATGGCCTTCATCTGCTCGCGCAGGAAGTAGTCCTTCTGGTTCTGGTCGATGGCGGCGCGGGTCTTCTCCTGAATATCCCCTTCCAGCCGGAGCATCTCCACCTCCCGGCGCAGAAGCTGGACGGCAGTTTCCAGACGGCGGACGCTGTTCAGCTGGCAGAGCATTTTCGCCTTGTCCGTGAAGTCAATGCCGGAATTCTGGGCGATAGAGTCGGCAATGAAGCCGCTGCTCTCGCTGGCCAGCATCCGCAGCTGAACGGTCTGGGCAGGATGCTCGCACAGCTCCAGATACACGCCATACAGGGAATTGGCCTCCCGGCGCAGCGCGCGGGCGCGAATGGTGTCCGCCGGCTCCTCCACACTCGCCGATTCCACAATGCCGGAAAGGTACGGCTCGCTCTGAGACAGCTCGGTGATCTTGCCCCGGCTGATGCCGGTGACCAGAATCCGCAGATTCTCTCCCTGCGTTTTCAGCACCTGCTTGACCTTGGCGATACAGCCGACGGGATACAGGTCTTTCAGCGTCGGGTCGTCCACCAGCAAATCCTTCTGAGGGATCAACAGCAGCGTCTGGTCGCCCTGCATGGCCGCTTCCAGCGCCTTTACGGACTTGCTGCGGCCAACTTCAAAATGAACGGTCTGTTCGGGGAAAACGCACAGTCCCCGCAAAGCAAGGATGGGCATTTTCCCTGCAAAAATGGTTTCAGTCAAAGTTCTTCCCTCCTTTTTGAAAAAAGGGGGTAGAAAAACTACCCCCTTGGAAGAATAGAGATATTATTTGCGCCCGGAGATTTTTTCTCTGGGATGGGCGGTGTCCCGCACGATGCCGGGGTCGGCACCCTCGACGGCTTCGGGGGTGATGATGACCCTCTGGATGGACAGATCGGAGGGAATCAGGAACATGATCTTCGTCATGATCTTCTCCATGATCGCCCGGAGTCCTCTCGCGCCGATCTGACGGTCAAGCGCCTTCTGAGCAATGGCCTGAAGGGCTTCCGGCTGAATTTCCAGCGCCACGCCGTCCATTTCCAGCAGCTTCTGATACTGCTTCGTCAGGGCGTTCTTCGGCTCCACGAGAATCCGCACCAGATCGTCCCGGGACAGGCTGCGCAGCGTGGTGATCACCGGCATTCGTCCCACAAGCTCGGGGATAATGCCGAATTTCAGCAAGTCGTGAGGCTCCACCTGGGTGAACAATGTACCGACATCCCGCTTGCTCTTGCTCTGTACGGGGGAATCAAAGCCGATGGCACTCTTATCTGTGCGCTTTTCGATGATCTTGTCCAGGCCGTCGAACGCGCCACCGCAGATAAAGAGGATGTTGGTGGTGTCCACCTGAATCATTTCCTGCTGAGGATGCTTCCTGCCGCCCTGAGGCGGAACGTTGGCAACA
>ERZ826220.4274-NODE-4274-length-10215-cov-4.919980_pt1 | contig 10215 bp, 11 predicted proteins | sample MGYA00519927_ERZ826220 | MGnify/ENA primary metagenome ERZ826220 (study PRJEB31778, sample SAMEA3449225) | human gut metagenome | biome: human gut; feature: human-associated habitat; material: faeces | place: United Kingdom | collected 2010/2012 ...
AAACGGTTGTGGATATCGACGTGGAGGTGTACGGCGGGGAGAACGCGCCCGTGCTCAAGACGAAGCCGGCGTGGTATGCGGTGCAGCCGGAGAAGCTCGACGCGGGCGCGGAAGGACGGAACGAGCATGGGCAAATCGTCATCTGGCATCAAAATCCGGCGGATTTTGTGTTCGGCGGAAGGAGCGGCGAGAAGCCGCTGATCGTCTGCCACAACTATTATGATCGGCTGGCGCTTGATACGGTGTATGGCGCGGAATACGGAGCGCGGAACACCCTTCGCGATTTGACGACGCGGCTGTATGCGCTGCTGGCGCAGCAGAATGTGGAGATTCAGCTTGTGGAGGACAGGCCGCTGGAATTCAGCGTGCGCTGCCGTGTCGATAAAAGCACGGGCGAGGTGGTTCAGCCCGCCTGCAATATGGCGTTTTTCATGCAGAAGCTGAACAATTTACCGGTGCTCACGCACGTCATGCGTACCTTCGACAAACAATCGTGGCCGGAGTTCTGCGCGCAGGTGTATTTCGGAATGCGGGCGGCGGATGAATACGTCCTTTCGGTGGATGCGCTGGAGGAAACCGAAAAGCTGGCGGAGGATATCCCGCTCTGCGCATGGACGACGGTTCGTTCGGCGCTTGAACAGCAGATTGAGCAGGGGCATCTCCAACAGGTATTTGATGTGGAATTTGGCTATGCGCTGTATAACGACCCGAACGGCGATTTTTCCGTGCCGTCGATCTACGATGTGGCCTGCTATTATGCCGTCCCGTCTTGGGTGGTGCACGGCATCTACATGGATAATCCGAAACAGGCGTTTGTCTATCGCGGTCGAAACGACGACGAGCTGAACGACGACATTCGCAACACACCGGAATATAAAACGTTGATTGTCAATGCGCAGACGGGTGAAATGCTCGATCCAAAGGATAAGAGCCAGCGCGGGTATGGCGACGCGCGCTACAAGGGCTTCATCCCGTGGGACAAGGTGAAATAAGGAGAAAACGAACATGAAAAAACAGTTTGCGGCGCTTCTGACCGCGCTTTCCCTTCTGCCGACGCTTGCGCTGGCGCAGGATTACTACACCCTGCCGGAAATCAGGGAGCAGGCGAAGGACGGGTGGCACGAGACTTATACCGATAGGTACGGGCGGGAAATACAGGTCGATATAGATGCCGATGTATTTGGAGAACAAACTGCACCGTTAATCAAAGCTGGATTTCCACAACACGATATATACTATGCGGACAAAAATTGCCCATATAATACAGTTTCCAATGTGAAAAGAACAGGCGGAAAAAGGACACATATTTATCGTTCCTACGGAAGCAACGTGGATTTGGATAGACAATATGGTGCAGATTATGGCAATGATTTAACCCTAAACGAAATGTATGTATATATGAATGGATTACTAACTGAACAGAGAATACCGTATGATAATTTTCTTTATGAAAGACCAAAGTTTTTTGACGTTTTGTGCAATATTCAACAATCGACAGGAGAAGTAAAAGCGACAGCATTTTATTTTGTTCAGCTTTATGAACAATTCCATGGAATTCCAGTTTTAACAAGTAAAACAGCTTCTTTTAACCAAAAGAGAGGATGGCCGGACTACGAACCAAATATATCATTCCAAATGAGAAATGAAGATGAATTTTCAATTATGGTTGATATGTTGGAAGAAATGGAGATCATTGCAGAAGATGTTCCTTTGTGTGCATTTGAAAGCATAAAGGAAAATATTAGAAACGAAATAGTTAGTGGTCATATACGAAAAGTATTTTCTTTAAGATTTGGGTATTCCGTATATAATGACCCAAATTATCCAAGCGGAAAACGTTCAGTATATGATGCTGATTGTTATTACTTAGTCCCGTCTTGGGTTCTTGAGTGCATTTATATCAATGATCCAAAAGAATCATATAGCTACGATGAAGAACAGATTGAAAATGATTCAAACTCAACCGAAAGAACCACAGACAAGTTTGTAACGCTTACAATAAATGCTCAAACCGGCGAAGTAACTAACCCTATGGATACGAGTAAAAATGGCTGGGGCGATGCGGATTACAAGGGCTTCCTCCCGTGGGACAAGGTGAAATAAGGAGAAAACGAACATGAAAAAACAGTTTGCGGCGCTTCTGACCGCGCTTTCCCTTCTGCCGACGCTTGCGCTGGCGCAGGATTACTACACCCTGCCGGAAATCAGGGAGCAGGCGAAGGACGGGTGGCACGAGACTTATACCGATAGGTACGGGCGGGAAATACAGGTCGATATAGATGCCGATGTATTTGGAGAACAAACTGCACCGTTAATCAAAGCTGGATTTCCGCAATACGATATATATGACGTTGTACAAAATTGTCCATATGATACGGTCTCTAATGTAAAAAGAAAGGGTGGAAAAAGGACACATATTTATCGCTCCTATGGAACTGAAGTTGATCTGGATAAACCATACGGCGCGGATTATGGAAATGATTTAACTCTGAATGAAATGTATTCATTTGTAAAGAGGCTACTAACAGATCAGGGAATACCGTGCGATATTTTTCTTTATGAAAGACCGCGTTTTTTTGATGTTTTATGCAATATCCAACAATCAACGGGAGAAGTAAAGGCAACCGCTTTTTATTTAGTTCGACTCTATGAACAATTTTATGGAATTCCAGTTTTAACAAGAAAAATAGCTTCTTTCAATACAAAGAGAGGCTGGCCAGATTATGAGCCTAATATATCATTTCAGATGAGAAACGAAAACGAATTCACAGCTATGGTTAACGTCTTAGAAGAACAGGAGATTGTTGCAGAAGATATTCCGTTGTGTTCATTTGAAACCATAAAAGAAAACATTCAGAGCGAAATCATTAACGGTCATATTCGAAAAGTATTTTCTATTAGATTTGGATATTCCGTATATAACGATCCGAACTATCCAAAGGGAAAACGTTCAGCCCTTGATGCTGATTGCTATTACTTAGTTCCGTCGTGGGTGCTTGAGTGTATCTACATCAATAATCCTAAAGAAACATATAGTCTCGAAGCGGAACTAGCGAAAGATGGCGGTGCCGATACGACCGAAAGATCAACTGATAAATTTCGAGTAATTACGATAAATGCTCAAACTGGAGAAGTAACTAATCCTATGGATAGGAGCAAAAACGGTTGGGGCGATGCGGATTACAAGGGCTTCATCCCGTGGGACAAGGTGAAATAAGGAGAAAACGAACATGAAAAAACAGTTTGCGGCGCTTCTGACCGCGCTTTCCCTTCTGCCGACGCTTGCGCTGGCGCAGGAATACTACACCCTGCCGGAGATCAGGGAACAGGCGAAGGACGGATGGCACGAAACGTACACCGACAAATACGGTCGGGAAACGGTTGTGGATATCGACGTGGAGGTGTACGGGGAAGAAACTGCGCCGATTATCAAAATCACCGACGCAGGCTATCGTGTAGATCAATCGGCGCTTTGGAGTGGAGAAAAAGCGGAATCCAGCCGATTCTTCATTGAGAAGAATTATCCGTATCTGACGGTAGAAAATGTGAAGCGAAAAGGTGGACGGCGTACACATTTCTTTCATACTTTCGGCGAAGCTGTTGATCTGGATAGAATGTATGGTGCGGAGCTTGGTAACGATTTGACGGTACGCGAAATGTATGAGTTTATGGCGGCAATTCTTGAAAGAAACGGACTTAATTTGAACGGCGATTTTGAATATGCGCATCCGATGGAATTTGATATGATGTGCAACATCAATCAGACGACCATGCAGCCTGTTACACCGCCATTTTATTATATCCGCTTATGGGCGAAAATGAATGGCTTGCCGATTATGACCCATGCGATGAGAAGTTTCAATAAAGTGGGATGGCCGATGTATATGCCGGATTTTACCATGATGATGATGAATGAGGAAAGCTATTCCATTCTGCTGGTGACGATGAAGGAAGCAGAAAGAGTGGCCGAAGATATTCCGCTTTGTCCGCTACAAACGGTGATTGAAAATCTGGAAAAGGAAATCGAGTCCGGCCATCTTCAAAAAGTGTACACTCTGAGGTTCGGATATGCGCTTTATAACGAGCCGGGGCATATGAACTATCGGCAGGATTTGGAGATTGACAGTCAGGCAGACTATTACGCAGTGCCGTCGTGGGTCATGGAGTGTGCGTATATGGACAATCCGAAGAATACATGGGTGGAATATGATGATGAAACGCTTTTTAAGATGCATGGAGCAGATGGAAACAATCGGGGGAATCTGGGGTTCCGAACGCTGACAATTAACGCGCAGACGGGAAAAATGATGGATATAAACGATCAAAGCAAAGATGGCTTCGGCGATGCGGATTACAAGGGCTTCATCCCGTGGGACAAGGTGAAAAAATGAGGGCAGAACCATGGCGGAAGAAATCAAATCCATCTTCAAATCCCGAAATTACTGGATGGCCTTCGCCATCAGCTTTTTGACGCTGCTGGGCTACTCACTCTCCTCCTGGCTGAACGCCGTCAGCGTGGGCGAGAGCATGGAATACCGCGAAAGCGCGCTGAGCCTATCCGTTGGCGGTATTTTCTTCGGCGGCTTCATGCTGCTGTTCCCGTTCTGCGCATCCGTTGCGCACGCAACCAGTCAGGTGGACGAGCTGCAAAGCGGCATGGCACGCTGGCGGGTGATGCGCGGCTCGGTGGCGCGGTATGTCGGCGTCAAGGCAGCGGCCTCGATGCTGGCGGCGGCGCTGGCGACGACGAGCGCGTTTGCGCTGCACGCGGTGATCTGGAACGGGATTGCCCTGCCGTGCGATCCGGCGGCATACGCCGTGCATACGATTTATTTCTCGGAGGATTGCGTGTATGCCGACCTGTACACGGTCTGCTATGGCCTGCCGATGTATGCGGCTGTCGCGGCGGGCATGGGGTTTTCGGCGGCGGTCTGGGCGGTGACGGCGCTGGCGACGGCCGCGTGGTCTCCGGATAAGCTGATGGCGTTCACCATCCCGTCGTTCATCTATTACCTCTGGAGCGCGGACGCGGCGGAGTGGTTTCTGGGGCTGAACATTCCGCATCCGGCGAGCCTGTTTAACGACGGGCTGTCGCCGGAACGCCTGCGCGCCGCGCTGGTGAGCTACGGCGTGCTGTTTGCCGTCAGCCTTGCGGCGTACTGCGCCGGGTGTGAAAGGAGGCTTCGCCATGCGTAAGCGGCATACGCTGGGGGCGACCCTGCGCGGCCATTGGAGCCTGTGGGTACATTCGCCGCGGACGGTGATCGCGCTGGCGTTTGTGGCGATGATGACGATCATGTTCACCCGCGCGCAGCATTTGCTTTATGAAGCGAGCGGGTATGCGCTGCATCTGGGCGAGATGGTCTACGCGAGCGTCAATCAGGGGTTCCATCTGCTGAACACGAGCATCGGCTTTCTGGTGATGATTTCGGAGATTCCCAAACGAATTGCGTGGCAGAAATACGCGCTGATTCGCCAATCGCGCGGGCGGTGGCTGATCTCGCTGGTGGCGTTCTGCGCGATGATCTCGGCGCTGTTTCTGGCGGCGATGCTGCTTTCGGCCGCCCTCTGCTCAGCGCCCTACGCCGCGCCGGGCGGGGGATGGAGCGACCTCGAGCGGCTGGCCGCCGACCCGGATTATGTGTATGAGGTGCAGTTCGCGCCGGCGTATATCCGCGTGCTGTCGCCGCTGGCGGCCTGCGGCCTGGCGGCGGCGGTGCAGATGGGGTATTACCTGCTGCTGACGCTGACCGTCCTTGCGTTTGCGCTGTTTGACTGCGGAAACGTCGGCATCATCGTCTGTGTGCTGATGGTGACGGCGCATATCACGCTGCTGGCCGAGCTGTTTCCGGGCATCGTCCTGCCGGGGCTGTATGCGACGCTGAGCGCCATTGCCGACCGGGCGTATGGCGACGAAATCGGCGCGGCGCTTCGCGCGCTCGTCGGCTACGGCGTGGCGATTGCGGCGTTGATCGCGCTGATGGCGGCGCGCGTGCATCGCATGGATTTGCGGTTCGAGGGGAGAGCATGAGACGATGATTCAGATTGAAAATCTGTCCAAGCGATATGGAAAGAATGAGATTCTGCGCCAGATCACGGTGCGGTTTGAATCGGGCGGCATTTACGGGCTGGTCGGCGCAAACGGCTGCGGCAAAACGACGCTGATGCGCTGCATCTGCGGGTTCAGCCAGCCGACAACGGGGTATGTTCTCGTGAACGGCTGTCTGGTCGGCGGACGGCGCGCGCTCAGGCGGAATCCGGCGCTGCAAAGGAGCGGCGCGGTCAGCGAGACGGCGGATTTTGCCCCGAAGACGGGCGTAATCATCGAAAGCCCCGGCTTTCTGCCGAATGAATCCGGGCTGACGAACCTGATGCTGCTGGCCGATATGTCCGGCCGCGCCGATCGGGCGGACGCTCGACGCGCGATGGAAACGCTGGGGCTTTCGCCGGACGAGCGCAAGCCCGTCGGCCGGTATTCGCTGGGCATGCGGCAGCGGCTCGGCTTTGCGCAGGCGATCATGGAAAATCCGGATGTGCTGGTGCTCGATGAGCCGTTCAACGCGATGGATCGGGACGCGATGGAAGAAGTTCATGCGCTGCTGAGACAGTTTCGAGAGGCGGGCAAGACGATTCTTCTGGCCAGCCATAGCGCGACGGATATTGCGAAGGCCTGCGACATTGTTTATGAGATGGAGGACGGAAGGCTGCGGCGGGCTGTTCCTGCGGAAAGAAACTGAGCGGCAGAGAGGGAAAAAAGACTCAAAAGCAACGCCCCGAAGGACTGACAATGCCGAAAAACAAACCAAGACCCGTCCTCTGGATTTGAAGGATGGGTCTTGGCATATCTGTTGAGTACTGTTGTTCAAGCATTTTTATTTTTGGCTAACAGATTTGATTTTTATGCGCTGTAAACGTGTTTTTTTCTTTTCCAACACAGATGCGAGCGTGTAAATGTCATCAAAGGTAGATTCTGAAAGAGGAATAAGAAAAAGTTCATGGCTATGAATCTTGTTTCTACAGATACGAATGTGCAAAATATAGTTGTCACCACACCAAAACTGACTGAGAACATTTTTGTATTCCACGCGGACGGGTAAAGTGTTTTCGCGGCAAATTTCTATGTTCTCCTGTGTGCAACGTATGCAAATGGATGTTTGCGAATTATTTTGTATCCGTCGTAATCGCCCTTTTTGATAAACTCCTGCAAAATGGGTGTTTTTCGGAAATCAGAATTGCTGCAATTGATAATGGGTCGTTCATTGAAGGGTAAGCGATATTCTTCCAAGGCGCGTTTATAGCCCGCAATACGTTGAGCCGTTGAAGAGGATGTCGTATGTCCGGCAATATAAGCGAGATTTCGACACCCTTTTTGGAGCAGATAAGTGGCGGCGTCGTAGCTGGCCTGCACGTTGACCTGATACCCTATGCTGTCGACGGCCTCCAGCACCCTTCGACGGTTTTCTTCTTTAACGGAGTCAAAGTTGTTCAGAACTCTGGAAACGGTGGCCGTGGAAACGCCTGCGCGTCTTGCAATTTCCTTTACAGATGCCATGGATTTCCTCCCGAATGATTGCTTTTATAGAGAACTGGGAACCACGGCTTTTCTGTATCGGGGGATTATTGAGCGGTAACCGGAAATCAATCAGGTGACGGTCAAGTACATGAAGCAGGCAAGCTCCGAAAGCAGCAAAACGCGGAGAATCACGCTCATTTCCGCCCCGACGAACGGGTAGGTGATGGTTATGGAAAAGCAAGGTCAATGGCTTTCGTGTCCCTATTGCTTAGAGGGAATTCTCAACCCGGCAAAGGAAAACGCTATGCAAAAAAGATAAAAGTGTCTGAAAGGACAGATTGTCCGCAAATTTTACTTCAGACGGATTGACAAGCTCCACTTGACCGTGTATAATTTGCATTATACATAATTCGAATTATGAATGCGGAGGAGCGAATATGCCTGCCAAAGCGAAAGTCACAAAAGAGATGATCGTTGATGCGGCCTTTGCGATTGCCCGCGAAGCGGGAGTGGAACGCATCAACGCAAGGACTGTATCGGAAAGGCTGCATTGCTCAACACAGCCCGTCATGTATCATTTTGCGACGATGGAAGCACTGAAAAGAACCGTCTATGCGAAGGCAGACCTTTATCATTCGGAATATCTGATGAATATGAAAAAACCGCCCAAGGGCGCTGCTCTTGGAATCGGAATGAACTATATCCGCTTTGCCATCGAAGAACCCCACTTGTTCCGTTTCCTTTTTCAGTCGGATTATTTTAACGGAAAGACTTTGCTTGAACTGATTGATGCCGAGGAGCTTACTCCCGTTCTTTCAGCGATGCAGAGATCCTTGGGAATCGGCATGGAGCAGACAAAAACGGTTTTCGTCACGGTGTTTCTGTTTGCTCATGGATACGCAAGCATCATTGCCAACAATTCGTTGAAATACGATGAAGACACGATCAATTCCCATTTGGAGCGGGCATACAGAGGCGCAATTTTGGCAGCGCAGGAGGAAAAGGCATGAAGGAATGTGCGGGCGCTGTCAGCATATTGGCTGACAAGCGAAGCGAAGGACCACAAATGGATGAAACCCTAAAATTGCGTTGGCTTTGCTGCCCAAGATGCGGCGGCAAAACAAGAACGCAGATACGGTCCCATACGGTATTGGAGGATTTTCCGCTATTCTGCCCAAAGTGCAAATACACCTGCGTGATTCGTTTCAAGGACGGAAAAATTGAAGAAATCAAAATGCCAGACGCTTAGACGCAGCGCAGACTGAGAAAATCGGTTTGTACTGCGCCTTTTTGTTTGATCTATGGAGGTAAGCCAATGAAAAATTGCCTGTCGAGCAGCAGCTTTGCAAATCTGCTATTTGTAAACGTCCAAATTGGGGACGTGAGAGCCACCGCGTTGTTTGACACCGGCGCGGGTATGACGGTCATCGCACAAAGCCTTCTGCACCGGCTTCGTGCTGCCCCGGAAAAAGAAGTCCTCCGCGCCGGAAACAATAACGGCGTGGTTCGTGCGCTTCAGGCTGCCGTCATTCCCAATATCCGGCTGGGAGATATTTGTGCGGAAAAATGCAAGGTGCTCGTGACGGATGACGCAGATTTTGCGCTCAGCGATGAAAACGGCAGGATTTTTCCGGCTGAAATGCTGCTCGGATGGGACGTGATCTCCCGCTATCGCTGGAGTTATTCCGCAAAAGATAAATCCTTATCGGTCAGCTTACCGGAAAAGACGGCTGAACATCTGAGTCCCGAAATCAAACAAGGCCCTATCGTGTTTCCGGAGTATGCCGGGCAGTGCTTTAAGGCCAGAGTGGATACCGGACATACCGGCTCCATCCTCAGTGCCTCTTGGCATTCCCGGCTCCCTGACATCGCATATCACGAAACTGAAATTGCCGGTGTCGGCGCTTCGCAATATAAGAGGCTTCCCTATGTGCGGGTGCTGCAGCTTCGGTTTCAAAACCAGACGATTTATTTGCGGGATGTCGATATTTGCGACAAGCTGTACGGACAACCGGCGGAGATAGAGGCGCTGCTGGGATACGATTTTTTGGAAGGCCGCGACTGGCTGCTGGAGCAAGATTTCAAGCTCCTGCCATGAGTAACGAGGCTTGGAAGATTCCGATACACCGTTCATGTGCTGTCAGACTGCATCACCAGCTACGATAAAAAGAAGCTTCCGGAGCTGCTGACCTATTATGAGAGCAAGGGCTGCGAGATCTTAGCGCTTTCCGAGGTCGTGCAGGCGTAAAGGCCGCTGAGTCTCGCAACAGAAAGAAACGTGTGCAGAACACCATTATGATGGCAAAAGCAGGCGGCGAACCGATGCAGTCGGCGTTTTCTTATTCGGAGCTTGAAAAGCTGCTGGAAACGCACGGGTTTCTGATCTATGAGCTGCTGACGCCGGATGATATTCAAAGGGATGTGATCGACAGGGCCGGGGCCGATCTAAAAGCCTTTGAACACGTCAATTACTGTCTTGCAGTCGGGAAAAAATGAAACTTATAGAGGTGTAGAGCCGGTCGAGACCATCATGCAGGCGGCGGGGCTCCGCGGATGATGCAGGCAGCCAATACGAAGAAAGGAAGTCTTAAAGATGAATAACAGCCTGTTTGTCATAGAACGCGCCCGGACAGAGGATGCCGCGGCGCTCTTGGATTATCTGAAAATCGTGGGCGGCGAAACCGAAAATCTCAGCTTCGGTG
>ERZ826220.4275-NODE-4275-length-10214-cov-3.397086_pt1 | contig 10214 bp, 8 predicted proteins | sample MGYA00519927_ERZ826220 | MGnify/ENA primary metagenome ERZ826220 (study PRJEB31778, sample SAMEA3449225) | human gut metagenome | biome: human gut; feature: human-associated habitat; material: faeces | place: United Kingdom | collected 2010/2012 ...
TCCGGACGGCGTGCTGCTGGCGGCGTTCCTGTGCTATGTTTTCTGCTGCGCCATTTCCGTCTGCGCCGTGGTATGGGTGCTTTTGTCGGAGATGTATCCGATTCGTGTGCGCGGCGTGGCGATGTCGATCGCGGGGTTCTCGCTTTGGACGGGAACCTATCTGGTCGGGCAGCTTACGCCCTGGATGCTCGCGAATCTGACGCCGGCGGGGACTTTTTTCCTCTTCGCCGCGATGTGCGTGCCTTATATGCTGCTGATATGGAAGGCGGTGCCGGAGATGTCGGGCCGCACGCTCGAAGAGATCGAACGATACTGGACAAGGTAACAATATAAATAAGATAAGATTATGGACTTCAAAAGATTAGCGGAACAGTACAAAACCGAATTGCTGGATGGTGTACTGCCTTTTTGGCTCGAAAAATCACAAGATAGGGAATTCGGCGGCTATTTTACGTGTCTCAATCGTGACGGCAGCGTCTACGATACCGACAAATTCATCTGGTTGCAGGGTCGTGAAGTGTGGATGTTCGCCATGCTCTATAACAAGGTGGAGCGTCGTCCCGAATGGCTCGAATGCGCCGTGCAGGGAGCCGAGTTCCTGCGCAAATACGGCCACGACGGCGACTACAACTGGTATTTTGCGCTGACGCGCGAAGGCCGCCCGTTGGTGCAGCCCTATAATATTTTCTCCTATACGTTCGCGGCGATGGCTTTTGCGCAGGTCGCCGTTGCGACGGGCAGCGACGAATACGCCCTGATCGCCAAGCGGACTTTCGACCGGATTCTGGAGAAACGCGCCAATCCCAAAGGCGAGTGGTGCAAGGCTTATCCCGGAACGCGTTCGCTCAAGAGTTTCGCTCTGCCGATGATCCTCTGCAACATGGCGCTGGAGATCGAGCCGATGATCGACAAGCAGTTGCTGGCCGACACGATCGGGGAGTGCCTGCACGAAGTGATGGAGGTGTTTTACCGGGAAGAGCTGGGGCTGATCGTCGAGAATGTCACGGAGGACGGACAGCTTTCCGATACGTTCGAAGGCCGTCAGATGAATCCCGGACATTCGCTCGAAGCTATGTGGTTCATTATGAACCTCGGCGTGCGTCTCGACGACCGTGCGCTGATCGACAAAGCGGTGAGAATCGCGCTCAATACCGCCGAATACGGCTGGGACAAGGAGTACGGCGGCATTTTCTATTTTCTAGACCGCAAGAGCGCGCCCCGCGTGGAGCTGGAATGGGATCAGAAGCTCTGGTGGGTGCATATCGAATCGGCGATCGCGATGATCAAGGGCTATCAGCTGACCGGATCGAAGGAGTGTCTGGAGTGGTTCGGGAAACTGCACGAATATACGTGGGCGCATTTCAAGGACGCGGAGCATCCCGAATGGTTCGGTTACCTGAACCGCCGCGGCGAGGTGCTGCTGCCGCTCAAGGGCGGAAAATGGAAGGGATGTTTCCATGTGCCGCGCGGGCTGTTCCAGTGCTGGCAGATTCTCGAACAATGCAAGCAGCGTTAAAATACGGAACGATGAAAAGATATTTACTGACAATTCTGTTGTCGCTGTGGTGCGTCTGCGCATGGGCCGCGGGCAGCGTCACAGTCAGGGGGCGCGTCCTTTGCGGCGGCCGGGGCGTGGAAGGCGTCTGGGTCTCCGACGGCGAAGAGTTCGCGCGCACGGACAAAAGAGGAAATTACAGCCTGGAAGCCGGTGCGGACAACCGCTTCGTCTTCGTTTGCGTGCCTGCGGGCTACGACGCTCCGGTGGAAAAGGGCGTGGTGCGCTATTTCCACCCGCTGCCCGCCGAGGGCAAATCCTGCGATTTCACGCTGCTCCGCCGTGCGGGCGACGACTCGCGGTACGGGTTCATCGCCATCGCCGATCCGCAGATATGGGCGCCGAAGGAGTTTGCGAAACTCGCGGCGGCGGCCGACGACATCGCCGCCACGGTCCGCAGTTACGGCGGTATGCCTTTCCACGGCATTTGCTGCGGCGACATCGTGTCGCACGACCATTCGCTTTACGGCCGGTACAACGAGGTGATGGAGCGTACGGGAATTACGTTCCGCAACGCGATGGGCAACCACGACATGGAGGTCTACGGACGCTCTTACGAAACCTCCTTCTCGAAGTTCGAGGAGATGTACGGCCCGGTCTACTATTCGTTCGACGTCGGACGCATCCACTACGTGGTGCTCGACGACAACTTCTTCATCGGGCGCGACTATTTTTACATCGGCTATCTCGAAGAGCGGCAGATGCGCTGGCTCGAAAAGGACCTTGCCCGCGTGCAGCCCGGTTCGACGGTGGTCGTCTGCCTGCATATTCCTTCGACCTGCGAGGAGCAGGACCGCAAGCAGTTCCGCTACGACCGCGCCGGATCGACGATGACCAACCACAGGGGGCTTTACGAAATTCTGAAACCCTACCGGGCGCATATCATTTCGGGCCATACCCATACGACCTTCAACCAGTCCATCGCCCCCGGTCTCTACGAGCATGTGACACCCGCCCTGAGCGGCGCATGGTGGCAGGGACCGCTCTGCACCGACGGCACGCCCGCCGGGTACGGCGTCTATGAGGTGAACGGCGACCGGATCGACTGGTATTACAAATCGACGGGTTATCCGGCGGATTACCAGATGAAAATTTACAGCGGCCGCGAATATCCCCAGTTCGAAGGGTACGCCGTGGCCAACGTCTGGGCCAGCGACCCGGCGTGGGAGGTCGAATTTACGATCGACGGCGTGCCGGTCGGTCCCGCCGAGCGGTTTCAGGCTTACGATCCCGCCGCGAAACAGCTCTATTCCGACACCAGTCAGATGGACCATAAATGGATTTACCCTTCGATTTCGGACCACTATTACCGCGTCGCGCTGCCCGAAGGGGCGAAGCGCGTCGAGGTGTCGGCTACGGACCGCTTCGGGCGGATCAGCCGGGCCGCAGTCGATTTAAAATAAGCGACCGAATATGAGATTTACCGGACTGAAATATTTGCAGCTGCTGGCGTGCTTGGGGCTGTTTGCATGCGGTTCCGCCGAGCGTTACGACGTGGTGATCGTCGGCGGGGGAGCGAGCGGAACGGCGGCCGGACTGCAAGCGGCCCGCATGGGGGCGCGAACCTTGATCGTCGAGGAGTTCGACTGGCTCGGCGGCATGCTCACCTCGGCGGGCGTGAGCGCCACCGACGGCAATTACCGCCTGCGCGGCGGCATCTGGGACGAGTTCCGGACGGAACTGGCCCGGCATTACGGCTGCGATTCGGCCTTGATGACGGGGTGGGTCAGCAACGTGCTGTTCGAACCCTCGGTGGGCGACAGCATTTTCAAGCGGCTCGTCGCCAGGGAGCCGAATCTCACCGTGTGGTACCGTTCGGCGGCCGAGACGGCCGAGCGCGAAAAGGATGTATGGCGGCTGGGCGTCCGGCGGGACGGCCTGCTCCGGCAGGTCGAGGCCGACGTGCTCGTCGATGCGACGGAGCTGGGCGACGTCGCCCGGATGGCGGGCGTCCCCTATGACGTCGGCATGGATTCGTCGGCCGTCACGCACGAGGATATTGCCCCGGCCGAAGCCAACGGCATCGTGCAGGACCTGACCTATGTCGCCGTATTGAAGGATTATGGCCGCGACGTCACGATTCCGCGGCCCGACGGGTACGATCCGTCGCTTTTTGCCTGCTGCTGCGTGAACGATCTTTGCGTCGCTCCGAAGGAGCCGCATCGCATGTGGTCCCGCGAGATGATGATCACTTACGGAAAACTGCCCAACGGCAAATACATGATCAACTGGCCGATCGAGGGCAACGATTACTACGTGGACATGATCGACATGACGCCCGAAGAGCGGGCCGACGCCGTCCGCAGGGCCAAGAGTCATACGCTGTCATTCGTCTATTTCCTTCAGCATGAGCTGGGATTCAATACGTTGGGATTGGCCGACGACGAGTTCCCTACGGACGACCGGCTGCCGTTCATTCCCTATCACCGCGAGTCGCGGCGCATTCACGGCGCCGTGCGTTTTACGCTCAACGACATCACCGACCCCTACGCCGGAACGCTTTACCGTACGGCGGTCGGCGTGGGCGATTATCCGGTCGATCAGCATCATACCCGTTATTCGGGCTGGGACGATCTGCCCGACCTCTATTTCCATCCCATTCCCTCATACGGTTTTCCGCTGGGCATCGTGATTCCCGCAGGATTTCCGGGGTTGCTCGTAGCCGAAAAATCGGTTTCGGTAACCAACCTCGTCAATGGCTCCACGCGCCTGCAACCCGTCGTGTTGCAGATCGGGCAGGCAACGGGAGCCTTGGCGGCGTTGGCCGCGGCGGCGGGCGTCGATCCGTCCGAAGTTGCGGTGCGCAGGGTGCAGGAGGCGGTGCTCGATGCGGGCGGCTACCTGCTGCCGTACCTCGACCTGCCGGCCGGTGATCCGCGTTTCAAGGCGATGCAGCGGATCGGCGTGACCGGAATCCTCAAGGGGCGCGGAGCCAATGTCGGCTGGGAGAACCAGACTTGGTTCGACGCCGATCGGACGATCGCGGAATCCAAACTGCGCGAAGGGCTGCGTGAAGTCTATCCGTCGGTACGCTCCTCCGTTCGGGAAACGCCGGTCGACGGGGCGCTCCTGACGGCGATGCTGGCCGAAGCGCTCGGCAAGCCGGCCGGGGACATTGCGGCGCAGACGGAGCGCGCCGCCGCCGGACTGCTCTCCGGTTACGATCCGGCGCGTCCGCTCACGCGACTCGAATGCGCGCTGCTGATCGACGCGGTGGCCGATCCTTTCCATGCGGCCGAAGTCGATATTTACGGAAACTACAAACGAAAATAGCTTTTAATTTTCCATGAAAAAATTGCTGACTGTATGCCTGCTGGCCTTTGCCGCGGCAGGTGCGACCGGCTGTCGGAGTGCCGCCGAGGGGGTGAAACCCAAACTGATGTGGCTTGACTGTTCGGCCAACTGGGTGCGTTTCAGTTACCCCGATTCGATCCGTTATTATGTGAACAAGTGCCGGGAGGCCGGCATGACGGCGCTGGTGCTCGACGTCAAGGGCACTTCGAGCGAAGTGGTGTATCCCAGCGAATATGCGCCGCAAGTTCGTGAGTGGAAGGGCTTTACCCGTCCAGATTTCGACTTTGTGGGAACTTTCGTCGATGCCGCGCACGATGCCGGACTGGAGATTTACGGTTCGTTCAACACCTTTGCCGAAGGCAACGGCGTATTCCGCAGCGGACTGATCTACGACGGTCATCCCGAATGGCAGGCCGTGAACTATGTTCCCGGCAGGGGATTGATGCCCCAGCTGGAGATTCCGGGCAAGAAGGTGCTGTTCGCCAATCCCGCGCTTCCCGCCGTTCAGGATCACGAAATCGCCATTTTCAAGGAGGTGGCGCAGAAGTACGATTTCGACGGCCTGCTGCTCGACCGCGGCCGTTATGACAATATCCAGTCCGACTTTTCGGATTTCTCACGCAGAGAATTCGAGGCCTATATCGGGAAAAAACTGGATCGTTTTCCGGAGGATGTCTATGCGTGGGAGGAGGACGGCGACGGCGGCTGGAGACGTATCGACGGCCCTTATTTCAAACAGTGGATCGAGTGGCGCGCGTCGGTGATCTACAACTTCTTCAAACGCACCAAAGAGGAGCTGAAAGCCGTGAAGCCCGGTCTGAAATTCGGCGCTTATACGGGCGCGTGGTATCCGTCCTATTTCGAAGTGGGCGTCAATTGGGCCAGCAATACGTACGATCCTTCGCAGGACTTCGCATGGGCCACGCCCGAATATAAGAATTACGGATATGCCGAACTGCTGGACATTTTCACCAACGGCAATTATTACTGGAACGTGACCGTCGACGAGTACCGCCGCAGCAACGGCCTGCATAAGAACGAGACCGACAGCGAGATGTCGAAAGGCGACCACCTCAGCGTTGAGGGCGGATGCCGCTATTCGCGCCGTCTGCTGGGCGGCAGGCCCTTCTTCGGCGGTATGTATGTCGAAGATTACAAACGCGATACGACCCGGTTCAAGCGGGCCGTGGAGATGAATCTCCGCGAGTCCGACGGGCTGATGGTGTTCGACATCGTACATATCATCAACCGCGACTGGTGGGGACCCTTGCAGCGGGCCGTCAGCGCCTATGAAGCGGAGGCGAAGCAATGAGCAGACGGCTGATTTTTGCAGCGCTGGCGCTGTTGTGCGCCGGCGCCGTTTCCGCCCAGGAGCGGACAGAGGCGCCCGCCGCGTCGTCCGAGGTGCGCTATGTCGGACGTACGCAGACAAACGGCGACGACGTGAGTTTCGACTGGAGCGGAACCTGTTTCGAGTGTCGTTTTACGGGCGGCTCGCTGGCGATGCGCGTTTCGGATACGAAAAAGAATTACTACAATCTGACCGTCGACGGCCGCGACGCCGGCGTCGTTACAACGTTCGGGACGGATTCGGTCGTGGTGCTGGCCGAGAAGCTGGGGCGCGGCGAACATACCGTGCGGATGCAGAAACGCACGGAAGGCGAGCAGGGGCGCACGACGATCCATGCCTTCCTGCTTGACAGGGGACGGCGTCTGCTGCCTGCGGCGCCCGCGCCCGGACGGCATATCGAATTTATCGGCAATTCGCTGACCTGCGGTTACGGGACCGAGGGGCTTTCGAAAGACGAGCCGTTCAAACCTCAAACCGAGAACTGCAACAAGGCGTATGCCTGCATCATCGCCCGTTATTTCGGCGCCGACTATACGCTGATCGCCCATTCGGGACGCGGTGCGGCACGCAATTACGGCGATAAGAACGCCACTTCGCAGAATACGATGGCCGACCGCGTCGCCAATACGTTCGACGAGGCGGCGGAACCGGCGTGGGATTTCGCGGCGTCGCCGTACCGTCCCGATCTGGTCGTCATCAATCTGGGGTCGAACGACTTTTCGACCCTGCCGCATCCTTCGCGCGATGAGTTTGCGGCCGCCTATACCCGTATCCTGCAAACCCTGCGCGGCGCTTACGGCGACGAAATGCCGATCCTCTGCGTGGCGCCGCGCGTCAGCGAACCGGCCTTCACCTATATCCGCGACTTGTGTCAGTCCGGCGTCGTGCCGAACCTCCATTTCGCGGCTATCCTGCCCGGCTACTGCAACGACGGGAGCGAACTCGGATCGTCGGCCCATCCCAATTATGCGGGACATCGCAAGATGGCGATGCTGCTGATCCCCTACGTTTCGACGCTGACGGGGTGGGAGGCGGAGATCAAACCGATCGAATAGGCGTTTGGCTGTATCGCGGTTTTTTGCTGCTTTTGTCCTCGGTCAGGATCGTGAACTCCGGAATTTCACAATAACAAATTTATAGAAACAAAGGCGCAGAACGGGAGCAACAACCTCTGCGGCTGCAAAAAGTTGATCTGTCTTTATATCAATTCTAACCTAAACCTAAAAAGAACCGATGTCTGCAAATTCCCGAAAAGTGTCGCCGTTAGCATGGGTTCCCACGCTCTATTTTGCGATGGGACTCCCCTTCATTATCGTAAACATGGTGGCAACGCTGATGTTTCGAGGGCTGGGTATCGACGATGCCCGCATTACGCTTTGGACTTCGCTGATTATTTTGCCGTGGTCGCTCAAACCCTTTTGGAGTCCCCTGATGGAGATGTTCAGGACCAAGAAGTTCTGGGTCGTCACCACGCAGCTGGTTTCGGGGCTGGGACTTGCGCTGGTTGCCATGTCGCTTCCGTTTCCCAACTTTTTCCCTTACGTCATCGCCCTGATGACGGTTGTGGCTTTCAGCGGCGCGACACACGACATAGCCACCGACGGCGTCTATATCACCGAACTTTCCAAGGACTTGCAGGCTAAATTTATTGGTTGGCAGGGAGCCTTTTACAACATCGCCAAGGTCTTCGCCATGGGCGGATTGGTCTATCTGGCCGGTGCGCTTAAGGATCATGTCGGAATCGTGCAGGCGTGGATGGTCGTGATGGGCCTTTGCGGCGGCATTCTTTTTCTGCTGGGGCTGTACCACATCCGTATGTTGCCTTCAGGCGGCATCGCGACGGCCCATGCCGACAGTTTCGGCGGCGCCATGCGCGAAACGAAGCGCATCTTTCTGGAATTCTTCAAGAAGAAATATATCTGGATCTATTTCGCATTCATCCTTTTCTACCGCTTCGCCGAAGGTCTGGTCATCAAGATCGTACCGCTGTTCCTCAACGCTCCGCTCGATCAGCAGGGCATGGGGCTTACCGAACAGCAGATTGGACTTTATTACGGTACCTTCGGCGTGATCGCCTTCGTCGTGGGGTCCATTCTGGGCGGCTATTTCATTTCGTGGCTCAAACTGCGGCGTGCCTTGTTCCCGCTGGTCTGCATCTTCAACGTTCCGTTCGTGGTCTATGCGCTGCTGGCATGGTTTCAGCCTTCGAGTCCCGTGTTGATCTGTGCAGCCATCGTGTTCGAATATTTCAGTTACGGATTTGGCTTCGTGGGGCTTACACTCTTTATTATGCAGCAGGTGGCGCCTGGTTCGCACCAGATGGCTCACTATGCTTTCGGGTCGTCGCTTGCCAACCTTGGCGTGATGCTTCCGGGTATGATCAGCGGCTGGCTCTGCGACAGCTTGGGCGGTTATCACTACTTCTTCATGTGGGCGCTGCTGGCCACGGTTCCCGCCTTCCTGCTTGCCGCGCGCATTCCCTTCACCTATCCCGATACTGAAGAGGTGACAGCCGAGGAGGTCGACAAAGAATTGATCAACGAATGAAAAGATCCCGTGCGACGATGGACAACAACCTGAAGATCGTAGGTCCGGCCATGTCAGATCTGCCGTGGAAGATCGTCCTGCCGGCGCAGAGCGTTATCCTGCCGCTATTGCCTCCGCTGCCATCCTGTTTGCCGCAGTCTTTCCGCAACCATGCAGGCTGGGAGCCTTTATCGGGCAGCCCTTTTGAGGAAAGCCATGTCAATAGCAGCGGGCGACCTCTTTGAGTTGCGGATCGCGTGCCATGTCGTTGGGATTCGTTCCGGGAATATCCTGGGGAATCTCCTCTCCCAATCCGGCAAACAGTTCTGCCCAGAACCGGGGTAACGATCCGTCTGCCGCGCGGAAATTCATCGGCCGGGCCGGAAATCGTCTGCTGCCGTCCGGAGCGAGGTAGCTTTCCCATACCAGTTCGCTGCAATACATCTTGCCGTTGTCCGGTCGGAACGAGTAATCGTAGGGCTGTCCGATGAATTTTCGCGCCCGCTCTATCGCTGCTGCGACGCCCGTCGTGTCGCGCAGACGCATTACCGTAACCGCAGGCCGTCCGTCGATTCGGGCGGAGCGTGCCAGAAAATCGCCCAGGGCCGTGACCCGCACGCCGCCGTCGCTCGTGGCCTCCAGTACCGAACCGACCCCGCGCGACCGCACCGCTATGCCTACGTGCGAGTAGTTCAGTTGTCGCTCTTTGCCTGTCGCGGCAGTGATCGCTCCGGTCATTTCCGATGTTTCTCCGACCTGAAACAACAAATCTCCCGGGTGCAAACAAGGGGCGTTTCGGGCGCAGGAAAAGCCGCACAGTAATATACCTATATATAATAACGATCGCATGGGTATTGTTTTGAATTTGTTTCTGCAAAGATATTAAAATATTTTTACAACTAACTCGCTGATCCATAATCGGGTGAGAAAAAGGCGTGAAAATTGTCGAAAAAAAGTCCCGGAATTATTTGGAAGTTGCCTGGAAAAGTCCTTATCTTTGCACCCGCTTCGAGAGAGAAACACCGCTCGAAAGCGACAAAAACAGGTTCTGAAAAATTTTGAAAAAAAAGTTCCGAAATCCTTTGGAGATTCAGAAAAATGACTTACCTTTGCACCCGCTTCGAATAAGAAATACGGTTCGAAACGATAAAAGAAAAGGTTCTGAAAATTTCTGAAAAAATTCTTTCAAAAAGATTTGGTGGTTCAAAAAATATGACTTATCTTTGCACCACTTTCCGCTGAAAAATCGCGGTCAGAACAGCGGGAGAGGCTGAAAGGCGGACCCCGGAGAAATAAAAGAAATTGTTCTTATAGTAATATATTGAACAGCGTTCTTTGAAGTATTTGAGCAGCTAAAAGTTTTTTCCACTCTTGCAAGAGAGTGATTTCAAACAATACCTTTGAGATTAGAGCTATAGATTTATAACAAAACATTTTTTACAATGGAGAGTTTGATCCTGGCTCAGGATGAACGCTAGCGGCAGGCCT
>ERZ826220.4276-NODE-4276-length-10212-cov-3.068229_pt1 | contig 10212 bp, 8 predicted proteins | sample MGYA00519927_ERZ826220 | MGnify/ENA primary metagenome ERZ826220 (study PRJEB31778, sample SAMEA3449225) | human gut metagenome | biome: human gut; feature: human-associated habitat; material: faeces | place: United Kingdom | collected 2010/2012 ...
TTCGTGCCGCTTCGTCAATCTTAGCGCAATACTGTCTTACGTACACCCAGCTATCCCCCCGGGGGGCTTCTCAAATCGTCGAAAGGGGGATACAATATCGGAAAACCAACTTGGGAGAGAACATCATGGAAAACTGCGCCATTGAAGATAGGGTTGTACGCTACTGGACGATACGGTCTCATGACTTTGGAGCCGTGCGGAAAAACGAATTGGGGAGCATCATGGGGCGGCGCTGGCAGGAAGAACTGGAAGCGCGGCTGCCGCAGGGTTCGCCGCTGAACATTCTGGACGTGGGCACCGGCACCGGATTTTTTGCCATTCTCATGGCGAAGCTGGGACATAAGGTGACGGGCATCGACCTGACCCCCGCCATGCTGGAGGAAGCCGCCGCCATGGCGGCAGGTCTTGGGCTGGACATTGCCTTCCGGCATATGGATGCCCAGCAGCTGGATTTCCCGGACGGCACCTTCGATGTCGTGCTCAGCCGGAATCTGACGTGGACGCTGCCGCAGCCGGAGAAAGCCTACGCCGAGTGGCACCGGATGCTGAAACCGGGCGGGCTGCTCCTGAATTTCGACGCGGACTACGCGGCGAACGTGCGCAGCGAAAGCACCCAGAACTGCTCCGTAGCGCCGGACAGCCCCTACGGTCACGTGGGCATGACGGAAGCGCTGGTGGAGGAAAACAACGCCATCACCCTGGCGCTGGACGTGGGACAGAAGCGGCCTGCGTGGGACGAAGCCGTGCTGAAAAAGGTCGGGTTTTCCCACTGCCGGACGGACTTGACGGTAGGCCGGCGGGTGCTGGGGGCGGCTGACCTTATCCACGCGCCCATGTTCGGCGTGTTTGCGCAGAAATAAATATGATTCCGGACGCCGCGGGGCTGAAAAGCCTGCGCGGCGTTGTTTTGCAGTTTTTCCATAAATTTTTATCGATTTGCAACCCCCAGGGGGGCTTCCGCCGACCTTTTTCGTGTGCTAGTATAGGTCCATACAAATATACAAGTTCCCAAAATTCCCGCCGCTGTCCTGACAGTTGGCCGGGTACAGGAGGATTTCATATGAACCGGTTTGCTACTTATGAGGAAGAAAATATCCACTACTGGACGCACCGCGCCCCCGGCTACTCCGGTGTAAATCAGGAGGAACTGGCAACTGACCAGAAGCGCGTCTGGGGACACACCATTCAGGAACGGATCGCCGCCCGTTTTCCGGGACGGAAGCCCGGCTCCATCCGGGTGCTGGACGTGGGCACCGGCCCGGGCTTTTTCGCCATCATTCTGGCGAGAATGGGCTATCAGGTGACCGCCGTGGATTATACCGCCTCCATGCTGGAGGAAGCCCGGCGCAACGCGGGCGCTCTCGCGGACAAGATCGACTTCCACCAGATGAACGCCGAAGAACTGATGTTCGCGGATTACAGCTTTGACGTGCTGGTCACCCGGAACGTGACATGGAATCTCCACGATCCGGAAAAGGCCTACAGCCACTGGACACGGGTCTTAGCTCCCGGCGGGCTGCTGCTGAACTTCGACGCCAACTGGTACCGGTACCTGTGGGACGAGGAAGCAGAGCTGGGTCACAAGCGGGACCGGGAGAATCTGGCCGTCTCCGACGTGCGGGACGAGAACGCCGGAACGGACGTGGACGCCATGGAGGCCATTGCCCGGAAGACCCCCCTGTCCCGGCAGCACCGTCCCCAGTGGGATCTGCGTGTCCTGAGCCGCTTTGGCATTCAGGCGAGCGCCGACGAGAACATCTGGCAGCGGGTCTGGACGAAGGAGGAGCGCATCAACAACGCCTCCACGCCCATGTTCCTCATCGAGGGGCGGAAAGCGGGACTGCTGGAAAGCTGAGGAAGCACCGGCTTCCTAAAGGGGATATCCATTTTGAACAAATATATAGGCAAGCGCTTTTTGCAGCTGATCCCGGTGCTGCTGGGCATTACCTTTCTGTCCTTTGCCATGATGCGCGCCGCAGGCAGCGACGCCATTATCGAGCTGTACGGCGACAAGGGCGCGGTGGCGCAGGAGATCATCGACGCCAAACGGGCGGAGCTAGGGCTTGACCAGCCCTTCCTGACGCAATATGGCGCATGGCTGAGAGGGCTGCTGACCGGCAATATGGGCGTCAGCTATGTTTCCGGGAAGGACGTGTTCGGGACGTTTGTGTCCAAGCTCCCGGCGACGCTGCTGCTGACGGCGCTCTCTATCGGGGCGACCGTGGTCATTTCCATTCCGCTGGGCATCTGGGCGGCGGTGAAGCACGATAAATTCACGGACTATGTTCTGCGGTTTTTCAGCTTCATCGGCAACAGTTTGCCGAACTTTTTTGTGGCGCTGCTGCTGATGCAGCTGTTTTCCATAAAATGGAAGCTTCTGCCCGTCATTTCCGGCGGGGCGACGGTGCAGGGCGCGATCCTCCCCACCCTGACGCTGGCCATTGCCATGTCCGCCAAGTATATGCGGCAGGTCAGAGCCGCGGTGCTGGAGGAACTGAGCAAGGACTACGTTCTCGGCGCGGCGGCAAGAGGCGTGCGCGGACGGGTGATCCTGTGGAAAAGCGTGCTGAAATCCGCCATGCTCACCATTCTGACCCTGCTGGCGCTGTCCATCGGCAGTTTGCTCGGCGGCACGGCCATTATTGAAAGCATCTTCATGTGGGACGGCGTGGGGAAGCTGGCAGTGGACGCCATCACCATGCGGGACTACCCCCTCATTCAGGCTTATGTGGTCTGGATGGCAATCATTTACGTGATGGTGAATCTGGTCGCGGACATTCTCTACCACGTCCTCGACCCGAGAATCCGACTGGGGGTGCAGGCGGGATGAAGACCGTAAAAACCTCCATAGGCACAGTCAGGCGAAACACGGTGAAAGTCCGCCTGATTCTTTTTTCCGTCCTGGCAATCGCCCTGATTGTTTGCTCCTTCTTTTCGGAGTACCTGACGCCCTATGACCCGTACCTCCAGAATCTGGACATCGCCAAGCAGGCGCCTACCAAAGCCCATCCTCTGGGAACAGACCGGTACGGCCGGGATATGCTGTCCCGGGTCATTGCCGGAAGCCGGGCGAGTATTTTTTCCACGCTTCTGCTGGTTGCCATCATCACGACCCTTGGCACGGCGGTGGGCGTGACCTGCGGCTGGGTCGGCGGCCTGACCGATACGGTGCTGATGCGCGTTTCCGACGTGTTTCTGGCGTTCCCCGGTCTGGTGTTCGCACTTGCGGTGGCGGGGGTGCTGGGGGGCGGACTGCAAAACGCCATTATCGCACTGGCGGCGATCTCGTGGCCGAAATACGCCCGGATCGCCCGAAGCCAGACATTGGCGCAAAAAGAAACCCAGTGGATGAAGGCCGTCCGGCTGTCCGGCAGCGGCACGGGAAAGATCATCCTCAAGCACATCCTGCCCAACATCATCGGCCCCGTTCTGGTCACAGCCATGCTGGACATCGGGACTGGCTGCGCTGAGTTTTCTGGGGCTGGGCGCGAACCCGCCGATCCCCGAATGGGGCAGCATGATGAGCGACACCAGAAGTCTCATGACCACCTCCCCGTGGATCACCTTCAGCCCCGGCATTGCCATTTTCATTTCGGTGATGATCTTCAACCTTCTGGGCGACACCATCCGGGACTACGCAGACCCCAGAAGCCGGAGGTAGAACATGGAAACCTTACTGAGATACGAGCATGTGGACATCGCCTATCTGGGGCAGCCTGCCGTGGAGGATGTGAGTTTTTCCCTGTCCTCCGGCGAGATCTTAGGCATTGTGGGGGAAAGCGGCAGCGGCAAATCCACCCTGATCAAAGCGGCTATGGGTCTGCTTGGCAGTGAAGGCCGCGTCACCGGGGGGAGCATCCGGTACAAGGGACGTGACCTCACCGCGCTTCCCCAAAAGGAATTACGCAAGCTCTGCGGCCCGGAGCTGGGCTATATCTTCCAGAGCGCGGGCAGCGCTTTCTGCCCCATCCGCACGGTGGGGGCGCAGCTGTATGAGGCCATGCGGGAGCATGGCAGAATTTCCAGGGCAGAGTTTGAAGAGCGCACGCTGGAAATGCTGACAAAGCTGGGCTTTGAAGACGGGAAGCGGATTCTCACAAGCTACCCCTTCGAGCTTTCCGGCGGGATGCAGCAGCGGGTGGGCATTGCTGCCGCCATGCTGTTAAAGCCAAGCGTTCTCCTTGCAGATGAGCCGACCTCCGCGCTGGACGTGACCCTGCAGAAGCAGGTGGTGGAGGAAATGCGGATGGTGCGGGACACCTTCGGCACCGCCATCGTCCTGGTCGCCCACAATCTGGGCGTCATCGGCGCCATGGCAGACAACGTGCTGGTGCTGAAAGACGGAAAGACCGTGGAATACGGAAAAACCGGGGATATCCTGACAAATCCCCAGGCAGACTATACCAGAGCACTCCTTGCAGCCGTGCCCCGGCTCCGGAGGTAAAGATATGGAACCGATTCTGAAAGTCAGCGGCCTGACCAAAACCTTCTCCCGGCAGGGGCAGGCGGACTTTACCGCCGTGAAAAATATCAGCTTTGACCTGTTCCCCGGCGAGTGTCTCGCCATCATCGGGGAAAGCGGCAGCGGCAAAACCACCGCCGTCAACATGATCGCCCGTCTGGTGGACGTGACCTCCGGCTCCATCTTCCTGGACGGCGAGGACATCACAAACCGGAAAGGCAAGGCGCTGCGGGCGGTTTACAAAACCATGCAGATGGTTTTCCAGACCCCGGCGGACTCCTTTGACCCCCGCCGCACTTTGGGCGACGGCATCGGCGAAAGCCTGCGCAACGCCGGACTTTCCCGAAAGGAAACCCGGGAAAAAGTGGAAGCCCTTCTGAAAGACTGCGGCCTGCCCCCGGAATATGCCGGCCGCTACCCCCATCAGGTCAGCGGCGGGCAGTGCCAGCGGGCGGCCATTGCCCGGGCGTTGGCCATCGCGCCCCGGCTTCTGATCTGCGACGAGATCACCTCCGCGCTGGATGTGACGGTGCAGAAGGAAATCCTGGAGCTGCTGAACGCCCTGAGAACCCAACAGGGGCGCGGTCTCTCCATTCTCTTTATCTCCCACGACATTTCTCTGGTGCAGCAGTTCTGTGACCGGGTGCTGGTGATGTACCGTGGCGAGATCGTGGAGGAAGGCACCCCGGATGAGGTCATCCGGAATCCCAAAAACGATTATACCAAGCGCTTGATCGACAGCGTACTATAATGATGTTATGCCGTGACGTCCGGCAGGACATAAATATCGACTACGAAAGGAATCCATCATGAGAAAGATCATTTCTCTCCTGCTGACTGCCTGTCTGGCAGCTGCTCTGCTGACCGGCTGCGGCGGCAAAGCCTCCGAGGGCGGCGCGGCAGCCAAAAAAACCATGGTCATCGGCGACACCACCTTCAACTCCGAAAACTGGGAAGAAACCGTTGACCCCCACCGCACCTACAACGGCTGGGCCTGCATCCGCTACGGTATCGGAGAAACGCTGGTGCATTACACCGACGCCATGGAGCTGGAACCCTGGCTGGCCACCGACTGGACAAACGACGGCGGCTGCACCTGGACGATCACCCTCCGGGATGGCGTGAAATTCTCCTCCGGCCGGGACATGGACGGCGAGGCCGTAAAGCAGTGCCTGAATCACCTGCTGGAAAACCACGACCGCGCCCCCAGCGACACGAAGATCGTGGACGTGGCCGCCGACGGTCAGGTATTGACCGTCACCACCAGCGAACCCAATCCCGCCCTGATGAACTATCTGGGCGACCCCTACGGCTGCATCATCGATGTGGACGCGTCGGATTTTGAAAACGGCATTGTCGCCGGTACCGGCCCCTACGTTGTGAAGGAGCTGGTCACGGACGACCATCTGACGCTGACCCCCAACACCCAGTATTGGAACGGCACGCCTAAGTTGGACGAGCTGACCATCCGCACCCTTAGTAACGGCGACACCCTCTCCGCTGCCCTACAGGCCGGGGATATTGACGCCGCCTACGGCATGGCCTATGAGGCCTACCCCAATTTTGAAAACGGCGGCTATCAGTTCTCCGCCATCCAGACCTCCCGCGCCTTCTTCGGCTCCATGAACATGACCAGCCCCATCATTCAGGACGCCGCCGTCCGCAAGGCCATCGCCATGGGCATCAACAAGGAGGGCTTCGTGAAGACCCTCTTGGACGGTCACGGCGTCGCGGCCAACGGCGCGTTCCCCGACGGCTTCTCCACCTTCGGCGGCGAGAATGTCACGGCGGAAGCCTACGACCCCGAGGGCGCGAAGGCGGTTCTGGAGGAAGCGGGCTGGGTGGATTCCGACGGCGACGGCATCCGGGAAAAGGACGGCGTGAAGCTGACCGTCCGCTGGCTGACCTACCCATCCCGTCAGGAGCTGCCCCTGCTGGCCGAGTCCGCCCAGGCATCTCTGAAAGAGATCGGCATGGACGTGGACATCAACTGCACCGCCAATCGCCGGGAATTTCTGGCGGATATGGGCAGCTGGGATATCTATGCCTCCGCGCTGGTGACAGCCCCCTCCGGCGACCCCCAGTATTTCTTCACCACCTCCTGCCTTCCCGGCATGAGCTACAATTTTGGCGCTTATGACAATCCGGAGGTCACGGCGCTGATCGAGCAGCTGTCCCAGGAATTTGACCCCGCCAAGCGGGGCGAACTGGCGGTCACGCTTCAGCAGATGATTCTGGACGACAACGCCTACGTCTTCTGCTCCTTCCTGCAAATGAACATGATCTCCAAGGAAAACGTCAAAAACTACACCGCCCACGCCTGCGACTACTATCAGGTCACGGTTGACCTGGATATCACGTAAAAGAACCCCCTCGACGAACGCCTCCCTTTGTGGTACAATACGAGCAGTATTGACCCAAAGGGAGGTTTTCCTATGGCCGCAGAACAGCCGAACAATATAAAGAAGCCCCTGTGCGCCGGATTGTTGGCCCACGTGGACGCGGGGAAGACCACGCTCAGCGAGGCGATGCTCTATGAAGCCGGGGCGCGGCGCACCCTGGGGCGGGTCGATCATCAGGACGCGTTTCTGGATACCCACGCGCTGGAACGCGCAAGGGGTATCACCATTTTCTCCAAACAGGCGCTGCTGGAAACGGAGCACCGCGCCGTCACGCTGGTGGACACCCCCGGCCATGTGGACTTTTCCGCCGAGGCCGAGCGCATCATGCCGGTGCTGGACTGCGCCGTGCTGGTCATCAGCAGCACCGACGGCGTGCAGGCCCACACCCTGACCCTCTGGCGGCTGCTGGAACGCTACCAGGTGCCGACGTTTTTGTTTCTCAACAAGATGGACCTGCCCGGAATGGGCAAGGAGAAACTGCTGGCCGAACTGCGGCAGCAGCTCAGCCCCGCCTGCGTGGACTTCACCGCGTCCCCGGAGGAGATTGCGGAAAACGCCGCCATGTGCGACGAGGCACTGCTGGAAAACTATCTGGAAACCGGCGGCGTTACGGAAGGGAACCTCCGGGCGCTGATTGCCGGACGGAAGCTGTTCCCCTGCTGCTTCGGTTCCGGGCTGAAACTGGACGGTGTGGGGATGCTGCTGGATATTCTGGACAAATACGCCCCGGAAACGGCCTATCCCGGCGAATTCGCCGCAAAAGTCTATAAAATCTCCCGCGACCCGCAGGGGAACCGCCTGACATGGCTGAAGGTCACAGGCGGCAGTCTGAAAATTCGCTCCGCGCTGCGTTATGTTAACCAAAAGGGCGAGCTGCGGGAAGAGAAAGTCGTGCAGCTGCGGCGGTACTCCGCCGACAAATTCACCGCCCCGAAGGAAGTTGCCGCCGGCCAGCTGGCTGCGGTGACGGGGCTTTCCGAAACCTATGCGGGACAGTCTCTGGGAGCGGAGCCGGCGGGGCAGCCCTACGTGCTGGAGCCGGTCATGACCTACCGGGTGAATCTGCCCGGAGGCGCCGACCCGGCGCAGGTTCTGCCCAAGCTGCGGCAGCTGGAGGAAGAAGAACCCCAGCTGCGTCTGCTCTGGGAAAACGGGCAGATCCACGTGCAGATGATGGGGCGGGTGCAGCAGGAGGTTTTCCGCAGTCTGGTGCAGCAGCGCTTCACTCTGGACGTGACTCTCAGCGATCAGCGGATTTTCTACAAGGAAACCATTGAAAACACGGTGGAGGGCGTCGGGCATTTTGAGCCGCTGCGCCACTATGCCGAGGTGCATCTGCTGCTGGAGCCGCTGCCCGCCGGCAGCGGTCTGGTGTTCGACACCGTATGTCCCACGGACGTGCTGGATGTCAATTACCAGCGGCTCATCCTGACCCATCTGGAAGAAAAAGTCCACCGGGGCGTCCTCGTGGGCGGGCCGATCACGGATATGAAGATCACGCTGCTGGTGGGCAAGGCGCACTTAAAGCACACCGAAGGCGGGGATTTCCGTCAGGCGACCTACCGGGCGGTCCGTCAGGGACTGATGCAGGCGAAATCCGTCCTGCTGGAGCCATGGTATGAATTCTGCCTGACCATGCCCACGGAGCAGATCGGCCGCGCCATCACGGACATCCGCGCCATGGGCGGCGAATTCGACGCGCCGGAGGCCGCCGGGGCGCTGTCCACGCTGAAGGGGCTTGTCCCCGCGTCGGAGATCAGGGACTACGCCGACACGCTGGCGGCCTATACGCAGGGGCTGGGACGGATGCAGCTGACCCTCCACGGCTACGCCCCCTGCCACAATACCGACGCCGTCGTCGCGGAAACCGGATACGACCCGGAGGCCGATCTGGCCAACACGCCGGATTCCGTCTTCTGCGCCCACGGGGCGGGCTTCACCGTCAAGTGGAATCAGGTGAAGGACTACATGCACTTAGAAAGCGGTCTGAAAGAGGAAAAAGCTCCCGAAATCATCACCCGCAACGTCCGGCTGGACGACAAGGAGCTGGAAAAGATCATGGAGCGGGAGTTCGGCCCCATCCGCCGCCCCGTCTACGGCATTTCCAACCGTCCCGCGGCTGACGATGTCGCCATCCGCACGCCCCGGCAGAAATACATCATCGTGGACGGCTATAACGTGATCTTCGCGTGGGAGGACTTGGCGGCGCAGGCCAAGGATGATCTGGACGCCGCCCGCCGCCAGCTGTGTGACTGGCTTTCCAGCTACGCGGGCTTTACCAAGTGCCGTCTGGTGGTGGTATTCGACGGCTACAAGCAGAAGGGCAACCCCGGTGAAAAGAGCCAGTTCCACAACATTCAGGTGGTCTACACCAAGGAGGGGCAGACTGCCGATGCCTATATTGAAGCGCTGGCCCACGAGATCGGCCGGGACTACGCCGTGCGGGTGGCGTCCTCCGACGGACTGGTGCAGCTGTCCTCCTTCGGAAGCGGCGTTCTGCGGATGTCCGCACGGGAGCTTCACGAGGAAGTGGAAGCGGCAAGAGCGGAGATGCAGAAGCACTACCGGAAGTAAAGTATATAAGTTCTGGTAAAGAAAGGGCTTCCATTTCAGAGGAAAATCGTGTATAATGGCAATACAACATCGCCGGGAGGTATTGCCATGCTCCAGACAACCCATTCTGACGACCCCAATGTACAGGAAAAGATCGACAAATTAACCAAGCGTGACCGGAAGACTGAGCAGTTTTTCCGCTGGGCGCTGAAGATCATGGAGTGGATCATTGCCGGGATCACCCTCATTGCGCTGGTGGGCGCGCTGGGCATTGAGGTAGTGAACATGGTCACCGAAGGGACGGCATATTTTGCCGACGTCAGCCACATGCTCCATAACCTGCTGTCCATCGTGGTGGGACTGGAATTCGTGCGGATGCTGATCGACACCACCCCCGCCAACATTCTGGAGGTGCTCACCGTAGCCATCACCCGTCACGTGATTCTGAGCCACGACGACCCCTGGAGCAATGTGGCCTGCATCGCCTGCATTGCGGGGCTGTTCGCCATCCGCCGCTTCCTGGTGCGCCGCAGTGAGCTTCGTCAGGAAATGGTGGACTCTGAATGAGGATGCAAAAACAGCCCCGCCGGCCGGCGGGGCTGTTGACAAAACGGAAGTTCTGGGATATACTATGAATACAGGGGTGCTGCCAGTAGGTCGGTTCCCCGTCCGATTACAGAGAAGTAACCGAGGCTGTGGGAGTCAGCGGTTACTTCTCTTTATTATTGACCTGGAAAACCAGAGCAATGACAGCAGCAATGAGCATGCAGAATTGGAAAATTCCTTCCCATGTAA
>ERZ826220.4278-NODE-4278-length-10208-cov-2.985128_pt1 | contig 10208 bp, 8 predicted proteins | sample MGYA00519927_ERZ826220 | MGnify/ENA primary metagenome ERZ826220 (study PRJEB31778, sample SAMEA3449225) | human gut metagenome | biome: human gut; feature: human-associated habitat; material: faeces | place: United Kingdom | collected 2010/2012 ...
ACCTGCATCGCCGAAGTATGGGCATTCTGATCCGACTAACAAATTTTTAAACCAAACAAAAGACTATGAAAAAGACTATATGTCTGTGGGCGCTGCTCCTGATTGTCGTTTCATGCACCAACGACGACAATTACAACGACGAGCACGGAGACAAGGCAGTCATTCCACCCAAAGGCAGGATCATCCGCATAATGACCTACAACATCTACGGCGCACGCGCCACAAGCCCCGCCAATGCAGCCGATCTGGACGCGCTGGCCGAGGTAATCCGCCGGCAGGACCCCGACTTCGTAACCCTCAACGAGGTGGATGTCTTCACCAACCGCACGGGAAAAGACGTACACCAGGCCCGCGACCTGGCAGCCAAACTCGGTATGGAGTGGCACTTCTCGAAAGCCATCGACCGCGACGGAGGCGAATACGGCGACGCCGTGCTGTCGAAACACCCGATTATAGAGACCCGCAGTTACCGGCTCCCCTGCGCCGCTTCGCAACCGGGCGAGGACCGTTCGCTGTGCGTCATCCGCGTCGAGATCGACGGCAAAGACCTCTATGTCGCCTCGACGCACCTCGATCATCTTTCGGGCGATGCGAGCCGCCTGGTGCAGGCCAATGAGATCCGCCGTATCCGCGACACGGAACTGGACGGAGACCTCATCCTTGCGGGCGACCTCAACGCCATTCCCAGTTCGAACGTCATCGCCACGATGACCGCGTTCCTGACCAATGTCGGAACGATCGACCAATACACTTTCCCGTCGGAGAATCCCACCCGCAAGATCGACTACATACTGTATGCCCCGATCGGACACTTCGGCGTACAGAACTGCACAGTGGTTTCGCGCAGCGACCAGCAGGTCGACGGCGTCGACGCCTCGGACCACCGCCCCGTCGTGGCCGACATCCGGTTCCAGACCGAGGAAGACCTCCCGGAGAATCAGGAATAAAGCGTTCGGAAGATGAAAAAACTGCTATTCACACTCCTCGGGCTGGCAGCGGCACTGACGCTGCCGGCCCAGGATTTCAAGATCACGCATGGCCCGTGGCTGTGCGACATGACCGAAGACGGCGTAACCGTCCTGTGGACTACCAACAAACCCGCTTTGTCGTGGGTCGAGGCAACCGAGGACGACGGACGCAGTTTCTACGCCGCCGAACATACCCGCCATTACGAAACCGTCGCGGGCCGCAAACAGGCACACAAGACACTGCACGCCGTGCGGCTGAACAACCTGCGTCCCGGAACGAAATACTGCTACCGCATCTTCTCGCAGGAGGTACTCGAATGGAAACACGGAGACAACGTCCTCTACGGCAGGACCGTTGCCAGCAATGTCTACAAACGCGCACCGTTCCGGTTCCGGACATTCCCGGCAACGGGAACCGACTGTTCGTTCGTCATCCTGAACGACATCCACGGACGCGCCGACGACATGACCGAACTGTGCCGGGAAATCAATTTCGGCAAACACGACTTCGTAATGCTCAACGGCGACATGTCCAACAGCATTGAAAATGAGGAGCAGTTGTTCCGGGATTTCATCGACGCCTCGGTAAACCTTTACGCCTCGGAGACCCCGATACTCTACAACCGCGGCAACCATGAGACGCGCGGCGTCTTCGCCGACCGTCTGCACGACTATTTCCCGACGCGTAACGGCCGTCACTACCAACTCTGCAAAGTCGGATCGGTCTGTTTCTTGCTGCTCGACTGCGGCGAAGACAAGCCTGACACGGACATCGAATACGGAGGGCTTGCCGACTACGACGCCTATCGCCGCGAAGAGTGCGAATGGCTCCGCAGGGCGGTGGCCTCCGAAACCTTCCGCAACGCCTCGGCACGCGTCGTCTTCCTCCATATTCCGCTCGACGGCGGAACGTGGCACGGAATCTGTTCCTGCCGATCCTCAACGAGGCCGGCATCAATATCATGTTCTCCGGCCACACGCACCGCTACGGCTTCCACCCGGCAAACGACGAAGTTCGGTTCCCGGTCGTGGTCAACGACAATCAAAGCTACATACGGTGCGACATGACGGGCGACCGAATCGCGATCCGAATCGTCGGTCCCGGCGGACGTGTCGCACACACACACAAATTCCCACTCCGCTAACGAGGCGGAAAAAGCAATGCCCTGCACCGAAACGGTGCAGGGCATCTTCTGTTTTTCAGAGGAAAAGCCGCAGAAATCCGCTGCGGCTGAGCCGGAGCCGAAGCTGGGAGAGCGCCGCCCCGATATGCTTTTCGACGGTCTTGACGCTGATGTTGAGCCGCTCGGCGATCTCCCGGTTTTTCAGGCCTGTCGTGCGGCTCAACAGGAACACCCGGCGGCACTGCTCGGAAAGTCCCGAAATGCAGCAGTCGATCTCCTCGCTCAACTGCGATAACTGGAACTCCTCTTCGATATGGTCGGCGACAAGCGTACGAATACAGACATCCAACTCGTCCAGTCCGGATTCCCCCCCCCCGCCATTTTTTGGAGCGCAGCAAATCTATGGCACGGTTCTTCACGGCGACAAACAGCAGAGGCAGCAGCGGCCGGTCGAAGTCCACCTCCTCCCGCCGTTCCCACAAGGCAAGAAAGACATCCTGCACGATGTCTTCCGACGCCTTGCGGTCATGGACCATCTGAAAAGCCCGTGCACACAAGGGTTCATAGTGATCGCGGAATAGTTGCTGAAAATACGCCGAATGGTTTTCCACAGTTTTCTCAAAATATGTCGGAATACTCCGAATCATTCAAATATAGCGATAATTCGGGAATTTGCAAAATTTGGACTGCCGCCAACTATCTCCGTCTTCGAGTAGATTCCACACCGCAGGGCATCCTGCCGCCGTTACCTTCCGGCGATGCGGCAGTATCTGTCGTAGCGTCCTATCACGTCGTTCACGTAGGCCAGCGTCTGCCGGCTGCCGGTGAATCGTCCGCATCTGACCACTTCGTTCTCGTAGAATTCCGGCTCGGCCTTCAGCGTAAGGTACCGGGCCACGACCTCCCACGAGTTGGGGTTCTCCCCGTTCAGGCGGGCCAGACGACGGGCGTCGTTCACATGGCCGATACCGCTGTTATACGAGGCCAGGATGATGCTCATGCGGTCTTTTTCAGGTGTCCCTTCCGGAAAACGGAGCGACGACATGATCTTCGACATCAGCTTGTTGGCCAACCAGATATTGGTCCTCGGATCGGTGATCTCGGCCGCGGGGACGTCGAACTGACGCGCCACCGAAGGCATGATCTGCATCAGGCCGCGGGCCCCGCTGCGCGAGGTGATGTCGGGCGTGAAGCGCGATTCGTGGTAGGCGATGGCGCTCATCAGGCGCCAGTCGTGGCCCTCCTCTTCGCTGATGTTGCGAATCAGATTGTCGTAGGCCGAAATGACGTAACTGCCCTCGGGGAGCAGCGAGTGGTGCATCTCGGCCAGTGCGTTCAGTGCGTCGTCCGTCGCGGGTGCGCTGAACTGGGCGTTGAAGCCGTAAAATGTCGTAAGAATGGTTAAGAACGCAAACGTTAATACGGTCTTTTTTAACATAAAATGTTGTTTTGCGGGCAGCTTACACCGCGCAGAACAGCACGTCAATCATAGAATCCCCATGAGATACCGATTTTGAACATGCCCGGATTGAGCGGATAGCGAGCCGCCGAGAAATATTCTCCGTTACCGAACAGTCCCTTGTTCACATGCTGATATTTCAGGAATATCCGCATTCTCTTCCACTTTCCCATGACGAAAGCGTCCATATAGGGGTAATTCCCCGTCTCGACCTCCCGTTGGTTGTAATACACCGACAGAGCCGGATTGTAACCGGGCGCATAATACTTGGTATTATAGCGTCCGTCCAGACCGATCTGCAGGCGCAGCACATCGCGCACGACCCAGAATTCGTAGTAATACGACAGGAAGGCGCTCAAAAGCGGAACGGGTACAACATCTTGATCCGTGCTCCACTGCAACAATACCCTGTTGTCCAAATGAAGTCCGCCTAAACGGAAATCTTTGCGAGCATACACACTCGTGAGGCTGACGTTGCCGCTGTGCTGGGCGACGTTGCTGTCCGACGCATAGTAAATCTTGTCGGAGACGACTCCCTGCCATGCCCCCGCTTCGAACGCGAAATCGGGAACCGAAAACTTGACCTCAAACCGAGTTTCATTCTCCTTGCTTAAAGGAGTGTTCCATATATAATGGTTAGAGAACAGATTCTCCTGCCAGTAGGTCGGCGAGCGGCGGTCCATCGAGAACCGGCCTTCGAGAATCAGGGGGTGTCCGCGCAGATAGCCTTTCAGCGCGAGGTGCGCGCCGATCGAGAGATCTCCGCCTCTGTATCCCGACGGGTAGAAACGGAGGTTTCCGTCCCAGTCGACATATTTCTTTATCTTTCCGCTGACGGAGCCGTAAAAGAAGTAACTCGTCTTGTTGACCTTCGTGTACTTCCCCGTCAGGTAATCTTTCAGTTCGAATTGCGAGTAGGTGTGCATGTCGATGCCGATGCCGGCGTCGAGCGTCCCCACGATTCCGTTCCGGTCCCAGGGCTGCGCCTGCACGAAGAAACGGTTCGAAATGTTCCGCTCGTAGATCGAGTCGCGCGTCTCCGCAGGGTTGATGAACCAGTTGTCGTAATAATGCCCCTCCGCGGAGACGAAATCGCCGTTCTCGTCCCGGTGGTCCCGTTCATTCGTATAAGGCTCGTTCCTGTCGGTGTAGACCTTGCTCCACGAACTGTACTCGAACGAATGGCCGATATACACCGCCGAGAGGTTCGCCATCGAGAAATCGCTCTCCGTGAGCCGTTGCAGCGGGATGCCGTAGGACTGCGTGACGAAGAAGGCGTTGTTGCGGTAGAGGTTCCTGGCCTCGGCGTCGGCCAGCCGCATCGGCACGCCCGAAGGCATCTCGAACGTCGTGTCCGCAATGGCCCACTCGCCGACCACGCCGCCGTTCTCCTGCTGCTCGATGTGGTTGTTGTAGTAGCCCGCATGGACCGAATACCGCCTGCCCGTGTGGCTGACGGCCACCGCAAGGTTGTGGTTCTTGGTCCGCGACCAGACGTACTGGCCGCGCGTGCCCCGCGCCTTGTAGTCGATGTTGAAACCCGTCGTCGGGGAGATGTTCTGCGCATGCATGATGCCGAAATTCTCCTCACGGAAACGCTTCTGCCCCGACTCCGCGTAATTCATCCGGATCATCGGCTTCTTCGTGTTGTAGAAGGGCACGTTCTCCATGTTGTAGGTGTACGCGTAGTAGGGACTCGCAAAACTGAAGTCAAAGAACTGCGGACGCCGGAAATAGTTCAACGGCAGCGATGTCTGGCCCAAAGCCCCCTGGGCGATGTCGCCCACGTCCTCCCGGTAGAACGGATAGTCGATCCGGTAATCGGTCAGCGTGGTGTCCAAAGGCCCGATCTCGACGCGGTTGAAATCGCGGCTCACGTGCCATTTGAAGTTGTTCAGCGCGCGGATCGAGTCATTGAAAAAATAGGACTCGAGCGGCTTGCGGATTTTCCGTTCCTTCTTGGTGGTGTCCTGCGGCGGCTGGTTCTCGCCCTCCTCGCCTTCGGTCTGCTCGTAGGGATTGCTGCCGTAGAGGTTACCCGTCTGGCCGTTGCGCTGCGCGCGCTGCAAGGTCTTCGCATCGAAGCCCTGGGAGCGCACCGCCTCGGGCGCTGCAAAAAACAGACCGAGCAGGAGCGTCAGCAATATGCGGTTCGAAAATCTCGACATGTCAGCCAAAGAGCGGAAATCCGCGGCAAATGTAATTAAAAAATTTTAAATATACAACTATTCGGCTTTCCCACAGCCTTTTGTCCGGCAGGCAAGCCCCCGCACGAGCGAAACGAGGATATACAGCACGATGATCGCCGGCACGGCGTAACCGCGCAGGAGGACGGCCGTCACGACGGCCGCGATGATGAATCCGTAGCGCAGTTCGTTCCCTTTCCAGCCGAAGCCGTGGAATTTGAGGGCGAACATCCTCAAATTCGAGATCATCAGCAGTCCCACGACCACGGCAATGGCAGAAATCGCCTCGCGCGGAAGCTCCAGTCCGCTGGTCTCGAACAACAGCCCCAGCGAACCGCAGAGCATCGCCGCCGCCGGGCTGGGCAGTCCGCAGAACTCCGTGCGCTGCGTGTCGTCGATATTGAATTTCGCCAGCCGCAACGCGGCGCAGGCCGTAAAGACGAAAACGACCAGCCCCGGATACCCTTCGGGCAGCCAGATGCCGGGCATCCATTGATAGAGCGAATACATGATCGCCGCCGGGGCCAGTCCGAATGAGATGTCGTCGGCCAGCGAATCGAGTTGCAGCCCGATGGGCGAACTCTGGTTGAGCAGACGCGCTGCGAAGCCGTCGAAAAAGTCGAACACGGCGGCCAGAACCATCAGGCCGAAGGCCAGCTTCAGGTCGCCCCAAACCAGTGCCGAAACCACCGCCACCGAACCGCAGAACAGGTTCGACAGAGTCAGCAGATTGGGTATCGTGAAGAGTTTGATTTTCATTGCCGGGGCGAAAATTTAATTTTCCAATAGGCGGCAAAGTTACTAAAATATTTTTATCTTTGTCGAAGTTAACTCCATATAATAACTCATGTCAAGCAATAAATATTGTGTCATCATGGCGGGCGGCATCGGGACGCGCTTCTGGCCCAAGAGCCGGCAGTCGATGCCCAAGCAGTTCCTCGACATTCTCGGGACGGGCAAATCCTTCATCCGCCACACCTACGAACGCTTCGCAAAAATGGTTCCTGCGGAGAATTTCCTCGTGGTGACCAACGATAAATACAAAAGCCTGGTTCTCGAACACATCCCGGAAATCGGCGAAAAACAGGTGCTCTGCGAACCCGTGGGCCGCAACACGGCCCCCTGCGTGGCCTATGCGGCCTACACGCTGCTGAAACGCAATCCCGATGCCGAAATGATCGTCACCCCGGCGGATCACCTGATCCTCAACGAAGACGACTTCCGGGCGATCATCGCCGAGTGTCTCGACTTCGCCTCGGAGCACGACGCGCTGATGACCGTGGGCATCAAACCCACGCGTCCCGACACGGGCTACGGCTACATCCAGGTCTCGGACGACAAACCCATCAGCAAGGTCAAGTGCTTCACCGAGAAGCCCGACATCGAACTGGCGCGGGTGTTCCTGCAATCCGGTGAGTTTTACTGGAATTCGGGCATCTTCGTGTGGAAGGTGCGCTCGATCGTCGAGGCCTTCGAGAAATACCTCCCCGAGCACCACGCGCTCTTCAGCGGCGTGATGCGCGCCATCGGAACCGACGCCGAGCGCAACGTCGTGGAGATCGCCTTTTCGGAGTGCCGCGCCATCTCGATCGACTACGGCATCATGGAGAAGGCCGACAACGTCTACGTCCGCTGCGGCGAGTTCGGCTGGAGCGACGTCGGGACATGGGGTTCGGTCTACCAGCATTCGCGCAAGGACCGCTATGCCAACGCCGTGCCCGAAGAGGGCTGTTACCTCTACGACACACGCAGTTCGATCGTTTCGCTCCCGAAGGACAAGATCGCCGTGATCAGCGGACTGAAGGAGTACATCGTCGTGGACACGGACGACGTGCTGATGGTCTGCCCCCGCTCCGAGGAGCAGAACATCAAGAAATTCATCGACGAAGTCAAGTTCCACAACGGCGACAAGCACATCTGATTCCTCGTCCAGAAACGGGGCTGTCTTGCAAAAAATCCGGACCGGCGGCAGCGCCGATCCGGATTTGATCATTTCTCTCCGCTCCCCGAGCGCTTCTTCATATGGCTTACGAAATATTTGGGCAAGACCCCGAACTGTTTTTGGAAGCACTTGGCAAAATACGACGCCGAATTAAATCCGGTCATGTAACAAATCTCGTTAATCCGGTATTCACCGTCCAACAGCAATTCGGCAGCCTTTTGCAGCTTTATCAATCGGATAAAGTCGTTAGGAGGCATATGCAGCAAGCCTTTGATTCTCCGGTGCAGATTGGAACGGCTCATCGCCATATACCGCGCAATGTGGTTCACCGTGAGATCCTGTTCGGATATATTGCTGTTTATAATGTCCGTCAACCGATTCAAAAACAGCTGGTCCGCTTTATTCAGACGGTTCGGATCTACGGAAAAACAAGATCCGATGAGCGGGGTTTCCCTGAACAGCGACCGATTTTCCAATATCGTGGCAATCTGCGCCATCAGGTAATCGCCCGAAAAAGGTTTCTCAATGTATGCGGCCGCACCGGCTTCCAACCCGGCTATTTTGGATGCCGTGTCCGACTTGGCCGACAACATGACAATCGGAATGTGCGAATAATTCTTGCGGGCCTTCAGAAACTTACACAACTCGAACCCGTCCATTTGAGGCATCATCACGTCGGTTATGATAAGATTCACATCCTCACTGTCCAGCATTCCGAAAGCTTCATCGGCATTGTCGGCAACGGAAACCCGATACGATTTCGACAGCAGCCGTCGCAGGAAATCCAGCATCCCCTTATCGTCGTCGATAACCAGCACATGACATAACTGTCCGTCGGTTTTAGTCCGCAGCAGCGCCGGCATCTCCGGAACGGGGTCCGTTACCTCCCCGCGTGGCGGAATATCCGTCCCGGCCGTGGCGGAGGGGGGGGGAACTGCTTTCTTCTGCCAGGGAAGGTCCACGACAAAACGGGATGACGATGCATCCGAAAAGACCGAAATGTTACCTTCATGCTGTTCTACCAGATGCTTTACCAACGACAGGCCCAATCCGGTTCCGCCTTTAGCGTCGCCCTTTATCTGGAAAAACGGCTCAAATATTTTCCCGAAGTATATTCCGGGAATAGCATCGCCGTCGTTTTCTATGGAAATGACGACCCGGTCTCTTTCCGGAGCGGCCTCAAGGCAAAGCCCCACCCTATTCTGCGCATGTTTCACGGCATTGTCCAGCAGATTGCATACGATCTTGGTCAAAGCCTCTTCGTCCGCATAGAGCACGACCTGGTCATCGGGAACCGAGACGCAGGACCGGATTCCCTTCTGCTGCATCTTCTGGGCAAACTGCAACATACATCTTTCCAGCAGATCGTTCAAATTCACATCCGACCGATTGAGCGCGAATCCCGCACTGTCGATTTTCTGAAAATCGAGCAGTTGATTCGACAGATTCAGCAGCCGGTCGATATTGGCACCCATGATTTTGAGGTTCTCCTTATAATCCGAAGGCCTGATCCCCGGGCGGACGATCTGTTCGTAAGGCCCCCGGATCAATGACAACGGAGTTCTTATTTCATGGGTTATATTCGTGAAAAACGCGATCTTCGCCCTGTATTCCTGCCGTTCCTGCTTCCGCTTCAATTCCCTGATCTCGAAATCGCTCCTTTGTCTTGTTTTACGCACGTACCAGCTGACATACAGCCAGACAATCACGACTATGGACAGCACGTACACGACATAAGCCATCGTAGAGGCATAAAATGGCGGGCGAATCTCGATTTCAAGCCGGGCAGGCTGATCGTTCCACATTCCGGTTCCATTGGCTCCCCGGACCTCGAAAACATATTTCCCGGGAGGCACATTGGAGAAGGTAACACTCGGTTGTTCTATTTCAATCCAGTTATCAATGTAGTTGCGCATGATATACCGGTATTGATTCCGGCTGGAGGCATTGTAGCTGAGCATGGCAAAATCTATGGTAAACAGCGATTGGTCGTACCGGAGTTTGATTTTATCCGTATACGGCATGGAGGCATTCAGCGGAGATCGCGGGCCGCAGATCTCGGAAGACCGGTCGTTCAACTTCAAATCGGTCATTACGACAGGAGCGAGATTGGAACTCGTTATGAACTGCTCCGTTGATCGTGCCGAAATAGAGTTTGCCGTTCAAATCCCTGAATCCCGACTTATAGTTGAACTGATCGCTGGTCAGCCCGTTGCCGGAGGTATAAACTTTCAGGTTCCCCGACAGCGGTTCATAACAGGCCAGCCCCTTGTTCGTACTGATCCACAGATTTTTATTTTTATCCTCGATCACTTTATACACGACATCGTTCGGGAGTCCGTCCCGGGTCGTATAAGCCGTCAAATCGCCCGAAGATGGCGTATAGCGCACCGCACCCCGTCCTTCCGTACCGAACCAGATATGTTCTCCATCAGTCAATATGCAATTAATAAAGTTACTGTTCAGCAGATTGGTGCCGCCATTTGGAAGGTCACAGGCTATACGTTCAAAATTATCCGTCATCGGGTT
>ERZ826220.4279-NODE-4279-length-10207-cov-3.397065_pt1 | contig 10207 bp, 12 predicted proteins | sample MGYA00519927_ERZ826220 | MGnify/ENA primary metagenome ERZ826220 (study PRJEB31778, sample SAMEA3449225) | human gut metagenome | biome: human gut; feature: human-associated habitat; material: faeces | place: United Kingdom | collected 2010/2012 ...
CCTACGAGCCGGAGCGGGAGATCCTCCACGGCGTCGATCTGACCATCCCGCAGGGAAAATTCGTCTCGCTGGTGGGCGAGTCGGGCTGCGGCAAGTCCACCGTTTCCGCCATCCTTATGGGCCGGAACCGGGGCTACACCGGCTCGGTGACCGTCGGCGGCGCGGAGCTGCGGGACATTTCGGAGCACAGCCTGATGGAGAACATCACCTATGTCAGCCACCAGAGCTACCTGTTCAAGGGCACCGTGCGGGACAACCTCCTCATGGGCAGGCCCGATGCCAGGGACGACGAGCTCTGGCAGGCCCTCGATCAGGTGAATCTGGCAGACTTTCTCAGAAGCGAAGCGGGGCTGGACACCCGGCTCACCGAACGAGGAGAGAACCTCTCCGGCGGCCAGCGCCAGCGCCTGGCCCTCGCCCGGGCGCTGCTCCACGACAGCCCGGTATACATCTTTGATGAGGCCACCTCCAACATCGATGTGGAGAGCGAGAACGACATCATGGCACAGATCCACGCCCTCGCCGGGCGCAAGACGGTGCTGCTCATCTCGCATCGCCTTGCCAATGTCACGGCGTCGGATGAAATCTACGTGCTTGACCGGGGCAATATCGTCCAGCACGGCACCCACGACGCGCTTTTGAAGCAGGGCGGCGCATATGCGGCCCTGTGGTCGGCTCAGCAGGCGCTGGAGCACTACGGAGAGGAGGCGGCGGAATGAAAAAACGGAGCGGTTTTGCCGTCATGGCGCGGCTCATCGGACTGGTGAAACCCTTGAGCGGGTACATGGTCCTCGCCATCCTCATGGGACTGGTGGGCCATCTCTGTGCGGCGTTCATCACCATTTTCGGGGGCTTTGCCGTCCTCGACCTGCTGGGCTTCGAGACGCCCGTCTCCCTGACGGCGGTATTCATCTGCGTGCTGCTGTTTGCGCTGGTGCGGGGGCTGTTCCGCTACGCCGAGCAGTCCTGCAACCACTTCATCGCCTTCAAGCTACTGGCCCTCATCCGGGACAAGGTGTTCCGGGCTCTGCGCCGTCTCTGCCCCGCCAAACTGGAGGGCCGGGACCGGGGCGACCTCATCTCCGTCATCACCTCGGACATCGAACTGCTGGAGGCGTTCTACGCCCACACCATCTCCCCCGCAGCCATCGCGGTGCTGTTCACCGTCATCATGTGCCTGTTCATCGGGCATTATCACGCGCTGCTCGGCCTTCTGGCGCTTGCGGCCTACGTCTGCGTGGGCGTGGTCATCCCCCTCGTCACCTCCCGCCGGTCCGGGGATACGGGCCTGCGGTTCCGGCAGTCCTCCGGCGCGCTGTCCGCCTTCGTACTGGACAGCCTGCGGGGCCTGAACGAGACCATCCAGTACAGTCGGGGCGCAGAGCGCCGGGCGGAGATGGACGGTCGCACCGACGCACTTTCCAAAGAAGAAGCAACGCTCAAGCACCTGACCGGCCAGAACATGGGCATCACCAACACTGCCATTCTGCTCTTTGATCTCGCCATGCTCTTTGCCGCCGCCGCGCTCATGGACCGGGGCACACTGGGCTTTGACGGCGTGGTCATCTCCGCGCTGGCGTTGTTCTCCTCCTTCGGCCCCGCGGTGGCGCTGGCCAATCTGGGAGCCACCCTGCAAAACACCTTTGCCGCGGGCAACCGGGTGCTGGACATTCTGGATGAGGAGCCGGTGGTGAACGAAGTCGCCGGCCAGCCGGATATTGCGTTCACCGGCGCGGCGGCGGAGCACGTCACCTTCTCTTACGGCGGGGAGGACATCCTGTCCGACGTGTCCGTCACCTTCCCGGAGGGCAGCGTTGTGGGCGTCGTGGGCCGCAGCGGCAGCGGAAAATCCACGCTGCTGAAGCTTCTGATGCGCTTCTGGGACGTGCAGAAGGGCTGTGTCCGCCTGTCGGACACCGATGTTTCGCATATCAACACGGCGAACCTTCGGGACATGGAGAGCTTTGTCACGCAGGAGACCCATCTGTTCCACGACAGCATCAAGAATAACCTCCGCATCGCCAAGCTGGACGCCACGGACGACGAGATCGTCGCCGCCTGCAAAAAGGCCGCCATGCACGACTTCATCATGACGCTGCCACAGGGCTACGACACGCCGGTCGGCGAACTGGGCGACACCCTCTCCGGCGGCGAGCGCCAGCGGCTGGGCCTTGCCCGGGCGTTCCTCCACAACGCACCGCTGATGCTTCTGGACGAGCCGACGAGCAATCTTGACAGCTTGAACGAAGCCCTTATCCTCAAGTCCCTCCACGAGCAGCGGGCGGGCAAGACGGTGGTGCTGGTGTCCCACCGGGCATCCACCATGCGCATCGCAGACATGGTCTACTCCGTGGAGCACGGGAGGATGAGCTGATGAAAAACATCCAGACCAAGCGGGAGCAGGAAAAGCAGATGGTATCCCAGATGATCGCGCTCTACTGCCGCCGGAACCATCACACGAAGGGCGCCCTCTGCCCGGACTGCGCGTCCCTCAGCGACTACGCTTGCCGGCGCTCCGACCGCTGCCCGTTCATGGAAACGAAAACCTTCTGCTCCAACTGCCGGGTACACTGCTACAAGCCGGAGATGCGGAAAAAGATCCGCACGGTCATGCGCTTTTCTGGCCCCCGGATGATCTTTTACCACCCTGTCGCCGCTGTCCGCCATGTTGTGGAGACGAGGCGTGAGAAAAAACGACTGGAGAATGACACATGACCCTGAAACGCCTGATTTTCCTGATCCTCGGCTGCCTGTGCCTCGGGCTGGGCTGCGTGGGCATCGTGCTGCCCATCCTGCCCACGGTGCCCTTTTTCCTCGCTACCGTGTTCTGCTTCGCCAATTCATCGGAGAAGCTCCACAACTGGTTTCTGGGCACGAAGCTCTACAAAAAGCACCTTGATTCTTTCGTCAAGAAAAAGGGCATGACCGCGTCCACCAAGGCAAGCATTCTCTTGTCGGTGACACTGCTCATGGCCGTTGGCTTTTTCCTGATGGCCCGGAAGGGGCTGACCGTCCCCTGCGTCATTCTCGCCGTGGTGTGGTTGTGCCATCTGGTGTACTTCCTCTTTGGCGTGAAAACGCTGAGGGCGTGGGAAGCCGGTGCCGCAAACGCACTGGAGGAGCCGTCGGAGCCCTGAGCCCGCTCGCCGGGACGGTCCAATGGAATCGGAAATGATAAACTTCGGGACGTCCCATGCAGGACGTCCCGGAACCTTTTTCAAAGAGCAAGCCTTCGGCGCTCACGTCGTGAGCGCCGGGGGCTTTTTTGCCGGCTTTTCATGTATGCTCAGCGGCTCCAGCCGCCGCATCCGGCGATACCGCCGGTAGTCCATGATAGGGACAGAGAGAAACACTTACTTGCCCTCCAAAACGAAATTGGCGTGAATGCTTATGCCACTGCATTTCGTCCCTTCTCGATCCGCTCCCTGGCCAGCTTGGCGTAGGTGTCCGTGACCTCGATGCCGGTGGCGGAGTAGCCCTCCAGCACAGCCGCCAACGCCGTGGTGCCAGACCCGGCGAAGGGGTCCAGAATGCGGCCGCCCGGCTCCGTGATCTTCACGACATCCCGCATGAGCTGCAGCGGTTTCTCCGTCAGGTGGATTCGGTTCTGGGGATTGCCGTACTTGAACACCCCCGGCAGACAGGATACCGGGCGGCTGAGAGGCATATCGCCGTTGGAGCCCCAGACAATGTACTCCGCCTGCTGGCGGAAGCGGCCCTTCTGCGGGCGGCTGTTCCCCTTGTCCCAGACAGCGGTACCCCGCCAGATCCACCCCGCCCACTGGAGGGCGTCCGTGGCCGCGGGAAGCTGCCGCCAGTCAATGAACATACAGACCGGAGCTCCGGGCTTGCTGACCTTTCTCGCCTCGTACAGCCACTCCGCCGCCCAGCGGGTCCAGGAACGCTGATCCTTGGCATCCCCCTCAAAGGGAGGCGGAGCATTTTCTCCCATGCTGGAATACTTCTTGGCGGTGGACTGATTCTTCTCAGACTGCGTCCGTCCGCCGGAGGCATACGGGGGATCGGTGATGACGGAGTCAAAGGTGTTGGGGGCGAAGCCGCCCAGCACCTTCAGGGCGTCACCCTGGATGATCTCCCATTTCTTCTTATCGTTCATGTATACGCTTCTTCTCCTTCTTCTGGCTTTCTTTTGCGGCTGCGGGAGGGAGCCCTGTCTCCACATACTCACCGATGATCCCCAGGGCCTCCTCGTAGCTGCGGCAATCTCCGCCCATGATGCGGTCCTGCATCTCTTTGAGCTCTGCTGTCATCCCATTCTCGCAGAGCACCCTGCTGGCAAGGCCGATAAGGTGGAAGATGTTACCGTTCTCCCCAGCGAGGGGACAGGATGGTCTCTGCCGTCCCTGGCTGTCTCCAATCATCTTGCCCTCCCTCGATCCTTCGTTTTCTTCTCTCTGGCAGGTATCTCTCCTTTCGGCAGCAGCGTCTCCCGGTCGGAACCTCGGATGACACTTCGCTCCTTCCCCGTCAGGACAAAGGTATCTCTCGTGTCATTGCAGATCTCCTCCCCCGGCAAAATGACAGCGGAGCCGGTGATCCGAACATCCCCCCGCACGTAACCGTACACATGACAATGCCCGGAAAGCAGCGGTGTCCCCTGCTGGTCCGGCGTCTGGATGAGTTGGGCGAAGCCGGACGCCAGGGTGTCGCCGGTCATCACCGCTCCCCGCAAGTAGGCGTTATCCTCCGCACGAGCATTCCCGGAGAGGACGGACCCACGGGACACATAGGCGCTGTCACATGCGATCGCGTTTCCCCGCAGACAGGAGCCCTGGTCTACATAGGCCCCTCCCGCAGCGATAGCGTCATCGAAGAGCCAGGCATCGTCTCCCGATTCGGATGAGAGATTACTCTCCCTTTCCACAAATCCGCCCAGGTCCCCCGCTTTCACCTGGCTGCCGATGTCCTTCCTCGCACGGATGCGGTGGAGGAAGGGATAGGACTCGTGGGCGATATCCGTGATCTCGTACTTCTGATTCGACGTTGATCTCATCTCCTCTCTTTATGCGGCTTTCTCAAAGAGAGACCACTGTGCGTCCTCTGCCCGAAAACGGGCATCAATGTCCGAGAATTTCTCGGTCCGGTTGAATTTCTCAGAAACCTTACCTGGAAGCGCCTGCAGCTCCAGCATCCTCGCCCATAAATCCGGATGGTGGTCATAGAGATGCCGCACCTCCCTTGCCTTTGCATTGGGGCAGAACCAGCAACCGCCCCGATCCGTAAACGCATAAACAGGGGAAAGCAGCCCCGCCTTCCGGCAGAGCTGCTTTGCGTCTTCCTCTGTGAAGTGGTACTTCTCCAGCAGAGACACCTGCTGGCCCGTCAGCCGGAGCAGGCGCTCCTGCTCATCCTGGGCAATGCCAATGTACTGCACGGTATCTGCGGGAAGTGACTTCTGATACTGTCGGATGGGATGGATTTTGCAGTCCCGCTGCACGGCGCACTTCCCGCAAATCGGGAAGGAGCGCAGCATACCCTTCTTCGGGCCACGGGTGACCTTCCCTGTGAACAGATCCACATAGGTCTTCTCCGAGCGCAGGACTTTGACCCGCATCCCCATTCCCTCCAGTCTAGGGATCGCAGTATTGTAGATGAAATCCCGATGCTCTGGAACTTCCCCTGAGATTGTTTTATCAAACATCACTTCACAGTAGACCGCTTCGTCCAGCGGCTCCCCGTGCTCCATTGCCAGTAAGAGGGTGGCAAGACTGTCCTTTCCAAAGGAACAGGACGCGATATGCTTCACCGCTGGGACACCCCGGCTTCCTTGGCCCGGCAGGCGCAGTCCAGCGCCTCCGCCATGTCCGTGCGCTCCCAGGGCGCTTCCGCACGGGTAAAGTGCCCGTAATTGCAGAACTGGCGGAAAATCGGCTGGTCCAGCCCCAGTGCGGCGATCATGCCGCTCGGCGTCAGGTCAAACAGCACCCGGACAGCCTCCTCCAGTACCTCATCCCGATAGATCCCGGTGCCATGCGTATCCACATCCACCGCCACCGGCTGGGCCCTTCCAATGGCATACGCCAGACTGACCGTGCAGCGCTTGGCCGCCCCTGCCGCCACGATGTTCTTGGCAATGTACCGGGCCATATAGGCGCCGCTGCGGTCTACCTTGGTACCATCTTTGCCAGACAGCGCTCCTCCGCCGTGCGGGGCAAGGCCCCCATAGGTGTCCACCATGAGCTTGCGGCCCGTGAGGCCGGTATCCGCCTCAAAGCCTCCCTCCACAAATCTGCCGGAGGGATTGATGAGGATCTTCGTCTCATCATCCAGCGGGAAGTCCCGGAAGGCAGGCTCAATGACATGCCGCACCACCGCACGGCGAAGCTCCGGCAGCTCCATCTCCTCCTCGTGCTGACAGGAGACCACCACTGCGGCGACACGCTTCGGTCTGCCATTCCGGTACTCTATCGCCACCTCCGCCTTGCCGTCTGGGCGGATGCCGGGGATCGTATTCCGCTTCCGCGCCTCGGTCAGCAGGCGGGTCAGGCGGTGGGCCAGCACCACCGGCAGGGGCAGAAGTTCCGGCGTTTCCTCGCAGGCATAACCGTACACGATACCCTGATCCCCCGCGCCGAGCTCCCCGCTGCCGTCGACGGCACCGGCGATATCAGGGCTCTGCGCATGGGTGATGACCTCCACCTCGTAGTCGGCGCCGCCGTATCCGGCCTCCCGCACCGTTTGGCAGAGGACTGCCGGAATGTCCGGGAACCTGCTGGCCGTGATCTCACCGGCGGCAATGATCTTACCGGCAGTCGCCATCACCTCGCAGGCCACGTGAGCAGAGCGGTCCAGTGCCAGGCAGGCGTCCAGCACAGCGTCCGCAATGGTGTCGCAGAGCTTGTCGGGATGACCCTCTGTGACGGACTCCGCCATCAAAACGCAGTTATCTTTCATATTCATGCTTCTCCTTTTTCTGTGTCTTGGGGCCCATGGGGACTGACAGCACCACTTCCCTGCGGTAGTAGTCCGTATACTTTTCAATCTGCCGGTCAGTCAGGGAGGCGAAATCATCCTCCGCGATCCCGGCTAAGAAAAACGTGCCGCAGACAATGTCATACGGCACACCCCGCGCATCCCGCAGCGTTCGGTTCATCGGAAGCCCCAGCAGTTTTCCCTCCTCATTGCAGATAAGGGCCACCGGGTCATCAAAGGGATACACCGCCTGGATGTACCCGCCCACCAACCGCTACATGCTCTCCAGGCTCCCATCGATCTCCTGTACAGCAGGTGGCTGTCCAGGCTCCACCACCAGGACTCTGAGTTTCTGCTCACTCACTTTCTCGTTCCTCCTTTCTCATGGAAAAAAGCGGCAGCCGGGGAAACCCCGGCTACCGCCTTCAAAATCTTATTCTTTTCCTGCCAGAATGCGTGTTTTCAGCAATGCGTTTTCCAGCGCTCTCTGATCCTCGTGCGCCTGCCACCAGTAAGGCTTCAGGAAACGCAGCGCCATCTCCGCCCATTGATAATCGCTCCGGCACAGTGTTCCCTGTTTCAGATCCTGTTGGAAGGTCCGGTATCTCTCCCGGACAACCTGATCTACGCTGTCCCGCTCAAGGTAAAGCCTCAGAAGTCCGCGGACGACCGCTTCCTCCTCCATTGTATATGGCATCCTATGCCCTCCCCTCTTCAAACAGGGAACATTGTAGCATGGTGCGGGAAATTTGAAAATTGACAGCTTCCACAATATCCCGCCCGAAAATTTGTCACAAACGCTTGTTCGATTTTCAGGACTGTGCTATACTATCCTCAGCAAAACAGGGGGAGGTGTCATCCGTGCCGGAAGCGAAACGAACGTATATCGCCATCGACCTGAAATCCTACTACGCCTCCGTAGAGTGCCGGGAGCGGGGCCTCGATCCCATGACCACCAACCTGGTGGTGGCGGATCTCAGCCGCACGGAGAAGACCATCTGCCTCGCCGTCTCCCCCTCGCTGAAAGCCTATGGCATCCCCGGCAGGGCCCGCCTCTTCGAGGTGGTCCAGCGGGTCAAGGAGGTCAACGCCCAGCGGCGGCTCCACGCCCCCGGCGGGAAGCTGGTGGGCAAAAGCGCCGACGCCGCTGAGTTGAAGGCCGATGCGTCCCTGGCGGTGGACTACCTGGTGGCCCCGCCCCGGATGGCGAGGTACATCGAGATCAGCACCCAGATCTACAACGTCTACCTGAAATACGTCGCCCCGGAGGATATCCATGTCTACTCCATCGACGAGGTGATGATGGATGTCACCAGTTACCTGCAAACCTACCGGATGGCGCCCCGGGAACTGGCGAAGGCCATGATCCTGGATGTCCTGCGGACCACCGGCATCACCGCCACGGCGGGCATCGGCGGCAATCTCTACCTCTGCAAGGTGGCCATGGACATCATGGCGAAGCACGTTCCGCCGGATGAGGACGGCGTCCGCATCGCCGAGCTGGATGAGTTGAGTTACCGGAAACAGCTCTGGGATCACCGCCCCCTGACGGACTTCTGGCGGGTGGGCCAGGGCTACGCCAGGAAGCTGGAATCCGCCGGCCTCTACACCATGGGCGACATCGCCCGCTGCTCCCTCGGCAACCCCGGCGAATACTACAACGAGGAGCTGCTCTACCGGATGTTCGGTGTCAACGCCGAGCTCCTCATCGACCACGCCTGGGGCTGGGAGCCCTGCCGGATGCAAGACATCAAGGCGTACCGGCCGGAGACCAACAGCGTCAGCTCCGGCCAGGTCCTGCAATGCCCCTATGATTACGAGAAGGCCAGACGGGTCGTTCGGGAGATGGCGGAGGCCGTCGCCCTGGACCTCCTGGAGAAGCGCCTGGTCACCGACCAGCTCACGCTGACGGTAGGCTATGACATCGAGAACACGGTCAGCGGCTACCACGGTGAGACCGTGACGGACCGCTACGGCAGGAGGATCCCCAAGCACGCCCACGGGACGGCCAACCTCCCCCGGAAAACCTCCTCCGCCCGGAGCGTCACGGACGCCGTCCTCGGCGTTTACGACGCCAAGGTCGACCCCAAGCTGACCATCCGCAGGCTCACCATCACCGCCAACCGGCTGGTGAGCGAGGACGAGGCCCGGCAGGAAGCGGAAGCGCCCACCCAGCTCAATCTCTTCGACAGCGTTGAGGCGCAGGAACAGCACTTGCGGGAGGAAGAAAGCAAGTTGGAACGGGAGCGCAGGCTCCAGGAGGCCATGCTGGGCATCAAGAAGAAATTTGGCAAGAACGCCATCCTGAACGGCGGCAGCTATCTGGAGGGCGCCACCGCCAGGGAGCGGAACGGGCAGATCGGAGGGCACAAGGCATGAGCGGAAACTACGATGACATCATCGCCCTCCCCCACCCGGAGCCAAGGACCCATCCCCGGATGTCCCTCCATGACCGGGCCGCCCAGTTTTCCCCCTTCGCCGCCCTCACCGGCCACAGCGCCGCCATCGCGGAGACAGGCCGGCTGACGGCCAGCCGGATCACACTGGATGAATCCGAGATAGCCCGGGTCGATGCCGCGCTCCAGCGGCTGCGGGAGCTGCTGCCCCAAGCGCCCGCGGTCTCCATCACCTACTTCGTCCCGGATGAGCGAAAGGCTGGCGGCAGCTACCAGACGGTAACAGGCACCGCGCGCCGGATCGACACCGTCAACGGCGTCCTCCTGCTGACCGACCGCCGTGAAATCCCCATTGCGGATATCTTTGATATCTCGATAAAATAATGGAAATGCCCTGTCGGTCGGCGGTGTATTTATCGTTCCTTTTTTTGAAGGCTCCTCCCGACCGCTTTTACAGCCTTCCTCTCCTCCCGCAGGGCCCGGATCGTCCGATCCCTGGCACCCTCCAGGGAACTTACCGGCAGGTGGTTCTCTTCAAAACCTCGTTGGATGATCCCGTAATAGGTTTCGGACGGCAGCGCCGGGTGGCGGCTCCACTCCTCCGCCATGACATACACCATGACGGAAGCTTCCCTGCCATCCGCTCCCCGCACTGTAACTGCCTCCTTGGTATAGTGACGGGGATAGCCCTCGTAGCGGTCCAGCGCCTGCTCACAGAGCGGCGTGATGCTCCACAGCAGGCCGTGGACGACACTCCCCCTTTTCGGCACGATGGTAGCGAACCCGCTGCCTCGGAATGCCAGTTCGTAGTTTTCCAGTGTTACCGGTCCCACGACCTGTGCCGCTGGGCAGCGCCGCGCCATTTGTTCCAAATCGAT
>ERZ826220.4286-NODE-4286-length-10198-cov-20.285320_pt1 | contig 10198 bp, 10 predicted proteins | sample MGYA00519927_ERZ826220 | MGnify/ENA primary metagenome ERZ826220 (study PRJEB31778, sample SAMEA3449225) | human gut metagenome | biome: human gut; feature: human-associated habitat; material: faeces | place: United Kingdom | collected 2010/2012 ...
TGCACTTTTGCTTCAGCGGATATTTCTGCGCCATCGGCCGCTCGGAGCTGTCGTTTCTGCACAACATCACGGCGGTGGTGCTCGTGCGCGTGCCGGGCGCTTATCTGACGAGCAAGTGGTTCCCCACGACACTGCTGCCCATGGGCCTGGCCACGGCGGCGGGCTCACTGCTGTCGGTCATCATCTGCGTGATCGCGTTTCTGGTGCTGCGGCGTCACGGCCGGCTCGTGCCGGAGGAGGGGTGACATGGCGCGCACACAGGAGCTCTTTTCCATCGGCGACGTGGCGCAGCTGTTTCACCTGAGCGTGAGCAGCCTGCGCCACTATGAGACCATCGGCCTGCTCACGCCGGAATACACCGACCCCGCGACCGGCTACCGCTACTACGGGCCGCGGCAGTTCGAGGTGCTCAATACCATCCGCTATCTGCGCGCGCTGGACATGCCGCTCGGGCAGATCCGCGCCTTTCTGCGCAACCGCGACGTCGGGCGCATCGAGCAGCTGCTGCGCGAGCAGAAGGCCGCCGTCGTGCGCAAGCAGGCGGAGCTTCAGCGCGTCGAGCGCAAGATCGACAACCGCCTGCGCCAGCTGCACGACGCGCAGACGGCGGAGCTCGGCGCCATCCATCTCGTGCGCAGCCCCGCGTGCCGCGTCGTGCGGATGTCCGGCGCGCTCGAGCTGCACAGCTTTCTCGACATGGAGCCGTCCATCCGCATGCTTGAGCGCTCGCAGGCGGAGGCCGTGGTCTTCCTCGGCAAGGTGGGCGTGGGCCTCTCGGCCGAGCGGCTGCTGGCCGGGCAGTTCGCGCCGTATGACCGCGCGTTTCTCGTGCTCGATGACGAGGACGCCTTTGACGGCGACGTGACCGTCCTGCCCGAGACGACGTGCGCCGCCGTGTGCTTTCGCGGCAGCCACCCCGAGGCCCCGGCGCAGTATGCGCGCCTGATGGACTACCTGCGCGCGCACGCGCTCGCTCCGGCGGACTTCTCGCGCGAGATCACGATGATCGACTACGGTCTAACGAACGACCCGGGCAAATTCGTGACCGAGATCCGCATCCCCGTCCGGGCTGTGGAATGAATGTATATGCAAAGCCCCTCAGGTCCAAATGGATCTGAGGGGCTGTTCGTTTGGCTAATTACTTCTTCACGTTCTTGCAAAACTCCATCAGGATCGTCGCGACCTGCTCGCGCGTCGCGCTGCCCTGCGGCTCGAGGAGGGTCTGGCCGCCGTTGCTCGCGCCGGAGATCAGGCCAAGCGCCACGGCATCCGCCAGCGCGTCCTTTGCCCAGTCGGACACGCTGGCCGCATCCGGGAAGCCGCTCAGATCGGCGGGCGCCCACGTACGCTTGATGTTCAGGATCCGGTCGGTGTACTCCATGAGGATGACGGCGATCTGCTCGCGCGTCACCGGCAGGTCAGGCTCAAACGTCGTGCTGGACGTGCCGGCGACTACGCCGGTCTGATAGGCCCAGAGGACCGCGTCCTGATACCAGTCCTGTGTGAGATCGGTAAACGGCGTCGTGCCGGAAACCTCCGGTTCACCCTCGAGGTTATAGAGGATCTGCACGATCTGGGCGCGCGTCGTCGTCATGGTGGGCGCAAACTTATCGCCGCCGGTGCTGCCCATGAGCTTGTGCGTCACGCAGTACTGGATGCCGGGGTAGGCCCAGTTTTTCGTCACGTCGGAGAACATCTGCGTCACATCAACGCTGACGACCGGGATAGACTCCGTCTTCGTCTCGCCGCAGCGGGTGCAGGTGAAGGTCTTCACACCGGTCTCGGTTTCCGTCGGCTCCTTCGTCACTTTGCCGTTGTCCCATGCGTGACCGAGCGCATCCACGTAAGTGTCCACATAGCTGTCGCCGCAGGCGCAGGTGTGGGTCGTGTAGCCCTTGGCCGTACAGGTTGGAGCGGTCACAACAGCCTTGTAGCTGTGTTCGTGCGTGAGCTTCGGGATGGTTTCGGTCTTCGTCTCGCCGCAACGGGTGCAGGTGAAGGTCTTTACACCGGTCTCGGTTTCCGTCGGCTCCTTCGTCACTTTGCCTTCATCCCATGCGTGGCCGAGCGCGTCCGTGTAAGTGTCCACATAGCTGTCGCCGCAGGCGCAGGTGTGCGTGGTATAACCCATTTCGGTGCAGGTCGGCGCGGTCACAACAGCGTTATAGTTGTGCTCGTGCGTGAGCTTCGGGATGGTCTCCGTCTTCGTCTCGCCGCAGCGGGTGCAGGTGAAGGTCTTCACACCGGTCTCGGTTTCCGTCGGCTCCTTCGTCACTTTGCCGTTGTCCCATGCGTGACCGAGCGCGTTGGTGTAAGTATCCACATAGCTGTCGCCGCAGGCGCAGGTGTGGGTCGTATAGCCCTTCTCGGTGCACGTCGGCGCTGTGACAACATCCTTGTAGCTGTGGGTATGGGAAACATAATTGTAATGGATGTTGGCGGTCAAAAGGTCATCATTTCCATAGAGATCAATACCGATCGCTTTCCATTGCGCCTCGCTCCCGGCATAGTACACATCGGTCAGAGATGTGCAATCACAGAAAGCCCAAACACCAATGCTCGTCACGCTGTCCGGGATCGTCACGCTGGTCAGAGATCTGCAATCATGGAAAGCATACCGGCCAATGCTTGTCACGCCATCCGGGATCGTCACGCTCGTCAGAGATGCGCAGCCATCGAAAGCGTAACCGACAATGCTTGTCACGCTGTTCGGGATCGCATAACTTCCGGAAAAAGCGCCCGGGCACTGCACCAAAGTAGTCTTATCTTTGTTGAACAGAACACCGGACGCATCGTTGGCGTAATGACTGTTGCCCTCAGCGACCCATATACCGGTCAAAGATGTACACGAAGCGAAAGCGGCATCGCCAATGCTCGTCACGCTGTCCGGGATCGTCACGCTGGTCAGAGATTTGCATTCAGAGAAAGCCCACTTTCCAATGCTTGTCACGCTGTCCGGGATCGTCACGCTGGTCAGAGATTTGCAATTAGAGAAAGCATCATCGCCAATGCTCGTCACGCTGTCCGGGATCGTCACGCTGGTCAGAGATCTGCAATTATAGAAAGCATACTCACCAATGCTTGTCACGCTGTCCGGGATCGTCACGCTTGTAAGAGATTTGCATTCAGAGAAAGCCCACTTTCCAATGCTTGTCACGCTGTCCGGGATCGTCACGCTGGTCAGAGATTTGCAATTAGAGAAAGCATCATCGCCAATGCTCGTCACGCTGTCCGGGATCGTCACGCTGGTCAGAGATCTGCAATTATAGAAAGCATACTCACCAATGCTTGTCACGCTGTCCGGGATCGTCACGCTTGTCAGAGATTTACAATTAGAGAAAGCATCATCGCCAATGCTCGTCACGCTGTCCGGGATCGCCACGCTGGTCAGAGATGTGCAATTATAGAAAGCATACTCACCAATGCTTGTCACGCCTTCTGCAATCACAGCTGACTTTACCCGGCTACTACTGCCATACCACGGCGCTTTATAAGGGTCATATTCTTTCATAGCGCCGGTACCGCTGATCGTCAGCACGCCGTCACTGTCCAGCGTCCAGGTCAGATTGCTGCCGTCGCCCTCAGCACCGCAGGTGCCGCTGTCCACAATGTCCGCCGCCAGCGCCGTGGCCGGCAGGAGCGACGCGATCATCAGCACCGCGAGTACGAAACTCAAAAGTCGTTTTTTCATGTGTTTCCCCCCTATTGGTTTTTTCCGCTATTTTGCAGCAGCCCCGCCGCCGACCTGCCGGGCGCGGCAGCAGGGAAAATCAAGTTAATTATAATAGTTTTTATAATATATGCAATACAATTTACATTATTGGCATACTTTTCTGTAGAATTTGCGCACAACTCAAATTAAAACAGCAACATCCCCCTCTGATTCCGGATGAATCAGAGGGGGATGCATTTCTAACGGGTCACTTCTTTACGTTCTTGCAAAACTCCATCAGGATCGTCGCGACCTGCTCGCGCGTCGCGCTGCCCTGCGGGTTGAGATAGGTCTCGCCGCCGTAGACGTGCCAGATCGTCACGGTCACGGGCTCGCGTCCGCCGCCGCAGCCGGCGCAGCCGAGCAGCAGCGCAAGGGCGAGCAGCAGCGCGGGGATACGCGCGCGGTGGTTCATCCGGGCACCTCCTTACAGGGTGTTTTTTTCAGTATAGCGAATTTTTGCCGTCCCGGCAACCAAAATCGGCATATTTTTTACACGTGTCTTGACACGTGACGTGCCCCGGCGCGATCCTGACGGCGGAGCTGAGTGACGGCGAGTGGTACCTCACGTCCGACCGCCCCATGCACCGGGAGCACTACCTGTCGTTCGCGGCGCTGGTCAATGAGGACACGGTCGTGCTGCGGCGGCTCTACCCCGAGTGGGGCGCGCAGACGCGCCTGCCGTACTTCGCGCACGGCACGCTGCTGTGGTACTGCACGCGGCACGGGCTGTTCGTGCAGAAGATCGACGCGCACAAAAAGTGAGCAGAAAACAGCAAAGGCGCCCCCGAGAGGGGACGCCTTTGCTGCGGTTTTGGATGCATTACGCGATGCCGGTGACGGTGTAGTCCTTGGCCTCGACCGTGCGCTTGAGCACGGCGTCGTCCACCGGAGCGCTGAGCGTCACAACGGCGGTGCCCGCCGTGTGGCTGACCTCGGCCTCGGTGACTTCCGGCAGCGCCTCGAGCGCCTTCTTCACAGTCGCCTCGCAGTGAGTGCACATCATGCCTTCGATCGAAATGGTCTTTTTCATTGCAGTTTCCTCCTTGATTTCTGGTGCTTCTTTGAGATGGTTTGCACGTTTATGATCATGGCGCGTATCGCGCAGCTTGAACAGATTCAGGCGCAGGGCGTTCGTGACCACGCAGAAGCTCGACAGGCTCATGGCCGCCGCGCCGAGCATGGGATTGAGTGTCAGGCCGAGCGGGACGAACACGCCCGCCGCGATGGGGATGCCGATGGTGTTGTAGAAAAACGCCCAGAACAGGTTCTCGTGGATGTTGCGCAGCGTCGCGCGGCTGAGCCGGATGGCCGCCGGCACGTCGCTCAGATGGCTGTTGACGAGCACGACGTCGGCCGCGTCAATGGCCACATCCGTGCCCGCGCCGATGGCGATGCCGATGTCCGCGCGCGTGAGCGCCGGCGCGTCGTTGATGCCGTCACCGACCATGGCGACCTTGCCGCGTGCGCTCAGGCGGCGGATTTCGCGCTCCTTGCCGTCGGGCAGCACGCCCGCGATCACCTCGTCCACACCGGCCTGCGCGCCGATGGCCCTGGCCGTGCGCGCGTTGTCGCCCGTGATCATGACGACGCGGATGCCCATGTTGCGCAGCTCGCGGATGGCCTGCGGGCTGTCGGGCTTGAGCACGTCCGCCACGGCGATGATGCCAAGCAGCTGCCCGCCGCGGGCGAAAAACAGCGGCGTCTTGCCGGCCTCGGCCAGTGCCTGCGCCTGCGCCTGCATGGGCGCGGGGATGTCGGCTGCGGTGCGGATGAAGTCCGCGTTGCCGCCGCAGAGCGGCTGCCCGTCGAGCGTGGCCTTGAGCCCGTTGCCCGGCAGGGCCTGAAAGTCCGCGACCTCGGCGGCGGTCAGCCCGTCCGCCTCCGCGCGGCGCAGCACCGCCTTGGCCAGCGGGTGCTCGCTCCGGCGCTCGAGCGCGCAGGCCAGGCGCAGCAGCTCGCCCTCCGTCACGCCGGGGGCCGGACAGATGTCCGTCACAGTCGGGTCACCGGAGGTGATGGTGCCGGTCTTGTCGAGCGCGACGATCTGGATGCGGCCGGTCTCCTCGAGGGAGGCCGCCATCTTGAAGAGAATGCCGTTTTTCGCGCCCATGCCGCTGCCGACCATGATCGCCACCGGTGTGGCGAGGCCGAGCGCACACGGGCAGCTGATGACGAGCACGGAGATGCCGCGCGCGAGCGCGTAGCCCACGGTGCGGCCGAGCAGCATCCAGACGACGAACGTCACGAGCGCGATGCCCATGACCGACGGCACGAACACGCCGGACACCTTGTCCGCGATCTTCGCGATCGGCGCCTTCGTGGCCGCCGCGTCGCTGACCATCTGGATGATCTGCGAGAGGGTCGTGTCCTCGCCGACGCGCGTGGCGCGGCACTTGAGAAAGCCCGACTGGTTCACCGTCGCGGCCGAGACGGACGCGCCCGGCGCCTTGTCGGCCGGGATGCTCTCGCCCGTGAGTGCCGCCTCGTTGACCGCGCTCGTGCCGGCGAGCACCACACCGTCGACCGGGATGCGCTCGCCCGGGCGGACGACGAAGACATCGCCCTTCTGCACCTGCTCGACCGGGACGGTCACCTCCGCGCCGTCACGCTCGACGGCGGCGGTCTTCGGCGCGAGCTCCATGAGGCTGCGCAGCGCGTCGGTCGTCTTGCCCTTCGAGCGGGCCTCGAGCGTCTTGCCCACCGTGATGAGCGTGAGGATCATGGCGGCGGACTCAAAGTAAAAGTCATGCATATAGCCCATGACGGCCTGATCGTCGCCGCGCACCTGCGCGCCCGTCATGGCAAAGAGCGCATAGGTACTGTACACGAATGCCGCCGTCGCCCCGAGGGCCACGAGCGTGTCCATGTTCGGCGCGCGGTGCCAGAGCGCCTGGAAGCCGCTGATGAAAAACTTCTGGTTGATGACCATGATGATCACCGTCAGCAGCAGCTGCGTCAGGCCCATGGCGACATGGTTGCCGTCATAAAACTTCGGCAGCGGCCAGCCCCACATCATGTGTCCCATGGAAAAGTACATCAGCACGAGCAGAAAGCCCAGCGACCAGAACAGTCTGCGCCGCAGCTTCGGCGTCTCGTGGTCGGCCAGCGCGTCGGCGCCGGCGGCGGGGCTTGCGCTCTGCTGCGCGCCCTTGACCGATGCGCCGTAGCCCGCGGCCTGCACCGCGTCGATGACGGCCTGGTCCGCCGCCGTGCCCTCCACCCCCATGGAGTTGGTCAGCAGGCTGACCGAGCACGCCGTCACGCCCGGCACGTTCGACACCGCCTTTTCCACGCGCGCCGAGCAGGCCGCGCAGCTCATGCCGGTGACATGGTATTGCTTCAAAGTGGTTCCTCCTTTGCGGTGCGGCTCATTTCATGAGTTTCTGCAGCGTCGCCACCAGCTCGTCGATCACCTCGTCCTTGCCGTCGCGGATGTCCTCGACGACGCAGGTACGGATGTGACTGGCCAGCAGCTCCTTATTGAATGCATTGAGCGCCGCGCCCGCCGCCGCCGACTGCACGAGAATGTCCGGGCAGTAGGCGTCGTTCTCGACCATACCGCGGATGCCGCGGATCTGGCCCTCGATGCGGTTGAGCCGGTGGATGAGCCGCGTATACTCCTCCGGTGTGCGCTCCTTCTTGCGCTGCGAGCAGCCGCAGCAGCCGGTTTTTTTCTCATCGTCCATGTATTTGTACCTCATTGTTTCCCATATACCCCTCCGGGGTATTTTCAAATATATACCCCCCAAGGGTATTTGTCAAGAGGGCGCGTGCATGTTCTTGACAGCGGGCGCGCCCTTGCATATCATAAGGACACAACGAAAGGAGTGTTCCCATATGAAGGTATGGTTATCCCGCAATGCAAAGCGCCTCGCGGCGCTCACGCTCACGCTGGTGCTCGTGCTGGCGCTGGCCGCCTGCGGCAGCGAGACGCAGACGCCGGAGACGTCCTCCACCCCCACGGTCGTGACGCCGCCGGTGCAGACGCCCGCAGACCCGGCCACCGACCCGGCCCGCCCGGCCGGCACGGAGACGGACCAGCTGACCACGGTGCTCGACGACATTGAAAAGAACGTGCAGCTCGGCGTGACCGGCAGCTCGCTCAAGGCAGTACCCTACGCCGTGAAGCTGCTCGACTGGGGCGCGGCGAGCACGATGACCCAGAGCGAGATCAAGTCCGCCGTCGCCGCGTGGCTCAGCGACAAGGGCAATGACGCGCAGGTGGCCTTTAGCCAGCAGATGAACCTGATCGACACGACCTGCCAGACGCTCATGGGCAGCGGCGCGCGCGACCTGCTCGATTCCGCCGGCTGTCAGGACGTCAAGGGTGACTGGCCGGTGCAGGCGTCCGACCGCGTGGAAGCCATCCTTGAGGCCGTCGGCCTGCGCGGATAATTTGCAGGCAGAAAACCGCCACGCCCCTGCGCGCCGGAATGGCGCGCAGGGGCGTGGTTTTTGTTTTGCTGCCGGTGCTCAGCCGTGGTAGTCGCCGGTCGCGGAATCGACCGTGGCGTAGGGAACGACTTTGCCGTCGATCTTCACATAGACCTGATAGATGCCGTTTCCGAGATCCTCGTAGTGGTCGGGCGTGACGCCGTAGTTTTCGAGCAGGCTCCGTTCAAACTCGGCCTTCCAGCCGTCGCTGCCGGCGTCTTTTCCGGCGGCGGGCGTCGGTGTCGCGGCCGGGGCGGCGATGACGGGCGTCTCAACGGCCGGGGCCGCAGGCGTCTGTGCGGGGCCGGATGCGGCGGCCTGCCTGCCGCAGGCAGTCAACGCCAGCAGGAACACGGCGGTCAGCAGCGCGGCCGCGTGTTTGCGGTGGGTCATGAGTGTTTCCTCCTTAGTAATGGTGTTTTCGATGTTTTCGCAGACATTTTACATCAAAATTCGCAGAAATACCCCCCTGGGGTGCAAAATTCAGATGTGAATTCAAATTTTAATTTTGCGCAGGCACGGCAGCGGGCGGATTTTTTGCGCTTGACAGGGCCTCCGGCGCAGGATATTCTGTCAGCAGAACGGAGGGGACGCGCGTGCCGGAGAAGTATGTTTTCCCTATTTTAATGCTAGTGATTTGGCCCGTCCATTTTTTCTATGTTCGTAGTGCGATTTTCAGCATCTTGAGAGCCGCCATGAGCAAGACGATGATGCAAAAACAGCGAAAGGCGCACCCCGGATTCTGGAACTGGCTGACCTACCGTGGCGTCGCATCGGCAATTCCGCTTCCGATCCGAATTTGGTACTATTGTGAACTGCTCAAATATCCGCTTGCGGCGCTCACGTTTTATGTGCTGATGTGGCTGCTCGGTGTACCGCTCGATCCGCTGCGGAAGTGGCCGGCAATCGTTGTCATTTCTTCAGAACTTCCGTTAGCCATATATTTTTTCTTTTTTACTGTGCCGGAGGCTGGAACAGGCGATCGTTTGCCTGCGTGGACGGTCAAGCACTTTTCCCCCGACCGCAGCGACGACAGAAAGCCGTGGTGATGACATGCGCGGAAAACAGAGTTCAAAAATCAGTCTGAAAAAGCGGCTGCTCAAACGGCGGCAGGCGCTGACTAGGCGCTGGAACAAGCAAAGCACGCGCCGTCATCTGCTGGTGTATCTGCTGTGTAACTTGCTTCTGGTCGGCGGCCTGTACGGCTGCATTTTTGCGATTCCGAATGTGCGGGATGTCCGCACCGTCCGCACAAAAATCACGGATGTGCACTATGAGGCCGTGCGGTGGGCGCAGTGGATCGCGTTTACAACGCCGGACGGAGAGCGATTCTTCCTGCGCAGAGATTGGCGCGGCTATGACGCAGCGCGGGAAGATACTGCGCGCCTGCAGGTGTTGGCAGCAGGTGGGACGGAGCTGGAGCTGACGGTCTCCGGCCGCCGGTTTTCCTTTCTGGATATGCACAGCGGTGAACAGCAGGTCGTCGGGGTACGCGCGGAACAGGAAACATTTCTGCCGGTGTCCGAATGGGTGGCAGATGTGTGCCGCTCCCGCGTGACGGACAGCGTCCTGCTGGGTGTTTATGCCGTTATAACGCTGGGCGGGCTACTGTACCTGCTGCTTCTTAGCAAAACGTAAAAAAACACCGCCGCAGGTTTTTCCCTGCGGCGGTGTTTTTCTGCCCGCGTGCGAATAAAACAAAAAATTGAATGAATAAATACTAATACACGCCGTTTCTCCTCAATTGCCCGCAAGTTGGAAAGGCACTGGAATATGTAGGCTTTCTGACCTATAATAATCGTATATAACCGTATCAAAAACAATTCATGTATGAATATGCTAATAATACGACGAATAATGAAATTAAATTCACTAAAAACCTTGTGTGCTTTGTCAATTGAAAAATTTACATTCCAGATGTAAACTGCACATAAGATTTTTTCCGTCTGCGGTGCACTCCCGCTGCTCCGGCGGTGAAGAATCCAATCTCATATAGAAAGAAGGCTTATCATGAAGAGGAGAATCTTGACTCTGCTGCTGACGCTGGTC
>ERZ826220.4288-NODE-4288-length-10195-cov-2.572387_pt1 | contig 10195 bp, 8 predicted proteins | sample MGYA00519927_ERZ826220 | MGnify/ENA primary metagenome ERZ826220 (study PRJEB31778, sample SAMEA3449225) | human gut metagenome | biome: human gut; feature: human-associated habitat; material: faeces | place: United Kingdom | collected 2010/2012 ...
AACCTGATATGGGTATCGCTTCGAGCAAAGCTCATATCAATATGGAAGATAAGAAAAAGGGCGATAGGGAAAGAGATAAATTTGCCAAACTCGAAAATGCGGGCAGCAAAGGCAAGAAAAACGCACATCAGGAGCGTTCGCTTGAGAAAGCTCCTAAACCAAAGAAGCATGTGAAGAAGGAAAAGCAAGTGGAAGAACCGGAAATAAAGATGGAAGAATTACCAGCAGGAACAGTAGTCGTAACAGTACCTATCACTGTTGCAGGCTTCTGCGAGCAGCTTCAGGTATCGCCTTCGACTGTAATAATGAAGCTCATGAAGCTCGGAATTATGGCCAATATAAATCAGAATCTCGATGAGGATACTGTTCTCATACTCGCAGAGGAAATAGGGGTTTCGGTTGTTGTCGGCAAAGTTGAAGAGGAAGTTGTTGAAAAAGGCCTTGAAATATTTGAAGATAAGGAAGAAGACCTTAAGCCGAGACCGCCTATCATTACCGTAATGGGGCATGTAGACCACGGCAAGACGTCGCTTCTTGACGCTATAAGAAAGACGAATGTGACGGCGTCGGAATCCGGCGGTATTACACAGCATATAGGTGCTTCAGAAGTCGTTATAAACGATCAGAAGATCGTGTTCCTCGATACACCGGGACACGAGGCGTTTACGGCAATGAGAGCACGAGGCGCGCATGTAACAGATATTGCTGTACTTGTAGTAGCCGCGGACGATAGTGTAAAGCCGCAGACGATAGAATCAATAAGCCACGCTAAAGCAGCGGGCGTGCCTATTATCGTGGCTATAAACAAGATAGATAAACCGGGAGCAAATCCTGACAGAGTAAAGCAGGATCTTACCGAGCACGGCATTCTCGTTGAGGAATGGGGCGGAGATACTATCTGCGTGCCTGTGTCGGCAAAGACGGGCGAGGGTATAGTAAACCTGCTGGAAATGATACTTCTGCAGGCGGAAGTGCTTGAACTTAAAGCAAATCCTAACAGGCTGGCGCTCGGTACGGTTATCGAAGCGAGACTCGATAAAGCAAAAGGACCTGTGGCCACGCTGCTTGTGCTCAACGGTACGCTTCAGAGCGGTATGTCCGTTGTAGCGGGTACTTGTTCGGGCAGAATCAGGCTGATGACAAACTATAAAGGCGAGACAATCAAGAAAGCAGGTCCGGCAACGGCTGTCGAAATTCTCGGACTTACGGATGTTCCGGAAGCGGGTGACGAATTCAACGCGGTTAAGGAAGACAAGGTGGCAAGAGAGATTGCGGAAAACAGAAAGATGAAGCTCAGAGAAGAGGTGCTGGCGAGAAATGCAAGTACGACGCTCGAAGCTCTCTTCAGTCAGATACAGGAAGGCGAAGTCAAGGAACTCAACCTCATCATCAAGGGCGATGTGATGGGCTCTGTCGGCGCGATTGTTGCTTCACTTGAAAAACTCAAGAACGAAAATGTAAGAGTTAAGATAATTCATACGGGCGTAGGTACGGTAACAGAGTCGGATGTAATGCTGGCGGGCACTTCGGACGCCGTTATCATAGGATTTAACGTCAGACCTTCGGCTGCCGTAACGGCTATGGCGGACAGAGACGGTGTGGAAATAAGGACGTACAGAGTAATCTACGACGTCATAGATGATGTAGAAGCCGCTATGAAGGGTATGCTCGATCCTGAATACAAAGAAGTAATTTTGGGTAATGTAGAAATCAGAAACACATTTAAGGTTCCTGGTGTCGGTATTGTTGGCGGAGCATATGTAACTGACGGTAAAGTTGTGAGAAATGCGGAAGTAAGGCTCGTAAGGGACGGTATTGTAATTCACGAAGGCAAGATTTCATCTCTCAAGCGTTTTAAAGACGATGCGAAAGAAGTAGCACAGGGATATGAATGCGGTATCGGGCTGGAGAAGTTCAACGATATCCGCGAGGGCGACATGATAGAAGCCTACACCATGGAGCAGATAGAAAGATAATCAGAAAGGCAAAAAAATGTCCATTCGTTATGAAAGAATGAATGAGGAGATAAAGAAGACCATCAGCGAGATCATAAAGGACATGAAGGATCCTCGAGTCTCCGATATGACCACCATAATGTCGGTGGACGTGACCAACGACCTGAAGCAGGCCAAGGTGCTGGTAAGCGTTTACGACAAGGACGACGAGGTGCGCAGGGGCACGGTGGAAGCCCTCAACCACGGCAGCGGCTTCATAACCCGCGAGCTGGGCAAGCGCATGCAGCTGCGCGCCCTGCCAAAGCTGAACTTCAAGCTGGACAGCTCTATTGAGTACAGCGTGCATATTTCAGAGATTATCGACAGCCTGCACAAAAACGAAAAGTAGCTTGCTCTGGGCGGTGATGTGAAGCGTCATCGCCCGATTTTTTAGGAGGGAAGGCTTATGAAGGGCAGCATGGAGGAGATACTCCGCTTTGTAGAACAAAACGACGCTTTCAGCATAATATCCCACGTAGCGCCGGATGGGGATACCATCGGTTCGGGAACGGCACTGTCAAGGATACTGCGCAGGCTGGGCAAGCGTACGGAAAACGTATGCTGCGACCAAGTACCCGACGCGTATAAGTTCATACCGGGTGCTGAAGAGATACTGCTGCCGGAGGATGCCCGGGGCTTCGATGCGGTAATAGCGGTAGACTGCGCAGATAAGGGCAGGCTGGGCAGTGCCGAGGGTATATTCGACAGGGCGGGCGTGACGGCCAATATAGACCATCACGGCACCAACGCCACGTATGCCGATAATAATATGATTGAGGAGACCGCCGCCTGCGCAGAGCTTATATACAGGCTTGGCAGGGCGTTGGGGGCGGAGATAGACGCGGAGACGGCTAATTGCCTCTTTGCCGCCCTCGTGACGGATACCGGCTCCTTTGCCTATTCCAACGTAACGAAGGACACTATGACCATAGCCGGCGAGCTTATTGCGTCAGGCGCTGATAATTCTCTCATAAACAGGCTGGTATATCACAACGAGCCGGCAGGCAAGGTGAAGATGCACGCTTACGCGCTGGAGAGGCTGCATTTATATTCCGAAGGGCGCATAGCCACAGCAATGCTTACGGAAAGTGAGATGGATCCCTTTGGCTCCGAGGCCTACACCGAAGGCATAGTCGAAAAGCTGCGGGATATAGATACGGTAGAGATAGCGGCGTTTTTGAGGCAGAAGGGAAAGGACGTAAAGGTGAGCCTTAGAGCTAAGAAATACGCCGACGTCGCCCGCATAGCAGCTTCAAAAAATGGCGGCGGGCATCCAAGGGCGGCAGGGTACACCGAATACGGTATAACCGCAGCTGAGGCTGAGAAGATAGCGGTGCAGCTTGCAGAAAAGGAGCTTCAAGCATGCTGGAAGGAGTAGTAAACGTATTAAAACCGCCCGGAATGAGCTCCAGTGACGTGGTGACGGACATCCGGCATATATTCAACATGAAGCGGGTAGGCCATACCGGGACGCTGGATCCCGGTGCGGCTGGCGTGCTGCCCATATGCATAGGCCGGGCGACGAGGCTTTTTGATTACCTTGTGGACAAGGAAAAGGAGTACATAGGCGAGATAACCTTCGGTATAGCTACGGATACCCAGGACTCCTACGGCGCGCCGGAAGGACGCTCCGATGCTGTAGTTACCGGGGAGATGCTCATGGAGGCGCTGCCTAAGTTCACAGTCCCTCAAAAGCAGACCGCGCCTCTGTATTCGGCCCTTTCGGTGGACGGAAAGAAGATGTACAAGCTTGCCCGGCAGGGCGTTGAGGTGGAGCGCAAGGTTAGGGATATAAACGTGCCGGAGCTTTCGTTCATATCACAGACCGGCTGCAACAGATATCTCATAAAGATCGTCTGCTCCAAGGGCACATATGTGCGCACGCTCTGCCACGACATAGGCGGGAGCATGGGGGTTCCTGCCCACATGTCCTTCCTGCTGCGCACACGCTCCGGGGCGTTTGAGCTGGACGGCAGCTTTACAATAGACGAGTTGAAGGAGCTTAAAGAAAAGGGCGAGCTTTATAAGGCGGTCATACCCATGGAGCAGGCGCTTATGCATATAGGCGAAGCCCGAATGACCCTGAACAAAAAAGGCGAACGGTTCCTGACTCATGGCGCGGAGGTGGTCTGTCCCGGCATAGAAGAACTGCCAAAGGATACCCCTCTCAGGGCATACTGCAACGGCAAATTTTTAGGAATAGCCAAATCAAACGGCGAGGCGGTGCATATATGCACCTTCCTCGGTCAGGAAGAAGAATGAATAAAACAGCCATAGCTTTCGGCACCTTTGACGGGGTACACAGGGGGCATCAGGAAATAATAAACGCCATGCTCACGGCGGCGGAAGGGAGAGGGCTGGATCCGCTTATATACACCTTTTCCAACCATCCGGCGGGGCTTTTCGGCAAGTCCTTTTCCATGATAATGACGGACGGGGAGCGGCTGGCCGCCCTTGAACGCCTTGCCCCCGTTGCGGCGGAAAGGCTGGACAGGCAGTTCGCGGCGACGGAGCCGGAGGACTTCGTTCGGCACATGGCGGAAAAATACCGCATGGGCGCAGCCGTCGCGGGCTTCAACTATACCTTCGGCAGCAGGGGGGCGGGGAACATGGATACGCTCCGCCGCCTTGGGGGGAAATACGGCTTTGAGGTATACGAGATACCCGCGCTGATGTACGGCGGGGAGCCGGTATCCAGCACCCGGATACGGGCCTGCATAGAGCGCGGCGACATAGCCGGCGCAAACGCCATGCTGGGCCATGAGCTTGAGCTTAGCTGCAAGGAAACGTCGCAAAACGGACACGCTGTGCTTAAAGTGGCTGATGGGCTCGTGCTGCCAGCCCCCGGGAGGTACATTACGGAGGCAGAGGGAAGGCGGCTCGTATGCGGCGTTTTGCCCGGTGGCAGCATCGAGCCGGAGGAACCCCTAAGGGGGATTAAAAAGCTGCGGTTTATCGACAGGATAGGCTGAAAAAGCTATTTACAACGCATTGACGCTGTGGTAAAATAAAAAGACCTTGAACCGGGGGCTGTGTTTTCCGCATCTCCAAGCGCAATACTCGGTTTCCGGCGATTTATAAAAAATATGGAGGAAGTAAAAATGACCAAAGCTGAAATCATCGCCAAGTACGCGATTCACGAGGGCGACACTGGTTCCCCCGAGGTGCAGATTGCTCTGCTGACCGAGCGCATCAACCACCTGAACGAGCACCTCAAGGAAAACAAGAACGACCACCATTCCCGCCGTGGCCTGCTCAAGATGGTCGGCCGCCGCCGCGGACTTCAGAACTACCTTAAAAAGACCGATATCGAGCGCTACCGCAAGATATGCGCCGAGCTTGGCCTGCGCAAGTAATTGAGTGAGCATAAGAGCAGCCTTTAAGGCTGCTCTTTTCTTATGCGGCACAACATCTTGCGCCGCCCTGCAGGGAACGGCACGATTCGCCGAATTATTTATATTTTATTCACAGATTAGCTTTGGTATATTCATACGCAAAGGGGTATAATATCCTTAGAAAAGAAGCTGGCAAAGCAAAAAGCGAGGGAGGGCTTTTTATGAAGAAAAGATTATTTGCCATTATGTTGGCTCTGGCCATGCTGCTGGCCGCAGTGCCTGCGCTGGCGGAGGAAGTGGCGGTTGAACAGGATAATACCGCAGGAAATAAAATTTGCGCCACCGAGGGATGTGGAAAAAAAGTAACAGGTGAAGGTGATCTCTGTGCAGATTGCGCGACCGCAAAGAAGGTAGCCGAAGAAGCTGCTAAGAAAGCTGCTGAGGAAGAAGCAGCAAGAAAAGCTGCCGAGGAAGAGGCTGCAAAAAAAATAGCCGAAGAAGCAGCTAAGAAAGCTGCCGAGGAAGAAGCATTAAGAAAGGCTGCCGAAGAACAAAAAATAACCGAAGAAAAAAATGCTAAAAAGTCCCCGATGCTTCTCGGTGAAGCAAATCCCGCTGGTGCGGAAACAGATAATACATGCTACCACAATCATACGGCTGCATGGGCAAGCAAACAAACTGGTGTACAAGGTACAATGGTAGAGTACCCGGCAAAAGCTGCAACCTGCACAAGCGAAGGCAACATTAAATACTACACTTGTAATGTATGTCACAAATTTTTCGTGGAAGATGGGGACAGAATCGATCTAAAAGACCCCAAACAAGTAAGCGAAAATGATGTCAAGACACCCAAAAAAGACCACAAACTAACCCCAATTGCTGCTAAGGCTGCTACCTGCACGGAAGCCGGAAATATTGAGTATTATGTGTGCTCTGTTTGTCAGGGTAAGTTTGCAGACTCGACAGGTATGCATCCGGTTGATAATATCGTAATTCCAGCGCTCGGTCATACTATATCTGAAAATGTTACTTATAAACAGAAACCGACGTGTACGAAAGCGGGAATTGCAACGTATACTTGCGGCAGATGCGGAGATTCACAAAATGATGTTAATGTTCCGGCAATCGGCCATGACTATGGTGAACCTACTTGGAACTGGTGCGGCGTGAGCAGCGCTACCGCGACATTCAGGTGCAGGAGAAACTGCGGCGAAGAAAATGCGGTAGTTACTTGTCAGGCAAGACTGACACGAAGCAGCATAAATAACTGCGGCTACTATACATATACCGCGACCGTGCGGTTTAACGACAAGACTTATACCGACACGAGGACGGATTACAGCTGCCGTCCCGACTGGTACTATGACCCCTGCTACTACAACAACCCCTGCGGTCACTGGGGCTGCGGCAACGTATGCACGCGTTACAGCGATTGCGTACCCTGCCGGGATTACAGGACTACCTTCCGCGTAGGCGGGTACAATTGTCTGGCTACACCTAAGACAGGCGATGTGTCCGTAATAGGCATGGCGCTGATATCCCTCGCGGGCGCCGGCGCTGCCATAATGGGTAAGAAGCGCAAATAAAAACAGGCGACTTTAAAGGCCCGTCCTAAAAGGATGGGCCTTTTTCTTGTTGCTATATGCCGGCAAATAATGTATAATAAATTGGTTTATAATAAGAGAGTATGAAAAGGAGCATGAACATGCAAGGCAAGACATTCACAATGGAGCTCGCCGGAAAGACCCTTACCATCGAAACCGGTAAGTACTGCGAGCAGGCAGGCGGGAGCGCATTCGTCCGCATGGGCGACGCCGTGGTTATGGTCAATGCAACGGTGGCCAAGCAGCCCCGGGACGGCGTAGATTTCCTTCCCCTGTCCATCGAATTTGAAGAAAAAATGTACTCCGTGGGCAAGATACCCGGCGGTTACATAAAGCGCGAGGGCCGTCCCTCTGAAAAGGCCATACTGTGCAGCCGCCTTATCGACCGTCCCCTCCGTCCCCTGTTTCCCAAGGGCTTTTACAACGACATTCAGGTAATAGCTACCGTACTGTCGATGGATCCCGACGTCCAGCCCGAGATACTGGGCATGATAGGCTCTTCCGCGGCTCTGGCCATGAGCGAAGCCCCCTTTGCAGGCCCTACCGGCGCTGTGGCGGTCGGCATGGTAGACGGCAAGTATATCATCAATCCCACCCTGGAGGAGAGGCATAAGAGCAAGCTGAACCTTACAGTTGCAGGTACCAAGGACGCTGTCATGATGGTGGAGGCCGGCGCAAATGAGCTTTCCGAAAAGGAAATGCTTGACGCCATACTGACGGCTCACGAGGAAGTAAAGAAGATAGTGGCCTTTATCGAGGGCATAGCGGCCGAGTGCGGCAAGCCCAAGATGGAAGTCAACATATATCATCCCGACGAAGCCTTCACTGAGCTGGTACGCGAGTACGCAAGAGACAAGGTGGAGTGGCAGCTTGACACCTTTGAGCGCAAGGTGCGCGAGGAGCGCAGCGAGCAGGTAAAGCAGGAGGTCATCGAGCACTTCGCAGAGGAATATCCCGATTCCGCCGGCGATATAGACATGATACTCTACAACCTTACTAAGGAAATCGTAAGGGATAAGATAATCAACCGCAAGATTCGCCCCGACGGACGCGCACAGGACGAGATACGCCCCATCTGGAGCGAGGTCGGCATACTGCCCCGCGTACACGGCAGCGGCGTATTCACCCGGGGTCAGACTCAGGTAATGACCATAGCCACCCTTGCGCCCCTTTCCGAGGGACAGGAGCTGGACGGCATTGATGATGTCACCTTCAAGCGTTACATGCATCAGTACAACATGCCTCCCTACAGCGTGGGCGAAGTACGCCGTGTCGGCAGCCCCGGCAGGCGTGAGATAGGCCACGGCGCACTGGCTGAGCGCGCTTTGGTACCCATGCTCCCCTCCGAGGAGGAATTCCCCTATGCCATGCGCCTGGTGTCCGAGGTAATAAGCTCCAACGGTTCCACCTCACAGGCCTCAATCTGCGCCAGCACCCTTGCGCTTATGGACGCTGGCGTCCCCATAAAGAAGCCCGTAGCAGGCGTTGCGATGGGTCTCATCAAGGACGATTCCACCGGCAATATCGCCGTATTGACCGACATACAGGGCCTTGAGGACTTCCTTGGCGATATGGACTTTAAGGTAGCCGGCACCCGCGAGGGCATCACTGCCATTCAGATGGATATAAAAATCAAGGGCATAGATGAGCAGATACTTACCCGCGCCCTTGAGCAGGCACGCAGGGGCCGTCTGTTCATACTGGACAAGATGGCAGAGACCATCAAGGAGCCCAGGGCAGACCTGTCCCCCTATGCTCCTCGCATCATGCAGTTCAGCATACACCCCGATAAGATACGCGAGGTAATCGGATCCGGCGGAAAGACCATAAACGGCATAATCGCAGCGACCGGCGTAAAGATCGACCTTGAGGACGACGGCAGGGTATTTATCGCCTCCCCCGATGCTGAAGCCGCAGCTGCCGCCAAGCGCATGATAGACGATATCTGCCGCGATATAGAAGTCGGCGGCGTGTTCCTCGGCAAGGTAGTGAACATACTGCCCATAGGCGCACAGGTAGAACTCAAGCCTGGTAAGAAGGGTCTGGTGCACATCAGCCGCCTGGCAAATCACAGGGTAGAGAAGGTTGAGGACGAGGTTCAGATAGGAGACGAGATACTGGTACGAGTCATAGCGATCAAGCCCGATGGCAAGATCGACCTTACCCGCAAGGAGCTCCTGCCCGACGCGAAGAAATAATAAAACAGCTTGTGTGTGCGGGCGGATATTATTCCGCCCGCATGTTGATTTTTAAGGCGTATGTTCTTAAACTGCCTGTACCCTCATAGATTGTCTACATGGGGGGGGGTACGGGGCATATGCGCAGAAAACTCAGCTTTTTAAGCGGATTGTTGACAAATATTTTCCTTGCGGCGTTGATAATAGCGATGTATCATGCTACACAGCCAGGCGGCGTGCTGCCGGTTTCGGCGCCTCAGTATCGTGGCAGCGGCGAAAGGGCTGCATTGCAGTTCGCGGTGAGCTGGAATGCGGCAGCCATACCGGATATATTGGATATACTAAAAGATAAAAGCGTCAAGGCTACGTTTGCCGTAAGCGGAGAATGGGCTGAAAACAATCCCGCGCTGCTTATGCGCATGGCCGCAGAAGGCCACGAGATAGCCTCCATGGGGTATTATCCCGACATGGACGGGGGCATAGGCTGGACCGTAAAAGACGTGAGGAGGGCCAACGAGGCGGTAAAGAAGATATGCGGCGCAGAGCCTGCGATATACTACGAAGGCTCGCGCAATACCGTAACATCTACGCTGGCAGCAAAAAAACTGAAATTAACAGCGGTATCCTCAACGATAGACCTGCTGACGGCCAAGGGCACTGCCGCGGACATACTTTCCCGCCTGCCTGAAAAGCCTATTGAGGGAAGCATAATATTGCTTCGGCCTACGGCGGCCTGTAAGGAGGCGCTGGGCGGCATAATAAATGCGATAGAAGAGAAAGGAATTGGGCTTACATGCACAGGCGATGTGCTGGGCCTATCGGAATAGGGCAAAAGGTGATAGTAAGAGAAACGCTTCCAAACGGTGTAAAGCTCATAGCTCAGGAGATGACCGGATTCCGCTCGGTATCCATGGCGGTATGGATACAGGCCGGTTCGGTGTATGAAACAGGCGCCGAATCCGGCATATCCCACTTTATAGAGCACATGGTGTTCAAGGGGACAGAAAGCCGCAGCGCATCTGACATAGCGGCGGAGATGGACGCGGTGGGCGGCAGCATAAACGCGTACACCGCCAAGGAATGCA
>ERZ826220.4289-NODE-4289-length-10192-cov-3.408306_pt1 | contig 10192 bp, 7 predicted proteins | sample MGYA00519927_ERZ826220 | MGnify/ENA primary metagenome ERZ826220 (study PRJEB31778, sample SAMEA3449225) | human gut metagenome | biome: human gut; feature: human-associated habitat; material: faeces | place: United Kingdom | collected 2010/2012 ...
CTTGTATTTCATTTTGTTCTAGTTCTTCTTGCTTAACTTCTTTTTCTTCTTCTAATTTTACTTCTTTTTCTTTCTCCTCTGCCTCTTTTTCTTCTTTCATTTTTGCTGCATATGGTTTAAAAAATTCAGCTAACCCTTCGATTAAGAAATTTGTTGTATATGGCTGTTTTAATACCTTTTCTACATTAGATAATTCTTCAAATTCTTTTTCAAATTCAGGATTTTCGACATTAGCTATTTCATCATTAATTTGTTTCAGTTTTTCTTCTCTTTGCTGAAGCATAGGTTTCATTATATCCAATGCAACAGCACTTTTGTTTTCCATGTCCTTTTTTAATATTTCAATTTTTCTTGATATATCTTCTTTTTTTTCATTAATTAGTCCTGTTTTATAGTCTTCATAATTTTTTTTCATTTTTTCTCTTCTATCTTCAACTTGCTTTAATATTTCTTCTTTATTTTTATTAAATTTCTCTTTTAATTCAACCTTTTTTACTTCTACAAGTTTTTTTCCATCTTGTAATTCTTTATTTAATTTTTCAAGTTCAGTCATTTGGCTATTACGTCTATCCATGTAAACTGGATTATTAGGATTTTCTTTTTGAAATTCTTTATCAAAACTTTCTTTTTCAACATTGTAATCTTCTTCTTGTTTATTTATTTTTTCTTCATTTTCTTTTATATCTTTTTGTATTTCATAACTACTGTCTAAAGTTTCTTTAATTTTATCTAATATTTTTTTATCCATAATTTTCCCCTTTCAAAATACAATATATTTTTGTATTTTATTACACTAGTATTTTTATTATAACATTTTTCACAATTTATTTCAATAAAATTATGTAAATTATTAGAAATTTAATACAATTGTAATATTTTGGTAATAATTGTAAAAAGGAGCTTAAAATTCTTTTAAGCTCCTTTTTGCTAAATTCATATATCTTTCTTTTTTGTCTCTAATCCTTTTTCCTTCTAATTCTGGCAATATTCCAAAATTTGCATTCATTGGTTGAAACTTTTCATTTGGAGATGAAATATATTTTGCAAGTGCTCCTATAATTGTATTTTCACTAAAAGTTATTTTTTGTTTTTGGCCATTGTATTTTGAAATTGCATTTAATGCAGCCACCATACCAGAACTTATTGATTCTACATAGCCCTCAACTCCTGTGATTTGTCCTGCAAAATATATATTTGTATTAGATTTCAAATTATATGTTTCATCAAGCAAGTTTGGAGAATTAATAAATGTATTTCTATGCATAACTCCATATTTTATAAACTCTGCATTTTCAAGACCTGGTATCATGCTAAAAACTCTTTTTTGTTCCATAAAGTTTAAATTTGTTTGAAAACCAACCAAATTATACATACTTGCTATTTTATCATCTTGTCTTAATTGAACAACAGCATATGGTCTTCTTGCAGTTCTTGGATCATCAAATCCAACTGGCTTTAATGGTCCAAACCTTAATGTATCAATCCCTCTTTTTGCCATAATTTCAATTGGCATACATCCTTCAAAAATTTCTTTTTTCTCAAAATCATGTAAAGTTACAATTTTAGCATTTATTAATTCATTCCAAAAGTTTTCATATTCTTCTTTATTCATTGGAAGATTTATATAGCTTTTTTCTTCACATTCCAGCCTTTTTTTCCACTCTTCTACCGTTTCTTCTTTTTTCTTTTCTTGACTATATCTGTCACCATAAAAAGCAATACTAAAATCTATACTTTCTTTGGTCACAATTGGTGCTGCTGCATCATAAAAATACAATTTGTCTTGTCCTGTTAGCTCTTGTATTTGTTTTGCTAATGTATCTGATGTTAATGGTCCTGTTGCAATAATTGTAATTCCTTCTTGTGCAATTTGATTTAAAGTGTTATTTACTCCCGCTTCTTCATGAATAATTTCAATTAAAGGATTGCTTTCAAGTTCTTTGGTTACTTGTTTTGAGAACTCCTCTCTATCAACTGCTAATGCTTGACCAGCAGGCACTTTGGTTTTATCTGCAATTTTTATCAACAAAGAATCCAATTTTCTTAATTCTTCTTTTAATAAGCCACATGCATTTGTTAATAAATTAGATTTAAATGAATTGCTACATACAATTTCTGCTAAATTTTTATTGCTGTGAGCCTCAGAAAATTTTTTAGGCTTCATTTCATATAATTTTACATTTATTCCTGCTTTTGCAATTTGGTATGCAGCCTCGCTTCCTGCAAGTCCCCCGCCAATTATTGTAATATAATTTTTCATTGCTTTCTCCCTTTTAATCATAAACTAATAGTGTTCTATTTTCTTTCAACCACTAAGTAATCAGCAATTATTGCCATTCAAACCCGGAACTGTTGGCAATTTTTACTCAAAAAGACTTAATATGTCTTCTTTTGATAGCTTGTTTATAAATGTAGTCTTGGTATCTAACACATTGTCTATTAGTTTTTCTTTCTTTTTTTGTAGTTTATATATTTTTTCTTCTATTGAGTTTTTTGTTATTAGTTTATATACTTGTACATTATTTTTTTGGCCTATTCTGTATGCTCTGTCTGTTGCTTGATTTTCTGTAGATACATTCCACCATGGGTCATAGTGTATTACCATGTCTGCTCCTGTTAGGTTTAGTCCTGTTCCTCCTGCTTTTAGTGATATTAAAAACACTTTTATTTCATTATTGTTGTTAAATTCGTCAACCAAATCTACTCTTTCTTCTACTTTTGTTGCTCCTGTTAGTTTAAAGTATTTTATATTTTCGTCTTTTAGTCTTTTTTCTATTATTTCTAGCATTGATGTGTATGATGAAAATAATAATATTTTATGTCCTGATTTTATTGCTTCTTTTGTTATTTCCATGCATTGCTCTAATTTACTACTTTCCCCTTTATAGTCTTTTATAAATAAGTTTGGATGGCAACATATTTGCCTTAATCTTGTAAGTGCTGCTAATACTTTCATTTGGTTTTTCCCTGAGTCTGTTTGGCCTATTAATTTTGCAACTTCTTCTTTTATATTTGATAAATATGATAAATATATTTCTTCTTGTTCTTCTTGCATTTCATTTTCTAATATTGTTATTTCTTTTTCTGGAAGTTCTGTTAAAACTTCTTGTTTTGTTCTTCTAAGTACAAATGGTTCTATTAACATTTTTAGTTTTTGCATAGAACTTTCATCTTCTTCTTTTACAATTGGAATCTCATACATTGTTTTGAATTTTTTATATGTATATAAATACCCTGGCATTATAAAGTCAAATATTGACCATAATTCTGCAAGTGAATTTTCTATTGGTGTTCCTGTTAACGCATATCTTGTTTGTGCTTTTAAATCTTTTATTGCTTTTGCATTTTGAGTTGTACTATTTTTTAAGTATTGTGCTTCATCTGCTATTATGTATTTAAATTTATAATCTTTTTGTTTATAGTTTTCTATGTCTCTTTTTAATAGGTCATATGATGTTATTACTAAATCATAATCTTGCAAAGTTTCTATTAATTTTTTTCTTTCTGATAATGTCCCTCTAATTACAAGTGTTTTTAATGTTGGTGCAAATTTTTCTGTCTCATTTTTCCAGTTTAGTGTTAATGAACTTGGTGCTATTACAAGGCTTGTCTGTTTTTCTTTATTGTTTTGTATATAGTCTAAAATTATTGATAATACTTGTACTGTTTTTCCCAGTCCCATATCATCTGCAAGTATTCCTCCAAACTTATATTCATCTAGTGTCTTTAACCATTTAAAACCTGTTTTTTGGTAATATCTTAAATTGGCATTTATTTTTGGTAACCTAATTTCTTCTAGTTGTTCTTTATTTAAGCTATTTACTATTGTTTTATAAGTTTCATTTTTAGTAATTGCAGTTGATTTAAGTTTTCCTAAAATAGTATTTAAATATAATGTTCTACTTACAGGAAGCTTTATTTCGCCTTTTTCTAATTCTTTATAATTTACATCTGTACCTGTTATTAATTTATCCAAAAAGCTTATTTCCTGATTATCTTGTAAATTTAAAAAACTCCCATCTTTTAACCTGTAATATTTCTTTTTTAGATGATATCTTTCCATTATTTCTTTTATACTATTTAAATCCAAATTTAGCTCATTTAGGTTTATTGATAATAAATCATTTTCTACTTTTATTCCTATATTTCCTATTTTGGGTTGTTTTATTTGTTTGGATTTAAAATTTTCTGTAACAAGTACTTCAAATTTTTTCATATATAAGCTTATATCATTGGACATGAATTCATAAATTTTATCATTATTTGGTAATATAAATCTTAAATTTTTTACATCAAACATAAAACCTGTTTTTCTAAAGATATTTAAGGCTTTTGTTTCTTCAATTATATTTCTTGGAAATTCTATTTTTGTTTTTTCATCTAATGGATTAAATTCATCTTTTCCATACTTAAATTTTACATCTGCTATTATGTTTTGAGCATTGTCAAAATCTAAAAACACTTTTACTTCCAAGTGTTTTGGTTTATATTGTTCTAGTTCATATTCTGGTATATTTAAAATTTTTATTGAATTTTCCATTTTAGGCATTATTATAGAGAAAAATTGTGTTAACTGTTTTGTTCCTAGCTCTACTTCTGTTATATAATTTTGTCTAAATGTTTCTAACATTTTTATTGTTGTTTTTTCATAATTTTTATTACATCTATATAATTTATTTTTTTCTAATATGTATTTATATTTTTTTCCCCTTATTAGTACTACTTTGTATATATCAATATTAGGAATAATTATGTAGTCCTCATTTTTAGTTTTCTTTAATAAGAATTCCAGCTTTGGGTTTTCCTCTATAAATTTTACTTTTTCTTCTTTTCCATCTTTTTGAAATTTTACTTCTTGGTCCTTTAGTATATCAAATATTTCATCTATCCCATTATTTCCTATAATTATAAAATTTTCATTTAAGGCTTTTCCAAAGTATTTATAATTACTGTTTGAATTTGAATTTGCATATTTCATTATTTCTGCATATTTTAACATAAACTCCAATAATGGTTTGCTTTCTTTAGTAAACATTTCTTTATCATGAATAAATTGTAAACCTTCTTTATATTTAAAGTTTTCCTTATTCATCATTTTTGTATAAAATTCTGCTAAATTTTTTATTTTATACATTTTATTTTTTCCTATTTGAAATTCTATCTTCATATTTCCTGTAAATTTATCATATATGATTTTTGGTTCTAATTTTATTGTTCCTTTACTTTTTATATCAATTTCTTCTTCACTTATATTTTCTATTTCTTCATTATAAAAGGTGTTGACTATTTTGCTAAAGTTTTTATATTCTTTATTATTATTTACTTGCATTTTTATTTCCCCTTTTCTTGGCTCGATATTATACTACATTTTTTTATATTTGGCAAGTTTAGCTATAAAACAAAAAGGGAAAATATGATTGCACATATTTTCTCTTTTTTAGTTTATCTTTTATTTATAATCTCAGGAGAATCTTGATAATATTTTGCAATTAACTCGTCTAGTTCAACGCTTAGTTTGTAAATAATACTATAATCTTCACCAGATATTATACTTTCATTTAGTTTATCTCTTAATTTACAAATTTCATCATTTAACATATGCATCTCTCCTTTTTTTATTTTTTCTCTTAAGTACATTTATAAATTAACACATTTTTACATCAAAGTCAATGAAATTTGTAGTATTCATGCGGTTTTCGTACGTGTTAAATCTATTTTTTTCGACATCAAATGACACAAAAAAACAGCATAAATTTTTTTATTTTATTTATACTGTTTTTTTGATATTTTATTTTCTACTTTCTTACGACTGAAAGCACCATATTTTCTGTTTTAAATAAATCATTTAAAATTTGTGTCGTATATTCTAGATTTACTGTATCTATTTCTTCTAAATAGTCAAAGCTATTTATTCCTTTAAAATAATCTGCCAAAAACATTCTAGATATATCTGTTACATCATTATATTCTTTAACATATGTTCCATATATCTTCTTTTTTATTCTTTCAAAATCATCTTTGTTTATTCCATTTTGTTTAAATTTATTTATTTGTTCTTTAAAACTGTCATATACTTTTTGTGGTGTGTTAGATTGACCTGTAAGAAGAACATGTGCATATGTTGTAGAAAATTCGTAGTCTAAGCTTGGAGTAGAATATATTGTTCCATCATCATATAATTTTTTATATAACTCAGAGCTTTTGCCAAATAGTAAATTTAATATTATTTCTACGGCAATATGTTTTTTTACTTTGTCTTTGCACTTTATTTGGTTATCCTTTATTCCTATGCAATATAAACTTTGACTTACTTGCATTGTTTGCTCTATTTTTTCTTTTACTATACTACTTGGCTCTTCTTCATATATTCTTTTTATTTCTCCATTAGATTTATTTGGAATTAGTCTTTTCTTTATTTCTTCTAATATTTTATCTGGTTCAAAATCTCCACTTACAACTAACGCCATATTTGATGGATTATAAAATGTATTATAACATTTGTATAACACATCTGGTGTTATTTTGCTTATTGACTCTACTGTTCCTGCTATATCTATTTTTATTGGATTTTCTTTATACATGCAATCCATTGCATTCATATAAAGTTGCCAACCTGGGTCATCATCATACATCCCAATTTCTTGACCGATTATACCTTTTTCCTTTTCTACATTTTCTTCTGTAAAATATGGATGTTGTACATAATCCATTAGTTCATCTAAACCTTCATAAAAATTGTCTGTACATTCAAACAAATATGCTGTATGGTTATTTGTTGTATATGCATTTGCATCTATTCCTAGTGCCATTAATGTATCTAGACTATTAGTTCCATTAGGTTGTTCAAACATTTTATGCTCTAAAAAATGCGCTACTCCATCTGGAATATATACCTCTTCTCCTGTATTTGGCATTATAAAATGATTATCTATAGATCCAAAGTGTGTTCCCCATATTATATATTTTTTTATAGCATTTTTTTTAGGGATTATTATAATATCCATTCCATTTTCTAATTTCTCTATATATGCTTTTTCTTTTATCTTTGAGCTTTCTATTATTTTCATTCACATTCTCCTTTCTGTACAATTAATTTATATTTTGTTTTTATATCCATTTTTTATCTATTATTAGTTTTTCAAAAAATAAATTGTATTAATATTAATTTTATTTGCTATGTCTACAATTTGTTCTCTTTTAACTTGTTCTATATTTTGTTGGTAATCTTTTATTGTTGTATGTTCATTAGATAATTCTTGTCCATAATCATATGTTATTTCTGTATCCTGTTCTGCAGAAATACTTTTAACACTTGATATTATTAATTTTTTTGCATCTTCTATATCTTTATCTGTGAAATTTCCTTTTTTCATATCTTCAATTTGTTCTTTTATGGTTTCTAAAGCCTTTTCATATTTGTCTATGTCTATACCGCAATGAACTAATATAACATTTTTTGTTCTTATATAACTAGAACTTGCAGTATATGCTAAGCTATTTTTTTCTCTTACATTTTGGAACAACTTAGAATTTGCTCCGCCTCCCAATATAGCATTATATACTGATGCTGCAAATCTTGAGTTTTTATTATTGTCATCTATTTGCAAGCCTAATACCAATTTTCCTTGTGTTACATCCATACTTTCTTCTACTGTTTTAGTCTCTGATTTCTGCTTTTTTTCTGTCATTTCATTATTTATTACATATTTGGCATTTCTTGGTTCTATATTATTTTCTTGTAATCTTTTTTCTATATTTTTTTCCGTATTATCATTATCAAATATTCCAGAATAGTAGATATCTATTTTACAATTTTTTATTAATTCTTTATAATATTCATAAAGATTTTGAGGAGTTATTTTTTCCAAATCTTCTACATATCCATATTTATATAATCCATATGGCTCTCCTTTAAATATTTCTTCTACACATCTGTCTAATGAATACCTTGCTTTATTATCTATTTTTCCATTTATAATTTGCTTTAAGTTTTCTTTTTCACCATCTACATATTCTTGTTTAAATCCATTATTTTCTACAAAAGGATTTGTTACTATATCTAACAAAATGTTTATGCATTTTTGTGTAAGTTCTTCTTTTTCTGGTAAAAATTCCTCATTTAAAGCTTCTAAATAAAACTTTATAATATGATTATCTCCTGTTTTTTCTATTCCACAGTCGAAACTTGCTCCATACATTTCTTCTAGTTCTTTGCTAATTTTGTCCTGAGATATTATATTTTTTGTCCCTCTTCTTAAAACAGCTGCAATTAAAGCATCTTTAGTAACATTTTCTCTTTTTAATGGAGTTGCTAAAAAAACTGCATATAAGTTCGTTTTAAATTGATTTGTTTCTATTTTATGAATTTTTATTCCTTCCATATTTTTTCATTCCTTTCTTTTATATTCTTGCCTTTCTATTTTAGAATTACAAGTTTTTTATATTAATAATTATTTATTTTTCTTTTATATTTTACTGCTTTTCTTATTATAATACATTTTTGGAAATTTTATACACTTTATATAAATTTATTTATATAATTTATGAGTTTATTTTATAGTAAAAATTATGTTAAATCGCATTAAATATTATTTATATTTTCAATTTAATGTATTTACACATCTTTAATATTAAATAACACATATAATTCACAATTTATATACATTAAGTGGATTATTTTCTTTTATTTTTTATCTTTTATATGACCATATAATCTAAATAATATATATTTTCTATTTATAAATTTTAATCCGTATTAAAAAATTAAAAGGCGCTTTCAAATAATTTTGAAAAACGCCTAAATATATGTAACTATTAATTAAAATTTTCTTTTTCTAGCTGCCTCTGATTTTTTCTTTCTTTTTACGCTTGGCTTTTCATAGTGTTCTCTTTTTCTAACTTCTTGAAGAACTCCATTTCTAGCACATTGTCTTTTAAATCTTTTTAAGGCATCCTCTATATTCCCATTATTAACTTTAACTTCTGACATAATTTCCCCTCCCTTCAGTAATTACACTCTTACGTGTGGGATTTTCTTTTATGAACATTAAACTTACATATTTATGCTCATGCATTTAATTATACTAATCTTGGTTAAATTTGTCAATATTTCTAAAAAATTTAATTTTCTGAATTTTATTTTTCTAAAAATAGTCAAGTGAAAAAGTAAAAGCAAATAGTAAATTGAATTTAATCTTACATAAACCCTAATGTATTTATATTTTATTTATCTTTATAAAATATTACTTTTCCTTGTTTTACACTATTTTGTACATCTATAACTCTTTGATTTGAAGAACCATTGTATTTTAATCTTGGATCTCTTAATTCATCTACATATTGACCATCAACTAAAACATCTATATATTTTAATACTTCTTTATTTTGTAAATCTCTGTCAAATAAAAAACCTGTCCATACCCATAAGTTTTTATTTGGAAATTTTTCTTTAAACTTTTTAGCAAGCTCTGTTGTTCCTTCAATATTCATTGGATGCATTGGTTCTCCGCCTAATATAGATAGCCCTTCTACATTTGCATTTTCACATAATTTTAAAACTTGGTCTATTGTATCTTCTGTAAACTCTTCTCCACCCATAAAGTCATGTGTTTCTGGATTAAAACAGTTTTTACAATGAAAAGTACAACCTTGCATAAATATAGATACTCTAACCCCTGGTCCATTTGAAATATCCATTTTTCTAACTTTATTATATCTCATTTTACTAGCACCTCATATAATATATTTACAAGATTTATTAATATAAGTTTTATAAATATATTCTTTCTTTTATATTTTAAAAAACGAAGATAATTATTTTATGTATACAAATATAATGAATTTATATCACTATATCTGTATACATTTATTTTTTTATATGCATTTTATATTTTTTTAAATTTTAAACAGCAGCTTTTGTTTTTTCTCTCTTTGGCATCTCTGCATCTTTATTATCTATATGAAGCACTCTTTCTTTTATTTCTTGTGTTCTTCCTTTATTCCAGAATTGGCTTCCTATGTATCCACATGTTCTTCTTGCTACATTTAATGTATCATGATTTCTGTTTCCACAGTTTGGACAATACCATTCTAAATTATCATCTATTAAAATTTCTCCATCAAATCCGCATTCTTGGCAATAATCTGATTTTGTATTTAATTCTGCATACATAATATTGTCATAAATAAATCT
>ERZ826220.4294-NODE-4294-length-10190-cov-10.943365_pt1 | contig 10190 bp, 9 predicted proteins | sample MGYA00519927_ERZ826220 | MGnify/ENA primary metagenome ERZ826220 (study PRJEB31778, sample SAMEA3449225) | human gut metagenome | biome: human gut; feature: human-associated habitat; material: faeces | place: United Kingdom | collected 2010/2012 ...
ACAAAACCTTCCGCTCTGTCTGCAAGCTGTTCTACTCTGTGATCTACGCCCATGGTCAGCTTCTTTCCGCAGACAGGGCAGATTCCTCCAAGCCGTTCTGCTTCCACCGGGCTTAATGATACACCGCATTTTCTGTGACCATCAAAATGATATTTCCCCTCTTCAGGAAAAAATTCTACTGTTCCTTCCAGCCCTTCGCCAGTCTGGATTGCCCGATAAAGTCCTTCATAGGAACAGTCAATATCCAACAGATTCGCCTCGCGCCCCAGCTTAGACGGGGAATGTGCATCTGAATTGGATACAAGCTGATAGCGGTCCAGTTTGGAAATTCTCCAGTTCATAGCCGGGTCAGAGGAAAGCCCTGTTTCCAGTGCATGTATATACGGTGCCAGTTCCTCGAAACATTCCTCTACAGAATCAAATCCTGATTTCGCACCTAATACAGAGAAATGCGGTGTCCAGATATGAGCCGGAATCAGAATTCCTTCCGGGCATACATCCAGCATCATTTCCAGAAGATCATGACTGTCCAGACCAAGAATCGGACGACCATCTGAGTGAATATTTCCGATTTTTTCCAGACGCTGTGCCATGGCATCTGCTGCCTCCAGACTGGGAAGCAGGATTACATTGTGTACTTTTCTGGTCTTTCCATTTTTCTTATAAATAGAACTGATTTCCCCGGAGACAACAAAACGTGTTCCTTCTCCCGGGAACTTCCGGCTTTCTTCTTTTACATATGCATCTCTGAGGCGGTACAGGCCGTTTCCCTCTGAAACAAGTCTCTCCTTCAGTTCTTCTCTCCATACCGGATGCGTGAAATCACCTGTTCCAATCAGTGAAATTCCTTTCTTTCTCGCCCAGAAATCCAGATTTTCAGGCGTGCCCTCTTTGCTTGTCGCCATGGAAAATCTGGAATGAATGTGCAGATCAGCTATCATTTTCATTAACATTTATCCCCTTAAATTCACATCAAAGTATTTTTTTCAAGAGTTATAAAATATCAACACCCAAAGATATATTTATAACTTCCATCCGTTTTCTTTCAGCCACAACTTGTACGTCTCATACTCCGGCATTACTTTCCCGACCTCGTCCCAGAATGCCTTCGAATGATTCATTTCCTTCAGATGGCAGAGTTCATGTACCACTACATAATCCAGCACTTCCGGAGGTGCCAGTATCAGTTTCCAGTTAAAGTTCAGATTCTTCTCACTGCTGCAGCTTCCCCATCTTGTTTTCTGTTCTCTGATGGTGATATTGCGGTAAGAAACGCCCATGAGTCTGGCAAAATAAGAAACTCTTTTGGTAATCGTTTCTTTTGCTTTTCGTATATAGACATTTCGTTTCGATTCGCTCAGATCTGCGCTCAGCGGCTTCTGTTCCCGGTATTCTTTTGTCCGTTCCAGACATCCCAGAACCCACTCCTGCTTCTGGTTTACAAATCTTTTGATCCTCGGCAGACCTGTACGGAGAGGTGCGCGAACGATTACGTTTCCATCCCTGCGAACCTCCAGAGTCATGGTTTTTCTGGCACTTCTTATGACCTGATATTCGAATTCTCCGCAGGTGAATTTCTCCTGATTATTTTTTGTTTCGAATTCTCTCATCCATATATTCCTCCATCTCTGCTGCCAGAATATCCATCTTTTCCTGTGTTTTCGGCAATGCATAAGGAACCCTGTCCATGATTCTTTTCACATAATCATGTTCACGCATGATCTCATAGGTTTCCGGGAAATTGATGTCATAATACTGAGCAATATAGGAAATCCAGTAGTCCACTTTTGAAACTCTGTCTGAAGATAATACAGATTCCTTTGCCATACAGGACTCCCATACCTTTGGTGCGATTACTCCTTCACCAACACCCTTCTCATCCACTCCCAGAAGTGTTTCCATTGGCTCTTCCAGCTTTACCCTGCAATTATCCAGCTTGTCTGCATCACGGATTAATTTTGCATGAAGCAGGGTTCTCTCGTCCGCAATCCCTTCCAGTTTGAAATCACTGTGCTTCTCAATCGCAGTGCAGATCAGACTGTCAAACCTGTCATCCTTCACAAATCTGCGGATCATTTTCTCCGGTCCGAACAGAAGCTGTGCACCATATGCTGCATGCTCCATGGTTCCCGGTTCAAAGCTGTCAAATCGCTTAATCTGTTCAAATCTTCCAATATCATGGAGCAATCCGATTACCTTAGCCAGCTGTACATCTTCCTCACCCAGCCCCATACGGCGGGCAATGTCCTCTGCTGCATCAACCACTCCATAAGTATGCACGATTTTCAGATGAATCTTATCATCCGCTCTGTCATATTCATCCAGATATGCTTCAAAAGCAGCTTTCGCTGCATCAAAGTCTCTTGTTAAGTCTAATAATTTATCCATTATTATTATAATCCCTTCTTTATTCCTGTTCGGACTACTTTATATTTTCTCAACCATTATTTTCTGCTTCCATACACCTTTTCTCACAATCATAAGATATACCTGAAACGATATGGAATCACAGTCATAAATGAAAGGTTCTTCTCTGTAGATCAGAGTCTGAACATTCTCTGCTTCCAATTCTTCTTTTCTTCGTTCAGCTTTTTCCATCAATTCATGTAGATATTTATTCTGTTTTCTGCCAAAATCTCTGTCCGGATAGACCGATGCTGCTTCCCTGATTTTTTCTCCCAGCAGAGTAATCACCGGTAAATGACTGCTCCTGCAAAGCATTCCGGCTATCTTTTTGGCATTTGATATATCCGGATTTTTTTCATAACGCCTGAGCATTTTTCCCAGTTTTTCATCTCCTGCTTCCGTTGCCAGTTCCTGCATAACTGCCAGTGCTTCCGCCGTTACCTCCCATGGATTGTCCACCGGAACAATATACTTCTCCGGTACTGCCGGATAAAAAAGATAATTTAACGGTGGGAAATCACGCAGCATTGCCAGCTTTCCTTCATACTCAGTGCAATATTTTTCTCCCAGATACTCATATTTATCCCGCAATATGGCAATCTGATACTCCATTACCCTGAGATTTTCATAGCCCTTCACCCAGAAATGTCCCAGCTCTCCATAATTATACAACTGTGTTTCCAGCAAAATATCTTCAAAGAATACAGTAAACACATTCTGCCCCTGATGAATCACCAGAATATACTCTGCTTCACATAAATCCCAGTCCGCTTTCTCTACAGAGCCCTCAAACTCTCCTTCATAATCCCTGACATAATTTCCCGTCATCCTGGCATTTTTCAGAACCAGAAAACTTTCCACCGCATCATTCATCAGATAAATCAAACGTAATTCTCCACTCTCCGTCTGTCCGGTAAAACCATCCGGAATATCCACAAATTCACACTGTTCCTGCTCCAGAAGCAGATTTAATTTTTCAAAATTGTCTTCCATTATATCTTCCATCCTTAACTCCTGCTGTTTCTGTACAATGTCTTTCGCCGATTCTGTTTAACACACTTGATAAAAGAATCCATTGCATCGTTTCATGGAATTACCGCAATGCAGAAGCAGGATACATTTGCACAATTTTACAGATATGTTTTTATGATATCACTAATCATATTTTCTGCCAAATAGAAAAATTTTTCTATTCAATAAAGAAACTGATTTTACTTCTCTGTAATTGACATCCCAAACATAATATTTTACAATATAACAAAGAACAAAGAAACCAAGCAGTATGTATATTACAGAATAAACAAACATAAAATAGGAAGGAGGCATACACGAATGGCAACAGCAACAATCCCATTGAAAGGCAGCGCATCCATGGAATCAAAAAAAGTCAGTATTTCATCTAAACGCCAGATTACTATCCCGCAGAAATTTTTTACGCTTCTGGGTTTTAATACGGAAGCAGAATGTATCATGCGTGGAAACGAACTGGTTTTACGCCCCGTTAAAGAAAATACCAGTGGTGAATTTGCCGAACAGGTTCTTGCCGATCTGATCAGACAGGGATATAGCGGTGAAGAATTACTTGAGAAATTTAAACAGACACAGCGAAAAATCCGTCCGGCAGTTGAAGCAATGCTTGCCGAAGCAGACCGGGTCGCAGAATCTAAATCAGGAGGATACTCCTTAGAGGATGTTTTCGGAACGGAGGATGAAAAATGACACAGGTACAGATCCTTCCACCTGCAGCAAAATTTCTGAAAAAACTTAAAGATAAAAAGCTGAAATCTCTGTACAAAGAAGCTATTGAAATGATATGTGAAGATTATTCCATCGGCGAAGAAAAGACAGGTGATCTGGCAGGAATGTACGGTTATGACATTTATTATAATAAAACTAATTATGAACTGGCATATCGGGTGAGACAGCTTGATGATTTGATAATCATCGTTATCATGGCCGGAACCAGAGAAAATTTTTACGAGGAGTTAAAACGTTATATACGCACTATATAACAGTACATATTTGTATCACAAGATAATCCCCCGGAAGTTAATCAGTACTTCCAGGGGATTATTCTATTGACAAAATTTATTCCTGCGCTCCCGTATCAGATGTCTGATATCTTTCCCATACCTCATTGACATTCTGAATATAGCATTTTACAATAGAACAAAGAAAGCAATCAGTATACATGATAAAAATCACTGAACAGAAAGGAGTCATTTCCATGGGACGATTTGTAAATTCCGGAAACAGTGCTTTTCAGGTTGCGCTGAATTCAGAAATCTATGTAGATAAAACCGGTTTGCTGGCATATACAAATAAAGTTATGGATACCACCGCGAAATTCATATGCAACAGTCGCCCCCGTAGGTTCGGGAAATCCATCACTGCCGATATGCTCACCGCATATTACTGTAAAGGCTGTAGTTCCGAAGAAATGTTCTCATCTCTGGAAATCGGTCAGGCACCTGATTTCACGAAATACCTGAATCGATATGATGTAATCCATCTGGATATCCAATGGTGTATGGAACCAGCCGGCGGTCCGGAGAATGTAGTTTCCTACATCACTGAAAAAACGATTCTGGAATTAAGAAATTATTACCCTGAAATTCTGCCTGACTCCATAAAATCTCTACCTGAAGCTTTGTCCTGCATTAACACTGCCACTGGCCAAAAGTTCGTAGTAATTATTGATGAATGGGATGTTTTAATCCGAGATGCCTCTACCGACCTGGTAGTCCAAGAGGAATACATCAACTTTCTCCGCGGTATGTTCAAAGGTTCTGAACCTACCAAATATATTCAACTGGCTTACCTCACCGGGATTCTTCCAATCAAAAAAATCAAAACACAGTCAGCTCTGAACAATTTTGCGGAGTTTACAATGACTGACGCCAGGATCTTTTCCAGATATATTGGCTTTACGGAGGAAGAAGTACGAATGCTCTGCGAAAAATACCACCGGGATTTCTCCAAAACCAAGCACTGGTATGACGGTTATCTGCTGGAGCAATATCAGGTATACAATCCTAAAGCAGTAGTAGAATTAATGATCTGGAATAAATTCCAAAGCTACTGGTCGGATACCGGAACCTACGAAGCAATTGTGCCTCTGATCAATATGGATTTTGACGGACTCAAAACTGCCATTATAGAAATGTTGTCCGGTAATTCCGTAGAAATCGATCCTACGACTTTCCAGAATGATATGGTGAACTTTACCTGCAGAGATGATATTCTTACCTGCCTGATCCATCTGGGATATCTGGGTTATGATCAGGACACTCATTCTGCATTTGTTCCAAACGAAGAAATCCGTCAGGAACTTGCCAAAGCTGTTAAACGAAAGAAATGGAATGAATTTCTGACATTCCAGCAGGAATCCTCAGAGTTGCTGGATGCCACTCTGGACATGGACACAGACACTGTGGCCAGATCCATTGAAAAAATACACAATGAATACGCTTCAGCTATTCAGTACAACAACGAAAACTCCCTCAGCAGCATTCTGTCCATCGGTTATCTCAGCACTATGCGGTATTATTTTAAACCTATACGTGAATTTCCTGCAGGCAGAGGTTTTGCAGATTTTGTCTACCTTCCAAAGCCAGAATATTCCAGAGATTACCCTGCACTTGTTGTTGAGTTAAAATGGAATCAAAATGCCCAAACCGCAATCCGGCAGATAAAAAACAGGCAGTACCCTGAGGCTGTTGCAAATTATACTGACAATATTTTACTTGTTGGAATTTCTTATGATAAGAAGCAAAAAACACATAATTGTGTAATCGAAAAATACTCTGAGAAATAATAAAGGGGCTGATTGTCCTTTACGGAGAACATCTTACCGATTATCTATACGAAAAAAGAAAAGCAGGAATGGGAAGCTCTTGTAAGCTAACCCATTCCCACTCTCTGTCTATTCCTTCGCCATTTGTATTATTACCAGAAGTTTCCTGATACTTCCAATCACTTTATATATGTCCATAATGATTTTCAGACAGTCATTCTTATAATATTTTTCTTCTCCCATGGAAACAATACCGCTTTCACATATATTCTATATTCAGCGCTTGAAAGTACCAGGAATAATAATTTTTTTCACGTACAAAATCTTTAAAATCGCTTCTTTGTTTCCATATCCTGATTGTATCACACAGACTCCCGAAATCGCATGCATTCACACAAACAACTATATTTCACTACATATTTAACCAATTTTTTCCAATCTTCCTCACAGACAAATTGCATCCCGTTATTTTTTATAGTATGATTATTGGAAATACAGTTCATTTTATCCATCTGGCATATCCGACAGATATTGTCACTGACATAAGAAACTACAACCACTTTAATCCAAAGGAGCTTAATCCAATTTTGAAACTTGCAATCTGCGAAGACAACCCTTCACATTATGAAATAATACATACTATTCTGCAAAAGTATCCTCCGGGAGCTTTTGAAATAACGCATTTCACATCCGGTGATGAATTTCTCCGGGCTGCTGCTGAAAACGGATGCCCTTATTCCATTGTACTGACGGATATTGATCTTGGTTCTGACACCGTAAATGGCATCTCACTTGCAGAAAAGATCAACCATATCAGCCCGGACACTCAGATTATTTTTATCAGCCAGTATCTGCAATATGCTACCGCAGTATATGAGACAGAACATGCCTACTTTATCCATAAACAACAGATGGAAAAATATCTCCCTCTGGCTCTAAGAGCAGCGTGCCAGAAGCTTCAGAAATTGCATACACGATATCTGTATTTCTCCGGAAATTCACGCAATTATCAGGTGCTCTGCTCCGATATTCTTTATCTGGAACGAAATCTGAGGCAGACCACGATCTATACCAGAACAGGAACATATACAACAAAAGAAAGACTGACAGCTCTTACAGAAAGAATGAAACCAGATTTCTGTCTCTGCCATAACAGCTTTGCCGTTAATCTTCATGCTGTACGTACTTACAGTCATAAGGGCATTATACTTTCTGATAATACAGAGATCCCTGTCAGCAGATCTTATTACCAGCAGTTTAAGGACGCGTTTGCTTTCATGATGCTTGCCGGTCACAGGGAGGTGCAGTAAATGAGCAGTCATATGATCAATCTATTCTTGTGTATTCTATCCAGCCTTTATCTGTGTTTTGGACTGCTTTACTTTTGCTGCAGGATCCTGCCAAGCAAACACAAGATCTCACTCCCGCTGTTTTTGTGTCTGTCAGTATTTATGGCACTGTTATTTTGGATCAAACGTGAATCACAGCATAATGGAATTACAATCGTATTTCAGCTTACAACATTTCTTGTAACACTTTTTTTATTCCAGGCATCTTTTATGAAAAAATTAGCCGTTTATTTTATTTTCCAGCTGCTGATAATCTGTCCGGAAATTTTATGTACCAGTGTTTTCATTGCACTTCATAATCTTTTTATACCGACCGATACCTATACTCCGCACAACCTGATACCCAGCTGTTCACCTGCAGAATATTTCGTCATTGAACTCTCCAACATCCTGCTTGGCCTGTTTCTTCTCTGGAAAATATCAGAAATCCTGCGGCAGTGTATAGATTATTTGAAAATACTCACCTTTTTACAACTGTTACTGCCACTGATCGCTCCGGTTTTTCTCAATGTTATAATTTCCCTTCAGAAAAAGCCCGAAGCAGTTCTGGCTCTGAGCATCATTTACTGGATCATATGCATCGGCAGTTATCTGTTGTTTCTGCGTGCAGTCCATTCTTTAGCCCAACAGCACAGGGAATATTTACAGAAAAAAATGGAAATTGAGTTAATGAAAAAGCAGATAAATGATTCCGTTCAGTTAAGTAATGAATATGCCAGTCTTCGGAAATGGAATCATGATATTGAGAATCACATCATGTCTGTCATGTATTTGATGGATATGAAAAAATATGAGGAAGCAGAAACATATACCGCTTCTGTTCTGTCCCGGCTTAATTGCAGACCACAAGAAAAACAACCAGAGGAGGATTGCAGTCATGAAAAAGAACATTAAATTGATTCCTTTATTTCTCTTCCTCTTTGTATTCCAGTTGTTATATTTTCTGTCTACGATTTATACAGAAAAAATTGATCATATCTTTCTGATCCTGGCAGTGTTTATGATCCTGATCTGTATTCTTTTATACTGCGTGCTTTCTGATGTGTTAAAGAAATCCAATACTGAAATGGAACTGGCTTTTCTTCAAAAGCAGAAACAATTAAAACAGGAACAGGATTACAGTCTTCAGATCCGCAGACAGGATACTCGGGATTTTCAGACCAAAACTGTACAGGAACTTCAGGATTTCCAGATACTTCTGGAACAGGGAAAATATGAACAGGCTGATACTGCGATCAGAAATCTGAATCAGACTTTTCAGAAGGATCGTTTTCATCCTTACTGTCAGAATAACCTGTTACAGGCAATCCTGGAAGGGAAACGGCTTCGTGCAGAACAGGAACATATCCAGGTATCCTATGAAATCCTTTTACCGGAAAAGATTTCCATTAATACGACTGACCTGAGCAGTATATTTTTTAATCTTCTGGACAACGCTATCGAAGCTTGTAGCTCTTCCGGCAATCCTGATCCTGAAATCCGGCTGTCTGCAAACATTTCCAACGGATTTCTTACCATATATATGCACAATACCAAGAACCCGTTACAGAGTTTTACACATAAGACTACGAAATCAGAACCGGGTTCTCATGGATATGGACTTTCTATTATTGAAGATATCTGCCAGAAATATAATGGCTCCTATCAGTGGATCGACCATAATAATACTTTTGATTCCATTGTCTTACTACAGATAAAAAATCTCTGAAAAAAGGAGGCGCTTTCCATGCCAGTTACTCCCACGATTGAAGTAGATGATACCCTGAAAGAACGAAGCTCTCATGGCTCCTTTGAGCTTCCCATAGAAACCTATACAGACAACTGCGAGATATTCCATTCTCTCTACAACCACTGGCATGACGAGATGGAACTGATCTATATTGAATCCGGCAGCGGACTGGTCCGTCTGAATAAAGAGATCCTCCGCGTCAAGGCCGGTGACCTGATCATTGTGAACCGTGGAGTTCTCCATGGCATAAAAACAGATCTGAAGAATATCCTTTATTTCCGGAGTATTGTTTTTGACCTGAACTTCCTGTCAGGCCCGGCGGGAGATTTATGTCAGGAACGTGTCATTTCCCTGTTGATGGATAATCAGGCGGAATTTACCCATATTATTTCCAGATCTGATGACAATTATGGGAATATCTGCCTGCTTTTTGACAGGATCCATTCCTGCCATAAAGAAAAAAAGCCATATTATTTCGTAAAATTAAAGGCTCTGTTCTTCAGCTTTTTCTACGAAATGCTCATGGGAAATTACATCACTCCCGCAGATAAGGATGAGAACAAAAGTCTTGCTTCTATTAAAAAGATCCTGGACTACATTAACCTCAATTATTCACAGCCGCTGACCGCAGCAGAGCTCACTGCTCTCTCTAATTACAGCGAATACTACTTTATGAAACTGTTCAAGCAATATACCGGTAAGACTCTGATTGCCTATATCAATGACCTGCGCATTGAGAAAGCCAAGCCTATGCTTCTGCACTCCGACTCCTCTGTCACAGAGATCGCACTGGAAGTAGGCTTCAACAACACCAGCTATTTCATCAAAAAGTTCCAGCAGGCAACCGGAATGTCTCCTCACAAATTTCGCAGAAACCTGTCATAAAATCGCAATTTTGTTGTATTTTTTT
>ERZ826220.4296-NODE-4296-length-10186-cov-2.443984_pt1 | contig 10186 bp, 8 predicted proteins | sample MGYA00519927_ERZ826220 | MGnify/ENA primary metagenome ERZ826220 (study PRJEB31778, sample SAMEA3449225) | human gut metagenome | biome: human gut; feature: human-associated habitat; material: faeces | place: United Kingdom | collected 2010/2012 ...
CTATCATAAGCCGTACCCAGCGCATGAATGTACGGAAGATTGATGAAGCCAGCATCGACCGGGTATTGCAGAGTAAATATCATGTTCAGCCTGCGGATAGCATTTCGATTGCCCATCTGGCAAACGGAAATTTCGTCAAGGCACTCGAAACGATTCATCTGAATGAGGAAAATCAGTTATTCTTCGAGCTCTTCGTCAACCTGATGCGCTTGTCCTATCAACGGAAAATAAAGGAGATGAAGATGTGGAGCGAACAGGTGGCCAGCATGGGACGCGAACGCCAGAAAAACTTTCTGGAATATTGCCAGCGCATGATCCGCGAAAACTTTGTCTTTAACCTGCACCAGCGCAACCTAACGTATATGACCATTAATGAACAGAATTTTGCAACCCGCTTTGCGCCTTTTGTCAACGAACGTAACGTGATGGGCATCATGGACGAATTAAGCGAAGCGCAACTACATATAGAACAGAATGTAAATGCTAAAATGGTATTCTTCGACTTCTCGCTGAAGATGATTGTACTGTTGAAGCAATAATAAATATATAAACTTATGGAATATAAACTTCATAATGGAAGCGGTGGCCTTTGCTGCAAAGGATGCTCCCGACAAGATAAAAAGCTGAACACCTACGATTGGCTGGCGGACATTCCGGGCAATGCGGAAGAGAGTGACATGGTGGAAGTGCAATTCAAAAATACCCGGAAGGGATATTTTCGGAACAGCAACAAGATTAAACTGGAAAAAGGAGATGTAGTTGCCGTTGAAGCGGCTCCCGGCCATGACATCGGCGTGGTTACATTGACCGGCCGGCTCGTTCCCCTGCAAATGAAGAAAGCAAACTTCAAAGCAGATACGGAAATCAAGCGTGTCTATCGGAAAGCTAAGCCGGTAGATATGGAAAAGTTCAACGAAGCCAAAGCCAAAGAACACGCTACGATGATTCGTGCACGTCAGATTGCGTTGAATCTCAATCTGGATATGAAAATCGGAGACGTGGAATATCAAGGGGATGGCAACAAAGCTATTTTCTACTATATTGCCGATGAGCGGGTAGACTTCCGGCAGCTGATTAAAGTATTGGCCGAAGCATTCCGCGTACGTATCGAAATGAAACAAATCGGTGCCCGTCAGGAAGCAGGACGCATCGGCGGTATCGGCCCTTGCGGACGCGAACTTTGCTGCGCTACGTGGATGACGAGCTTCGTCTCTGTTTCTACCAGTGCAGCCCGTTTTCAGGATATCTCATTGAATCCGCAGAAACTTGCCGGACAGTGCGCTAAGCTGAAATGCTGTCTGAACTACGAGGTGGACTGTTATGTGGAAGCTCAAAAACGTCTCCCTTCGAGAGAGATAGAGTTGGAAACGAAAGATGGTACTTTCTATTTCTTCAAAGCGGATATTCTAAGCAATCAGGTTTCTTATTCTACGGATAAAAACTTCCCAGCCAATCTGGTCACTATCAGCGGCAAACGTGCGTTTGAAGTAATCTCCATGAATAAGAAAGGGATGAAACCGGACAGCTTGCTCGAAGAAGAAAAGAAACCGGAACCGAGAAAACCAGTTGATTTGCTGGAACAGGAAAGTGTTACCCGTTTCGACCGCAGCCGGAATAATAAAGAGGGCGGCAATAACGCTAACCGGAATAATAAAAAGAAGAAAAAAGGAAACAATAATAACGGAAACCGCCCGCAACAGCAAGCAGAAGGCGGCAATCGTCCGCAACAACCTCAACGGGAGAATGAAAACCGCCCGCAACAGCCAGAAAACGGCAACAGAGGGGAAAGAGACAACCGCCCGAGAAATAACAATAACAACAACCGGAACAGAGGACAAAACCAGGGACGGAACAACGAAAACAGACGTCCGGAAAGAGGATCAAATCAGGAACGTCCACAAGGACAGGAACGGTCGAATCAGGAACGTCCGCAACAACAAGACCGTCAACGGGAACAGCAAGGACAGGAACGTCAAGAACGTCGTCCCAACCACGAGCGTCCTTCCAGACCGGAAAGAAATCAGAATCAGGAGAAACAGTCAACTAATGAAAAGCCTACTCAAGAATAGTATATTGAGTCTATTCAGCGCTTGCTTACTGACAGCCTGCAATGAACATACAGTGTATCACTCTTATCAATCCCTTCCCAACAAGGGATGGGGAAAGAGTGATACACTCTCTTTTCAGATTCCCATAACTGACAGCGTTCCCACTACTCTCCGGCTTTTTGCGGAAGTCCGCAACAGTATCGAATATCCTTATCATGACCTCCATTTATTTATCAGTCAGAATCTACAGGATTCTACGGTATGGCGCACTGATACCATTGCTTTCTGCCTGGCTGACTCTACCGGAAGATGGACGGGACACGGATGGGGAAGCATTTACCAATCGGAAACTTTTATTACATCTGTTCGCCCTTTACATCCTGCAAATTATACTATTAGAATTATGAGCGGAATGAAAGATAAAAAGTTACAAGGATTGAGCGATGTAGGTATCCGTATTGAGAAGCAGTAAGATTAGAGTCTTCTGCCACGTCCTGCATCAATGCGCAGGAAGATAAACAGCAATATCGTAAATCCCCATAAAGAAGAACCTCCATAGCTGAAGAAAGGCAATGGAATACCGATAACCGGAGTTAACCCCAGCACCATACCGATATTAATAAATAAGTGGAAAAGGAAAATACTGACAACCGAATATCCATAAACCCGCCCAAAGTTGGAAGTCTGCCGTTCGGACAGGAAGATTAATCGTAAGATCAAAATCAGGAAAGCCAACAAGACAGCAGCCGAACCGACAAATCCTTGTTCCTCACCCACTGTACAGAATATAAAGTCGGTATCCTGTTCGGGCACGTACTTTAATTTTGTTTGCGTACCATTCAGGAACCCTTTTCCTGTCAACCCACCGGAACCGATGGCAATCTTGGACTGATTCACGTTGTATCCGGCACCGGTCAAATCTTCTTCCAAACCGAGCACTACTTTGATACGGACTTGCTGGTGAGGTTCGAGCACATTATCAAATACATAATTGCTGGAATACAGGAAGCCGACAGAACCGATTGTAAACAGGGCAATCAGGAAATAAGTACGCTGCCGCTCACTTAATGCCAAATAAATCAGATAGCCTATCACCACAATACAAAGCGCCCATTGCACCCAAACGAGGCTAAAATGTACCCAATATTCGGATATTAAATAAGCAATCAATAATATAGCCAAACTTCCACCAATGATATTGCGGGTAGCAGACCATTTCTTGCGATATACCCACACCATACCACCGGCAAATAATAAGATCAATAGTAATACGATAAATTCTCCCAGTGGTGTAGGAGTATCGGCGATAAAGACTTCATCAAAACGGATGCCGACCACAAAGTAGATTACCGCACATACGCCCGCAAAAAGCACTACTCCCGGCATTCCTTCACGATAAAGAACCAGAAAAAAAGCAAGATAAACCAATGCAGATCCTGTCTCCCGCTGCCCGATAATCAATAACATCGGGAGAAGAATGATGAATCCCAGAATAAAGGCACACTTTTCTTTCTTGATACTGAATGAATAAGAATTCATGTATTTAGCCAACGCCAAGGCCGTAGCGAACTTGGCAAACTCGGCGGGTTGCAGGCTCACAGGCCCCATGACAAGCCAAGAGCGTGATCCTTTGGTGTCCGGTGCTATGAAGATGGTAACAATGAGCAAGAGAATCATCCCCACATATATAATGTACGCGAACATATCATACATACGGTCTTCCAGCATCAACAGCACGAATCCGAGCCCGAAGGAACAGATAATCCACACGAACTGCTTGCCGGCACGGGTCGAGAAGTCGAGGAAGTCGCGTTCGCCATAGTCATAGCTGGCTCCGCAGACGCTAAACCATCCGCCAACAATCAGGAGCAGGTAAATAAAAATCGTTACCCAGTCCAGCGTTTTCCACAAACTATCGTTCCTCGTTACCATATAATATCACTCTGTTACTAAATTCTTCCGCCCTCAACTCGTTTTCCGGCGAGAGCTTGCCTTTCAAATACTGTTCCATCATCAGTGCGCCGAAAGGAACTCCATAAGTAGCCCCCCATCCGCCGTTCTCTACATAGACGGCAATAGCTATCTTCGGTTTGTTCATCGGCGCAAAGCCCATAAATACCGAGTGGTCGTGTCCGCGGTTCTGCGCAGTACCCGTTTTTCCACAGGCTTCCAAATCCGGAACCATCACTGACAGCATACGACAAGTTCCTCCGGTAGCTGCGCCACGCATCCCTTCTACGACTGATTCATAATGTCTTTTCTCAATAGTGGTATAGCGTGGTACGCGATAGATGCTGTCCAACTGATTATCTTGGATTTCCTTTACAATATGCGGTGTCACAAAGTATCCTCTGTTAGCAATGGTTGCTCCCAGGTTAGCAATCTGAAGGGGAGTGGATAGAATTTCCCCCTGTCCGATAGAGATACTGATTACTGTTAGTCCGTTCCAATGTCCGCGATAGGCTTTATCGTAGAACTGCGCATTCGGAATCAGCCCCCGTTTCTCTCCCGGCAAATCAACTCCCAGTTTGTAGCCAAATCCTTGCGAAACCATGTGGTCTTTCCAGACCGTAATGGCGTTTTGCGGCGAACCGTATTTACGATCGCCAAACATACGGAACAATCCCCAACAGAAATAGGAGTTGCACGATGTAGCAATAGCCGGAATCAATGGCAAGGGAGATCCGTGAGCATGGCAGCCTACTGTCAATCTTCCGTAATGGAACCCATGTGAACAAGGGAATGCCGGACTTTGTTCAGTGATGATTCCTTCTTGCAGGAACGTCAGTCCTTGCGCTGTCTTGAACGTAGATCCCGGAGGATATACTCCCATCAGGGCACGATTCAAAAGCGGTTTAGTCATATCACGTTGCAAAGCCAGATGGTTCTTACCACGCTGGCGGCCAATCATCAAATGCGGGTCATAATTGGGAGAGGATACCAGACAAAGGATTTCTCCGGTTTCCGGTTCGATAGCCACAATACTTCCAATCTTATTCTTTAATAAACGTTCGCCCAGCATCTGCAAGTCAATATCCAGACTCAATGTCAGGTTCTTGCCGGGAACGGAAGGACGGTCATATTCACCATCCATATAATGTCCCTGGATACGACCGTGCGCATCGCGAAGCAGAATCTCAATTCCTTTCTCGCCACGAAGGTACTTTTCATACGATTTCTCGACTCCTAACTTGCCGACATAATCCCCACGGATGTAGTATCCTTCTTCATCCGCTTCCATTTCTTTTGCGGAGACTTCTCCTATATCTCCCAAAGCATGGGCGGCAGCATTGTACGAATATTGACGAATGGTACGCCGTTGGATATAAAAGCCACGAAACTTAAACAGCTTTTCCTGAAAGACACCACATTCTTCCGCCGAAAGTTGCGACATAAACAACTGGTTGGTATAGCGGGAATACCCCGGATTGCGGCGACGGTCTTTCATGTCGCTCATTATTTTGAGAAACTGCGCACGGGTGATATTCAGCGATTGGCATAAATCGAGTGTGTCCAGATTCTCTATTTCCTTTGGCACGATCGTTATGTCGTATGCCGGCTGGTTGAATACCAATAGTTTACCGGTCCGGTCATAAATAGCACCACGCGAGGGGTATTGGATCTTATTCAGAAAAGCGTTACTGTCAGCATTCTTCTTGTAGTCATCGGTCGTGATCTGCAATACAAAAAGACGTATCAGATAAATCAAAACAATGGAGATAGCAATGCCTCCGATTACAAATTTGCGCTTCTCTAAGATATAATCTTTTGCCATCGTTACTTCTTAATCCCTTCTATAGCTATGATACAGGTTACAGTCAGAATAGTGCAAAGAAGCACTCGCAACAGTAACAGCCAAATGCTGGTAAATGAGAAGAACTCAATGCTGAGTAATGCCAGGCTATGGACAAAAACACTTGCCGTGGTATATTTCAGGAAAGGAGTGATGCCCATGCTCTTGAAAGAAGGGATGATACTGTCCAGATTGTCACGCGGAGTAAACAGGCGCAGCAAGGACGGACGAAGGAAAGCCAGCAGCACGGTTGCCGCAGCATTCATCCCCGGAGTATCGGCAAAGATATCAATGGTTAGTCCGAAGAAGAAAGCCCACAACATCAACTCATTCCGGGAAGTTCCGGAAGCGAATTTCAGTATAAAGTAAATGTAGAGAAAGGGAGTAGCATATCCGGCAATATGTACGTTATTCAGGATCAGTACCTGAAGAAGTACCAGCCCGATAAACCATCCGATTCTATGTATATAGGTAATTATCATTATTTCACAGCCTTATTTTCCAGTTCTTTCTGTTCTTCAAGCATCTTCTGAAACGCTTCATTCGCATGCTGGATTTCCGTTTCCCGTTGTCTGGAATGTTCCAGTTCCTCCTTAATGCCTGTCTGATCTGCACGGATTTCTTCCACCTGCCGATCCATCTGCTGCCGTTCCTTCATGAGACTTGAAAATACTTCTTCACTCTCATTTTTCTGCTGCATTGCACGATCCACATTGATCTTTGCAGTATTCTGACGAATAAATTCTTTCTGCAGGGTTTCTTTCACCTGTTCGAGGTCTTCCTCATTCAGCTCAATGGCCGTAAGAAGATCCTCCCTGCGGTTTTTTATCTGCGCAATCTCCTGAAGCAGACGATTCGTTTTCGTTTCCAGTTCCTCCACTTCGCGGCGTCTTGCCAGCAGATTGGATGAATTTTTAAATGCTCCACCCGTCATGGAACCACCGGGGCTTAAATATTCTCCCTCGAGAGTTACAATATGTAAACTGTAATGATTCTTCTTTGCAAGTGCAATCGCATGATCAATCGAATCTGCCACAAGCACACGCCCCAGCAGATACGCCGCCACTTCCTCATACTTTTGCTCACACTTTACCAGCTGACTGGCAATTCCAATGACTCCGGGCTCCTTCAGTGCCGCTTCATTCTTCGGATTTTTTCTTGCGCTTACACTGGTCAGCGGAAGAAATGTTGCACGTCCGAAACGGTTCTGCTTCAGAAATGCAATCATTTTCTTTGCCGTTGCTTCATCTTCCGTCACAATATTCTGAATGTTTCCACCCAGAGCGGTCTCAATCGCAATCTCATATTTCTTATCCACCTGAATCAGATCTGACACAACCCCGAGTAATCCCGGATTATGTTCTTTCTGTTCCATCACTTTGCGGATACTGTTTCCGTATCCGTCATAGCGCTCCGCAATATTTTTAAGCGGCTCCAGACGAGACTGCTGCCTGTGAAATTCGTTTTGCTTTTCTTCCAGTGCACGGTCATTTTCTTTTGCCTTAGTTCTCCATTCTTTTTCCTTTGCACTTAATTCTTTTTCCTGCTCCGAAAGTTTTCGGATATGCGCACTGACCTCTTCGAGATCTTTTTTGCAGTCTGCAAGAACCGAATCCAGATCCGTTTCCTGCGTTTTTCTGTCCAACAGACGCTTTCCAAGCTCTGCTTTTCGTATATTGATCTGCTCCACCATGGTATCGGAACGCTGCTGTTTGGCCTGAATATCTGCTCTGCGGTTTAACAGCGCAAACAATTCTTTCTGCCCCTGTTCCATGCCCTCATTACAGGATGCAATCTGTTTCTGTATCTCTGCCAGTGTCTGTGCTGCTTCTTCCTGTCGTTTCCGTACCTGTGCAAGCTGTTCATCACCGGAATGTTTTTCTTTCTCGTAGGAAGCTTTTGCCTCCTCCTTTTCCTTCTGTTCCCGCGCAATGGCATCCAGACGGCTCTGCAGATGTTCATCTGTCATCTCTGCCGTATGGATCTGCTCTGCCAGTATCTGGATCTGGCTTTCGAGTTTCTCCTTCATCACAGACGTATTGCTGATATTTTCCCGGATTACATTGATCTTTTCGTCCATTTCCGTGATGCTTTCGCCCAAACGGTCATATTCCTGGCGGATCTTTTCCCTTGCATCCGTGCTTTCTTTCAGCTGTTCATCTGCAATTTTGAATTTTTCCTCTACTTCACGCTGCTCGGATGCGATTCTCTCTGTTTCCATGAGAAACATGTTAACATCATAATCTTTCAGCTCATTCTTCTTTTTTAAATAGGTTTTTGCCTTTTCCGACTGCAGCTGTAACGGTTCCACCTGGCGTTCCAGTTCCGACAAAATATCGTTTACACGGACCAGATTGTCTCTCTCATTCTCTAACTTTTTTTGTGCAGTCGCTTTTCGTTTTTTGAACTTTACTATTCCTGCCGCCTCATCAAAAAGTTCGCGCCGTTCTTCCGGTTTGCCGCTTAAGATCCGGTCAATCTGTCCCTGTCCAATGATCGAATATCCTTCTTTTCCGATACCGGTATCATAAAACAATTCTGAAACTTCTTTCAGTCGGCACGGACTGCCATTGATCAGATATTCACTCTCTCCGGAACGATACAGACGTCTGGCAACGGTGACTTCCTCATAGTCGATTGCCAGTTTATGGTCGGAATTATCCAGTGTAATCGCTACATACGCATAGCTGAGCGGTTTCCGGTTCTCCGTACCCGCAAAAATAACATCCTGCATGGAAGACCCACGCAGCTGCTTGACCGACTGCTCTCCAAGTACCCAGCGCACCGCATCCGCAACGTTACTTTTTCCACTTCCGTTCGGTCCTACAATGCCCGTGATTCCCTGGTGGAATTCAAATACAATTTTGTTTGCAAATGATTTAAATCCCTGCACCTCAATACTTTTTAAATACATGTACTATCCCCTTTGCTGATTTTTAAGCATCAGAAGTGCCTGATATGCAGCCTCCTGTTCCGCCGCTTTTTTGGTATGTCCGGTTCCGCTGCCAATGACACGCTCTCCAATACATGCACGGACAGTAAAACTCTTATTATGATCCGGACCGGACTCATCGGTCAGTACATAAGTAAGCTGCTCATGTTCTCCCTGCACAACCTCCTGCAGGATAGTCTTGCTATCATAAAAGAGCTTTTTGTGTTCCATATCGTTCAGAATAAATCGATGAATAAACTCTTTTGCATTAGCAAAACCACCATCCAAATAAATTGCCCCGATCACAGCTTCAAGCGCATCAGACAAAATAGATTTGCGGCCTCTTCCTCCGGTCTGGTCCTCTCCTTTTCCGAGTAAAAGATACTCTCCTAAAGCAATATCCTTGGTACAGAGTGCCAGTGTCGGTTCACAGACAATGCTTGCACGCAGTTTTGTCAGTTCTCCTTCCGGCTTGTCCGGATACTCTTTGTACAAAAATTCACTGGAGATAATCTCAAGCACAGCATCGCCCAAAAACTCCAGTCTCTCATTGTCCGAATGTTTCTTTAAGTGCTTCTCATTGGCAAATGAACTATGCGTCAGTGCCTGACGAAGCAGTTTTTCATCATGAAAGTGATATCCGATCACTTCCTGAAATTTTTTAATATCTGTCACTTCTTTCCCCTTTCTGAAATAAAGGAGTCCGCCACCGGACTCCTTTCGTATCTGTGTTTAGTTTTCATTCATTGCAGCTTTGATCTGTTCTACCGCATCCCCTACTGTAACAATCTTTTCTGCCTGCTCGTTTGGAATCTCAATATCAAATTCTTCCTCAAGTCCCATAATGATCTGGAATACATCCAGGGAATCCGCTCCCAGATCATCAATGAATGTGGTATCCATCGTAATCTCATTTTCGTCCACGTTTAATACGTCCACAATAATCTTCTTTAATTTTTCGAATTCCATAATACTTCATTTCCTTTCTTATTCTTCTTCATTATTTTTGGAATCTACAATTCTTTCTTTGATAATTTCGTTAATATTCTCTTCACGGAATGTCACACACTGGTAAATGGAATTGGTAATTTCCTTTGCCTTGGAACTTCCATGGGTCTTTACCACAAGACCATTCAATCCCAGAAGCGGTGCTCCGCCATACTGGCTCGCATCAAATGCTTTGAGTGTCTTCTTCAGTGACGGCAATGCCAGTGCCGCACCGATCTTGCTCTTTAAATTGCTCATCAGTCCCGCCTTGATCACACCGATCAATGTTGAACTGAGACCTTCGTATAATTTTAAAATGACATTTCCGACAAATGCCTCACAAACCAGCACATCACATGGACCATACGGAATATCTCTCGCTTCGACATTTCCGATGAAGTTGATGTCTGAACATTCTTTTAATAA
>ERZ826220.4302-NODE-4302-length-10177-cov-4.722387_pt1 | contig 10177 bp, 7 predicted proteins | sample MGYA00519927_ERZ826220 | MGnify/ENA primary metagenome ERZ826220 (study PRJEB31778, sample SAMEA3449225) | human gut metagenome | biome: human gut; feature: human-associated habitat; material: faeces | place: United Kingdom | collected 2010/2012 ...
AAAATCGACCGTATCAATAAGGAAATCGCAAAGACCCGCGAGAAAATCACAGAGTATCAGAACAAGTTAAAAGGACTGGAAGCGCAGAAAACCGAAGCGGAAAACCTTGAAATCGTGCAGCTTGTACGAGCTATGCGTCTGACCCCGCAGGAACTGAACGCTATGCTGTCCGGCGGCGGTATTCCCGGCATGACTGCCGCACCCGCAGAAGAAAACGAACAGGAGGAAAATGCAGATGAAGAATAAACTGAAAAAGACCATGACTGCCCTTTGTGCCGCCCTTATCCTTATGGGCGGTTTTTCTGTCCCTGCCTATGCACAGGGCGCAGCCACAGAGCCGCCCGCAGGGGACGCGACCAACGACAGCAACGTAGTTGTGGAGGAAAAAGAGGAAACGCCGCCCCTTACCCCAAAGGGAAACGCAACACTGGTTGACGATTACGGCGGCAATAAGCAGCTTATCACTGTTACCACCAAAGGCGGCAACTATTTCTATATCCTCATTGACCGCGCCGCCGAGGGCGAACAGACCGTACATTTCCTAAATCAAGTGGACGAAGCCGACCTTATGGCACTGACCGAAAACGGCGAAGCTGCCAAAAAGCCGGAAATCTGTAACTGTACGGAGAAATGCGAAGCCGGAAAGGTAAACACGTCCTGCCCGGTATGTGTTACCAGTATGACAGGCTGCACAGGCAAAGAACCTACCCCAACACCAACGGAGCAGCCGGAAGAACTGAAAGAAAAAGGCGGCAATCCCGGTGTGGTGCTTGCCTTAGTCCTCTTTGCCCTGCTTGGTGGCGGCGCAGCGTTCTACTACTTTAAGTTTCTAAAGCCGAAGCAGAATGTAAAGGGCGATACCGACCTTGAAGATTTTGAATTTGAGGACTACGACGAGGACGAGCCGGAAGCAGATACCGGGGAAACTCCCGAAGATGAAGAAACGGAGGAAGAAACCCTATGACCCTGTTTACCGACAATCCCTTTGAAAAGATGATGATACAGAAACCGAACGGGCGGCGTGATAATGCGCCGCCTGTTCCTTATCCCCCTGCTTGTGCTTCCTGCCCTTACAAGGGACAGTCCCCTTGTGTTGGGTATTGCATTAGAAAGATTGAAGCAAAACGACAGCCGGAACGATAAAAAGATGTACTTTCGATATGGAATATGATATAATTGTTCCAACCATAGGAAATGATAGAGTTAAACAAATTTTTAGAGTAAGCAAAGGAGATAAAAATATGTTACCCATTTCTGATATTCTTATTCGCTCAATAAGTGGATATGTGTTTATAGTTCCAGTTTTTATATTGTATTTCTTATACCTTAAAAAATCAGGAAGAAAGCAAAGCCTTCTCCATATTACTGCTGTATTTTTATTCTATTATTATCTTTTCGGGATTTTGACCGTAACAGGTATTGGTTATACAAGCACAATATCATTTCGTCCGAGGATTTCTCTGATTCCGTTTCTCGGTATGATAAGTGGACCAATAGATACCATACTGAATGTTGTTTTATTTGTTCCTTTTGGATTTTTTCTGCCGTTGCTGTATAAGAAATATCATCACATAAAGACTGTTGTATTAACTGGTTTTCTGTTCTCTTTATCTGTTGAAATTGTTCAGATGTTTGGTTGGGGTTCAACAGATATAAATGACCTTATTACAAATACAGTTGGAGTCTGTTTAGGATATTTGGTTTATTATTTGCTATCAAAAGTCTTGCCTAATAATTTAAGAAAACAATTTCAATCTGAGAATGTCAATGATATGGTCGAAGTGCCTTTGTTTGCAATTTACACATTTATAATCATGGTTACAGTTCAACCTTGGGTAATCCATAGTTTACTCAATATTGGATAAATTTTAGTTTTGTCAAATCATTTTACTATTTCATATCGCACAATTTTATACAATCACTTGTAGGAGCAATCGAAAAATCGGTTGCTCTTTTCTTTTACCCGAAAGGAGGATTTTTATTTGATTTTAGTTATCGCAGAAAAGCCCAGTGTGGCGCAGACAATCGCTGCCGTACTTGGGGCAAAGGAAAAGAAAGACGGATTTCTCACAGGAAGCGGCTATATCGTTTCTTGGTGCGTGGGACATTTGGTAGGGCTTGCGGAAGCTGCCGCTTACGGGGAGCAGTATAAAAAGTGGAGCTATGACAGCTTACCGATTTTGCCGCAGGAATGGAAGTACACCGTTGCTTCTGACAAGGAAAAGCAATTCAAAACCCTAAAAGAGCTTATGCACCGGGCAGACGTTTCCGAAGTCGTCAATGCCTGCGACGCAGGGCGCGAGGGAGAACTCATTTTCCGTTTTGTCTATGAAATGGCGGGCTGCAAGAAACCTATGCGCCGCCTTTGGATTTCTTCTATGGAGGACAGCGCAATCAAAGAGGGCTTTTCCTGTCTGAAGAACGGCAGGGATTATGACCCTCTCTTTGCTTCCGCATTATGCAGGGCAAAAGCAGACTGGCTAATCGGTATCAATGCCACCCGCCTTTTTTCTGTCCTTTACAATCATACCTTGAACGTGGGGCGCGTACAGACCCCGACCTTAAAAATGCTTGTTGACCGGGACGCAGCGATTACCACTTTCAAGAAAGAAAAATACTACCATGTACGCCTTGCATTATCCGGCGCGGAAGCTGCAAGTGAACGAATTTCAAATAAGGCAGAAGCCGACGCATTAAAAACGACTTGCGAAGCGTCGCGGGCAGTATGTACTTCCCTTGTGAAAGAGAAAAAGACCGCAGCTCCGCCGAAGCTCTTTGACCTTACTTCTTTACAGAGGGAAGCAAACCGCCTGTTCGGATATACGGCAAAACAGACCCTTGACCTTGCACAAGCCTTGTATGAAAAGCGTTTGCTTACTTATCCGAGAACAGACAGCGCATTTCTGACCGACGACATGGGCGACACAGCGGCGGGCATTATCAAGCTGCTTTGTGGGAAGTTTTCCTTTATGGCGGGAAAAGACTTCACGCCGGAACTTGGAAAGGTGCTGAACAGTAAAAAGGTATCAGACCACCATGCCATTATCCCAACTATGGAGCTTGCAAAGACCGACCTTGCCGCGCTGCCGGAAAGCGAAAGGAATATCCTTACCCTTTCCGGGGCGCGTCTACTTATGGCGACCGCTGCACCGCATACCTTTGAAGCGGTTACGGCAGTCTTTGAATGTGCCGGACAGTCCTTTACCGCAAGGGGAAAAACGGTGCTGTCCGACGGGTGGAAAGAGATTGACCGAAGATACAGGGCAGCCTTAAAGAACAAGCCCGAAACGGACGACGCAGACAGCGACACAGAAAAGACCCTGCCGCCATTTACCGAGGGACAGACCTTTGAAAATCCGACGGCAAAGGTAACGGAGCATGACACAACACCGCCAAAACCTCACAACGAAGCGTCGCTGCTCTCTGCTATGGAGCGCGCCGGAAACGAGGACACCGACCCGGACGCAGAACGCAAAGGGCTTGGAACTCCCGCCACCCGCGCCGCCGTCATTGAAAAACTGGTAAAGGGCGGCTTTGTGGAGCGAAAAGGCAAGCAGCTACTTCCCACAAAGGACGGTATCAACCTTGTGTGCGTCCTGCCGGACACCTTGACAAGCCCGCAGCTTACCGCAGAATGGGAAAACAATCTGACGCAGATTGCAAAAGGCAAGGCAGACCCCGCCGCATTTATGGAGGGTATCGAGAATATGGCGCGGGAACTGGTAAAGACCTATCCGTTTCTTTCTGATGATAAAGCGCAGATGTTCAAGCCGGAACGGGAAGCGTTGGGAAGCTGCCCCCGCTGCGGTTCTCCTGTCTATGAGGGAAAGAAAAACTACTATTGCAGCAATAAGGAATGTAGCTTTACCATGTGGAAAAATGACCGTTTCTTTGAAGAACGAAAAGTAACCTTTACCCCGAAGATTGCCGCTGCACTCTTAAAATCCGGCAAGGTAAATGTGAAAAAGCTCTATTCCCCAAAGACGGGCAAAACCTACGACGGAACTATCGTATTGGCTGATACGGGCGGGAAATATGTCAACTACCGGGTGGAGCTTCCGAAGAAAAAATAACTGAATAGCAAGCATAGGAAAAGAGTACCCTTTTCCGTAAAATCCCTGCTTTCTCTACCGAGAACGGCGGGGATTTTTGCTTGTTGGGAAGTTTCCCAAACCCTCTGAAACCGAAGAAAGGAGGTTACACATGGCAAGTTTACGGGACACCGTAAAGGACTATCAAGAAGAATTAAGGGACGGTATCGCTTGGGTGGCGTTTTGGAAAACGGGACGTTCTTGGAACGCCGAATATTTCCACCTTGAAATGGGCGATATTCTCTACCCGGAGGACAGAAGCCGCATGGAAGAAATCAAACAGGCTGACCCTGCCGCCGTTGTGGTAAACGGCTATTATTCCGGCTATCTTGGCGAGGATATGAACCTTGACGAGCTGACCGCCGGGGTGCGCCGCCACTACGAAAACGGATATAGCAATATCGGGGAATTTATCGAAGCCCACGACGACAGGCTGCCGCCGGAGCTTATCGAGGAAGCAAGAGCCGCCGCCCACGCTGCGGGGCTTCCTTTCTCTGAAAAAGCCTACCGGGACGGCGAAGAACCCGACCCCTATCTATTTGACGGGAGCATGAGCATGGAGGACTACGAGCTTATGCACCGCATGATTGAGAAAGAAAGGAGCGAACACATGGAACAACCGATTTTAAGCGGGTATCTTTCTAATCTTGGAAAGTACACCGAGGGCAGACCTGCGGGCGAATGGGTATCATTCCCCACGACTGCCGAGCATTTGAAAGAAGTCTTTGACCGTATCGGGATAGACGGCAAAAACTACGGGGAGCTGCATATCACAGAATACCAGTCCTCTATTGCGGGACTGGCAGGAAAATTGACCGAGCTTGAAAGCCTTGACGAGCTGAACTATTTGAGCGAACTTTTGAAAATGCAGTTTGACGACGACCGGGAAAAATTTGTTGCAGCTATGGAATACGGCGACCATACAAGGGACTTGCAGGATATTATCAACCTTGCACAAAACCTTGATTGTTACTGGCTTTATCCGTCCGTACAGAGTGAGGAAGATTACGGGCATTATCTGATTGAAGAACTGGACGAGTTGGAGCTGCCCGAAGAAGCAAAAAAATATTTCATGTATGAGGAATACGGGCGGGACGCTGCTATCAATGACGGGGGCAGATTTACCGAGCAGGGCTATATCTACAATAACCGCAACACCTTTACACAGTGGTACGACGGGCGCGACGTGCCGGAGGAATACCGGGTAACGCCGCAGCCGCCAGTACAGGAAAAGGAACAGGCAGACCTTGACGCTTCCGCAGCCATACAAACCGCCGCCACAGAGCAGCCCCCGGTTCTCCCGATTATCCTATCTTCTGAAAAGCCCGCTGACAAGATGAAAGAGATTACCGACCGACTGGAACAGGGGATTTTAGGACTGTATGAAAGCGACCGTTACGCCGACTATCTGCGTACTATGTCAAAATTCCATGATTACAGCCTTAACAATACAATCCTTATCGCCATGCAGGGCGGCAATCTTGTGAAAGGCTATAAACAATGGGAAAAGGAATTTGACCGCCATGTAAAGCCGGGAGAAAAAGCTATCAAGATACTTGCGCCGTCCCCGTTTACCGTTAAGAAACAGGTGGAAAAAATCGACCCGGACACCCAAAAGCCTGTTTTCGATAAGGACGGAAAACCTGTTACCGAAGAAAAAGAAATCAAGATACCCGCTTTTCGTGTAGTATCTGTCTTTGATATTTCACAGACCGAGGGAAAAGAACTTCCTGCCCTTACCTATGAGCTTACGGGCAACGTGGAACAATACAAGGATTTTTTCGCTGCCCTTGAAAAGACTTCCCCCTTTGCTATGGGATTTGAAGCACTAAGCGGCGGCGTAAAAGGACGCTGCAATTATGAGGAAAAGCGTATCTTCATCAACGAGGGCATGGACGAATTGCAGAATATCAAGACCGCAATCCATGAAATCGCCCACGCCACGCTGCATGATACCGCCCTTGCCATGCCGGAACGCCCCGACCGCCGCACCCGCGAGGTACAGGCGGAAAGCGTCGCCTATGCGGTCTGCCAACATTACGGGCTTGATACGTCGGACTATTCTTTTGGGTATATCGCCGGGTGGAGCAGCGGAAAAGAACTTGCAGAACTGAAAGGCTCTCTTGAAACAATCCGCAGCACCGCCGCAAATCTGATTGATACCATAGACGGACATTTTGCAGAAATCCAAAAGGCACAGGATAAGGAACAGACCACCGAACAGGCACAGCCCGCACAGGAAGCCGCCAAACAGCCCGAAACAAAAGCAGCCGCGCCGGAGCTTCCCGAAGAAACAGCCCCGGTACAGGAAAAAGAAACACAGCCGGAACAGGCTGCACCCGCCGCCCCTTATTATCCTATCAATGAAGCTGCCGCCAAACGTGCAAAGGATATGAACAGCTTTTCCGATTATAAGCAAGGCAGCGCGACGGCTGAATACAGGCATTATGTAGATGAAGCCGTACAACTTGCAGAAAGGCAGAAACAGCGGGTAGACCCGATGTACCATGAGAAAATCGACAGCCTGCTTGACACCTATGCCCGGAAACTGGCGGCGAACATGAATAAAGGCTATGAGATTGACGCGCGTGTTCCCTCTATCCTGATTGCGGGCGGCTCTAACTTCCCCACAAGGAAGAAAGAAAAGCAGAACGCAGCCCGCGACAGCAATTACCGGGAATGGCAGGACATACAAGGGCTTCTTGATAAAATCCGCAGTACCGGCATGGGCGGTATCAGCGCAGACGACCCGCAGGCAGTACAGAAGTTAGAAAAGAAACTGGAAAGCCTTGAAAAATCACAGGAAACCATGAAAGCCGTAAACGCCTACTACCGCAAGCATAAGACCCTTGACGGCTGCCCGCATTTACCGCCGGAGGAACTGGAAAAACTGAAAGCAGACATGGCGAGCAGTTGGCATTTGGAGGACAAGCCCTTTGCGACTTGGGCGTTATCCAACAACAGCGCAGAAATCCGGCGCGTGAAAGACCGTATCAAATCCCTTTCACAGCAAAAAGAAATCGGTTTTGTAGGTTGGGAATTTGACGGCGGCAAGGTGGAAGCAAACACCGAAGCGAACCGACTGCAAATCTTCTTTGAGGATAAGCCGGACGAAGCCACGCGGGAAGCCCTAAAAAGTAATGGCTTCCGTTGGTCGCCCAAAGCAGGGGCATGGCAGCGGCAGCTTACCAGTAACGCCTATTATGCGGCTGATTATGTCAAGGCGATTGCACCTCTTACCGGGGAAAAGCCTACCGAGTTACAGCGGGCGCATATCCGGGCGCAAAAGGTAGCTGCACAGGAACAATTCGCACAAGGGCAGCCGGAGCAGGAAGCCCCACAGGATAAAGACACCTTTTCCATTTATCAGATAAAAGGCGGGGACGAAACAAGGGACTTGCGTTTTGAGCCTTACGACCGTCTGATTGCCGCCGGACACCGGGTAGACCCGAAAAACTATGCCCTTGTCTATTCCGCACCTCTTACGCCGGGGACTTCCCTTGAAGATATTTACACCCGCTTTAATATCGACCACCCGAAAGATTTTAAGGGACACAGCCTTTCCGTTTCCGACGTGGTGGTGCTTCATCAGAACGGGCAGGACACCGCCCACTATGTAGACAGCTTCGGTTATAAGAAAGTGCCGGAATTTTTGCAGCCGGAAAACTATCTGAAAACTGCCGAGCAGACCACCGAGCAAAACTACAACATGATTGACGGGCAGATAAACAACACCCCGACCGTCGCAGAATTGGAAGCAAAGGTAAAGACAGGAGAAACCATTTCCCTTGTTGACCTTGCGGAAACTGTCAAGGCTGACAAGGAACGTGGCAAGGCAGCAAAAACGGAAAAGAAGCCCTCTATCCGGGCGCAGCTTAAAGCAGCGAAAGAACAGACACCGAAGAAACAGGCAAGACAGAAAACACAGGATTTGGAAAGGAGCTGACCTATGAAGTTACAAAAATTTGAAAATGTGGACGTTATCGCTTCCCTTGAAGCCATAATGAAACAGAACACCGCTTTTTATCAGAGCGATTTTGACATAGACAAACAGATTTTGCAGAAAGCGGCGGTAAGCCCTGTCCCGGAGGACAAACGGCTTTTGTGGTTTTCCCGCCCGTCCGGGACGTGCTGCTTCCGGGAACGGGACGTTTTTCTAAAGGACACAAGGCAGCATAATACATGGCGGTTTTACGGGGAACAAACCCGCGATACTATCCTTGCCTATGCGGTGGAACTGACAGGCACACAGCAGGAAAAAATCAAGGGCAATCTTTATGAACTGGATTATTTGCAGCATTTTCGGGAAGTAATCGAAAAATCAATCCCTGCCGACAACTACACGCTGATTTATGAGCATGGGGAGCTGACAAAGCCTGCCGGACAATATTTTGACGGGGACACTGACCCGCAACTTGGAAAGTTTATACGTTTTGAAGCACAGCCAAACGACCCGGAAGCCTTAAAAAGCCTTTTGAGGGAACAGCAGAAAAAACGAACACCGCATACGCAGAGGGATTTTCAGTTACATATCGCCGCCCTGCATGATAGACAGATTGAAACAGAAGCCCGCCGGATTGTGGAAAATGTAAAAGGGCTTGGAGAACCGGATAGCCCCGAAAAAAACCATTGTGCGGTAGAGCTTTCTCCCTACTTTGTTCCACTGGCAACGGATAAGGATATGGAACGGCTGCTTTCCATGCTCCCTTACAAAAGCCTTTCCTTATCTACGTTGGAGGGCAGGCATGGAGTTTATGCGTTGATAGATAAAAGCGAGAGGAATAAAGAGATGAAACAGTCCCCTCCCTCTGTCCGGGCGCAGTTACAAACAAAAAAATCCCAAAAAGTCCCGAAAAAGACAGCAAAATCAAAACATCACGAATTGGAGGTATGAGCATGATTAGACTGACCGTTGAAGAAATGAACCTGTTGAGTATTTACCATGAGGGAAGCAAAGCACAGCTTATGGAAAATATGACGGCTGCGCTGCCGTTCATGGACGAGGATATGCGCCCCTTTGCAGAACGCACCTTACAGAAAATTTCCCCACTAACAGAAAACGAGTATGCGGAGCTTGCCATTTTCGCCGCTGATGAAGTATGACCGGGAGTAAGCGGCTCACGCCGCCACAGAGCCGGAAAGTCAACAGCCTTGTAAAAAAGGAGTGCTGCAACTGCGAGCGCGGACACTGTATCTTACTGGACGACGGGGAGGAATGTGTCTGCCCGCAGCTTATTTCCTATTCGCTTCTTTGCAAATGGTTTCAGACCGCCGTATTGCCCCTTGATAAGCTGCTGTATGCAGAGCTTTTCAAGACCGAGGATAAAAAGCGTTGTACCGAGTGCGGAGCTTCTTTTGCGTCCACCTCTAACAGCGTCAAATACTGCCCGGACTGCCGGAAGCGTATTACCCGCAGACAGGCAGCGGAGCGCATGAGAAAACGGCGCGCCCTTGTTACGTAGTAGGGGCAAAAAAAGCCTTGATTTACGGGGCTTTCAGTGCTTGAAAATGACGCGGCAAGGGTTTTATACCTTATCCCCTAAAAATGACGTTCTATTGCGTAACAGATACCAAAAACGCACCTACATAAAACAGGGCGCGGACAGTCTTTTGTTGGCTGTCTGCGCCCTGTTCTTTTACTTTATTCGTGCAGTTCTTCTATATCCTTTATTCGGTTTTCCAATAGGATATACAGCTCTCCATTCTCTCCCCTTATAACCAGAGTATCATTTTCATCGGAATAAGTTCCATATTCCACACATTCTATATATCCGATAAGTGTATTTCCGTCCTCAAAAGTAATTTGGATTTTACTGTCTGCGTTAATATAAGTTTCTACGCCATAACTGCCATTTTCTAATGTTATTCTGTAACATGGTGTAATACCAAGTTGTCTATTATCTCAACCCAGATTTTTTAGGTAATGCTCAAGATGAAACGGTTACACTGTTAAATCAAATTGCAGCAGACGCACAGGCGAATAATGAAGCGTTGCTTTCTATCAACGAAAGACCATTTTATCTTGTTCCCTCTGTACCGATGAAAGGGTTGACCGCAGATGAAAATATCAAGATTATAACTGCATT
>ERZ826220.4308-NODE-4308-length-10171-cov-6.561289_pt1 | contig 10171 bp, 8 predicted proteins | sample MGYA00519927_ERZ826220 | MGnify/ENA primary metagenome ERZ826220 (study PRJEB31778, sample SAMEA3449225) | human gut metagenome | biome: human gut; feature: human-associated habitat; material: faeces | place: United Kingdom | collected 2010/2012 ...
TGAAGCCTATTACAGCAGCTATTGGTTTAGAAACAAAGACAATTGATCCAGATAAGGATTTAGGTGCTAAAGATAAATGGCAAAAAGATTCAAGTTGGGGCAATTATTATGTGACAACATTACATGCTCCTTCACCTAATAATTTAAAGAATGCCATCACGTATTCTGATAATGTTTATTTTGCAAGAAGTGCCTTAACTATTGGAAAAGATAATTTGTTTAAATATTATAAAAACTTAAAGATTGGTGAAAAGATTCCTTTTGAGCTTGCTTTAAATAAAAGTCAGTATATCAATAAAAATCAAAAAGTAAATGATCAATTCATTGCTGATAGTGGTTATGGACAAGGACAAATTTTGATGAATCCACTTCAACTTGCAAGTATCTATAGTGCTTTTGTTAATAATGGATCAATCTATCAACCACATATCGTTCAAGGAAAAACAAAAACATGGATTAAAAATATTTTTTCAAAAGAAACAACAAAAACAATCAAAGAAGATTTAATTAATGTTATTGCAGACGAAAAAGGAACAGGCCATAGTATTTATCATGATAATGTGACTCTTGCTGGAAAAACAGGAACGGCAGAAATCAAACAAAGCCAAAGTGATACGTCGGGAACAGAACTTGGCTGGTTTACAGTCATGACGATAGATGAAAAACAACCTCTTTTAATAACAACAATGGTCGAAGATGTAAAAAATCGAGGAGGTAGTGGATATGTTGTTGAACATACAAAAACACCTCTAGATTTATATCTTTCTAAGTAGGAAAAAATGATGAAGAATAAGGTAGTTTTTACTTATCGATTCATTATACTCGTTTATTATTTATTGGCTTTTTTGATTGCTGTTATGAATGTTGATCATTTAGAAAGAGTAGTAATCTATGCATTGATTATAATTGTTTTGTTTGGTATGGTAATGCGTATTTATATAATGAATATTCCAAAATTATTGTTGTCAAATAAGTATATTGAAAAGAATTTATCTACAGTAAAAGAGGCGATAGATAAAATTCATAATAAATCCATTAATGACAGCTTAATAACGATATATGTTTTTCTTTTAGAAATTTCTAATTATAAAGAAGAATATCAAAATTTTGTAGAACAAAATAGTAAAAGAATTTTTGATGAAAAGCAAAATAAACATTGGTATACTATAAAATTACAGTATTATTATAATTTAAATAAAAAAGATGAATATTTAAAATTATATGATCCTCAATTGGATAATAAAGTTAAAAACCCACTTTTTAAAATCATGTATCTCATTTTAAATGAAGAATATGAAGAAGCTCTTGAATTATCAAAGAAGGTTACAAGCCAACAAAAAGACATAGGATATATTATGAAGTTATATTATAGAATTATTTGTTTAGAACATTTAGAAAAAGAAAATGAATTGAATGATTGTATTAATGAGATGGTAGAATTCAATGATCAAATACATTATGTTAAAGAAATTAAAGATAAGTATAAAAAATAATAATATGGTATACTTCTTTTCGTAACTTTATTTAGAAAGAAGTGAAATATGAATGTTAATAAAGATAGTAGATGATGATCAAGCTTTTGTAAAAAAGATAAAAGATATTGTTTATGATAATTTTAAAGATATCTTTCTTGATTATTCGATAGATTGTATAACGAGTAATTTTGAAGCTCAGTATTTTGAAAAAGGAGATATTTTCTTTTTAGATATTGATTTAAAAGAAAAAAATGGCATCAAAATTGCTGAAAAAATTAGAGAGAACAATTCTAATGCAATTATTATATTTGTTTCAGCAATGAATGATATGATTTTTGATTCATTAATTGTACAACCTTTTTACTTTATTAGAAAAGATAATTTTGATAGAGATATGAAAATCGCATGTACTCTAATTCAAAAATATATTAATAAAAATCATAAAATTATTACTTTTGATTTAAATGGTAAAAAAACCTCTATGCAATTATCAGATATCATTTATTTAGAATCCTTTTTACATGAAATTACGATTCATACACCATTTGATGATTATAAATATTCGAGTACTTTTAATAAAATGATGTCACTTATTAATTCTACGAATATCATTAGAATTCAAAAATCCTATGCAGTTAATTTATTTTGGGTCAAAGAAATTTATAAAGAAGAGTTATTATTGAGAAATGGAGTTATTTTAAAGATTGGAAAAAAATATCGACAAGATGTATTAAAACAATATAAGGAGTATTTATTAAAATGATGTATTTATTTTTTGATTATTTAGAAGTATTATTAGGCGCAATTTTCATAGGTGTTTTTTGTGATGTTGAACAAAAAAACAGATATTGTTTGATTTCATCGATAATTAGTTTCTTTGTTATGGAAATTATGCAAACTTACGATTTGTTTGGCAATGAGATGGCATATGTACTAGCAATTACTAATTTTGTAATTGTTTCTATTGTAAAAAAGGAAGTTAAATTTTATAATTTTATTCCTTGTATATTATTTACATGGATATCTGTTTTTACTTCAACTATAGTTTTATTTTTCTTTAAAGTAATAACAAATTATAATATAGAAAATATTATAAAGCTGTATAGAATACCTATCATTTTTTTAGCAAGAATTATTTTCTTGGTTCTTATTGTTGTATTGAATTATTTCAAAACTAAAATAAAAGATACAATTATTGAAAAAAATAAATATTTATTAACAATTACAATGGTATTGATTTTTGGAATATACTTTATTTTGTTGAATGATATAGGACATATGCAAATAACTATTGATGATATCTATGTGGTTTTATTATTATTGCTAGTTTTATTTTTTGTGGTATGTATTTTATTTATACATATGACACGACTATATAATGAAAAAACAGAATATGTGTTAAAAAATAAAGAATTGGAATACATAGAAAAAAATAAGTCTTTAGTTCATTATCTTCATGATAATGTTATGAAAATACAGCATTCTTTAAGATATGGATTGATTTTGATAGAAAATAATATAGATGATCAAAAATATGAAGATGCTAAACATCAAATAGAACAATTTTATGATTTATTAGATAATAAAATAAATATTATGACGAATAATTATATATTTGATACTTTGTTAAATGATTATATTTTTCTCATAAATTCTAAATATAATGCCAAAGTAAAATCATTGATCAATATAGGAAATGATTCCTTTTTTAAAGATGTAAATAATTGTACAGAAATAATAACTATTATCTCCAATTTCTTTGAGCAATCAGATAAAACATATTTAGAAATAAAATTAATTGAATATGGAACATATATTGAATTAGATTTATTCGTAGAAAGTAATTTTGATAAAATAAATGATGATACCAACATTGATTACTTTGATGATTATGCACATCTAAGAAGAATTTTTGATAAATAATAAAAAGGACTTATACAAACAGCATGGTATAAGTTCTTTTATTTCTAATCAACTTTTAACCTAAACTTAACATAACCTCCCCTTTGCTATGTTAAGATAATGTAAAGGATGTGGAAATAATGAAAGAATGTATATATGTAGTAGAAGATGATGAAAATATTAGAGAAATTATAGATTTAGCTTTAACAAGTGCAGGTTATACTGTTAAACAATATTCAAATGCTTTAGATGCTTTAGAAAATATGAAAACAGATCAAGTGGATCTAGCTGTTTTTGATTTAATGTTACCTGGCATTTCAGGAATTGATGCTATCAAAAAGATACGTGAAACTGATCAAGAATTACCTATTTTGATTTTAAGTGCGAAGGACCGAGAAATTGATAAAGTCAATGGTTTAGATAGTGGTAGTGATGATTATATGACCAAACCATTTGGTGTTTTAGAGTTACAAGCTAGAGTACGTTCTTTGCTTAGAAGACATGCTCCTAAAGCAGCGCCGATTATTGAAAGTCAAACCTTAAAAATTGATAAACAAACAAGAACAGTGATGCATAATGGACAAGTCATGGAACTTACAAATAAAGAATATCAGTTACTTCTTTATTTAGTAGAAAATCATACACGTGTAGTCGAAAGAGATGAAATTTTAAATCATATTTGGGGTTATGATTTTATAGGTGAATCAAGAGTTTTAGATGTGCATATTCGTGCTTTAAGAGCTAAATTGGATGATGATGGAAGTAAGTATATTAAAACTATTAGAGGTGTAGGATACCGCTATGTTGAGGAAGTGAAATAAGATGAATAAAGCTCTATTTAAATATTTTGCAACAGTTTTAATTATTACGTTATTATTTTCTTCAAGTGTTTCAATGGTGATTCTTTCTGATCAAATGATGCAAACAACAAGAAAAGATATGTACTATACGGTAAAGCTTGTAGAAAATCAAATTGATTACCAAAAACCATTAGAAAAACAAATAGATAAATTAAATGATTTAGCTTATACAAAAGATACACGTTTAACAATTATTGATAAAGAAGGAAATGTTTTAGCGGATAGTGATAAAGAGGGGATTCAAGAAAATCATAGTGGACGTAGTGAATTTAAAGAAGCTTTAAGTGATCAGTTTGGTTATGCGACACGTTATTCTTCAACTGTTAAAAAGAATATGATGTATGTAGCTTATTATCATCGTGGTTATGTTGTTCGTATTGCGATTCCTTATAATGGTATCTTTGATAATATAGGACCACTTTTAGAACCGTTATTTATTAGTGCTGCTTTATCATTATGTGTTGCTTTAGCTCTTTCTTATCGTTTTTCTAGAACACTTACTAAACCATTAGAGGAAATTAGTGAAGAGGTTTCTAAAATCAATGATAATCGTTATTTAAGTTTTGATCATTATCAATATGATGAATTTAATGTTATTGCGACAAAACTTAAAGAACAAGCAGATACAATAAGAAAAACACTAAAAACTTTGAAAAATGAAAGATTAAAAATAAATAGTATTCTTGATAAAATGAATGAAGGGTTCATTTTATTAGATACAAATTATGAAATACTTATGGTCAATAAAAAAGCTAAACGACTTTTTAGTGATAAAATGGAAGTGAATCAACCTATCCAAGATTTTATCTTCGATCACCAAATTATAGATCAATTAGAAAATATCGGTGTAGAACCTAAAATCGTTACTCTAAAAAAAGATGAAGAAGTCTATGATTGCCATCTTGCTAAAGTAGAATATGGAGTGACTTTGCTCTTTGTAAATGTTACTGAATCTGTTAATGCTACAAAAATGAGACAAGAATTTTTTTCAAATGTTTCTCATGAACTTAAAACACCTATGACATCCATTAGAGGTTATAGTGAATTATTACAAGCAGGAATGATTGATGATCCTAAAGTAAGAAAACAAGCATTGGATAAAATACAAAAAGAAGTTGATCATATGTCACAATTGATAGGTGATATTTTAATGATTTCAAGACTTGAAAACAAAGATATTGAAGTCATTAAACATCCTGTTCATCTCCAACCAATTGTTGATGATATTTTAGAATCATTAAAAGTAGAAATAGAAAAAAGAGAAATTACAGTAGAATGTGATTTAACATCACAAACTTATCTAGCAAATCATCAACACATCCAACAATTGATGAACAACCTTATTAATAATGCTGTTAAATATAATAAACAAAAAGGAAGTTTAAATATTCATTCTTATCTTGTTGATCAAGACTACATTATTGAAGTAAGTGATACAGGTCGTGGAATTTCACTTATTGATCAAGGGCGTGTCTTTGAACGTTTCTTTAGATGTGATGCAGGGCGTGATAAGGAAACAGGTGGTACAGGTCTTGGACTTGCAATTGTAAAACACATTGTTCAATATTATAAAGGAACAATTCATTTAGAAAGTGAATTAGGTAAAGGAACAACCTTTAAGGTTGTCTTACCAATCATTAAGGACTCATTGTAGTCCTTTTTTTTATGAAAAAGTATCTAACTTGATAAAATGTGTAATTTTACATATTTTATCAAGTTGAAGGGTGTTGTTACTCATTTTCAAGATATTTTGAATATGTTAAAATGTCATAAAAGAGAGGTAGAAAAAATGCTTCAACAAGAAAGACATGAACAAATACTGGCAAGATTAAATACAGAGGGAAAAGTAAAAGTTAAAGAACTCGCAAATGATTTCGAAGTCACAGAAGATTGCATTCGTAAAGATTTAACGGCTCTAGAAAAAGAAGGACTTTTAAAACGTATTCATGGAGGAGCTATGCAAGTAAGAAAGAATCTCCATGCTTACCATGTAGATGAACGTATGAGTGTACGTTTATCACAAAAGAAAATCATCGCGAAAAAAGCAGTTGAATTGATTGAAGAAAATACGGTGATTTTTTTAGGAATCTCTACAGTGAATTTAGAACTTGCCAAGTGTATTTATCAAAAAAATATATCACTTACAATTATTACAAATATGATTGATATTATGCAATTATTTAGACATGGGGAACATAAAGTAAATCTTATTTTCATTGGAGGACATTTTAATCGCGCTAAAGATGGTTTTATAGGTACTCTTGCAATTGAACAAATTCACAATTATCGTTTTGATCTTTCTTTTATCGGTACAGTAGGAATGAATATCCATGATGGAAAAGTAACCACATATGATGTCGAAGATGGTCTTACAAAAAAAGAAGTCATGGATGCAAGTAAAAAATGTTATCTTGTGGCCGAAAATGAAAAACTCAATTTAGATGGGAATTATGTTTTTGGGCATTTAAGTGAATTTACTGGATATATTGGTGAACAAGAGTTAGGAAGTCCTTTTAAGGAAAAAATAATGGAGTATGGATTAGAAATCATTTAATGATTTCTTTTTTTATGAAAATCAATAAAACAATTATTGAAATTTATTGTTTTATTGATTTATAATAGCCTTGTAATAAGAAAAAACAATAAAAGGAGGCGTGTTATGAATTGTTTATATCAAACAAAAAGAATTTCTGATTTAAAAGAAAAGATGTTGAGCAGTAAACGTTATGCTTCTATTGCACAGGCACGAATCATTACACGTGTTTATCAAGAAAATGAGAAATTATCTATTCCTAAAAAAAGAGCTCTTTCTTTAAAAGCAGCATTAGAGGAATTGGAGATTTCTGTTGAAGATGAAGAGTTGATTGTTGGAAATCGTACAAAGGGTATACGTTATGGTGTTGTTTTTCCTGAAAGTGGTTGTTCGTGGATCAATCAAGAATTTGAAACGTTACCAACAAGACCACAAGATCAGTTTTTAGTAAAAGAAGAAGATATTAAAGAATTTAGAGAAAAGATTTATCCTTATTGGAAAGGAAAATCTTTAGAAGATGCAATTAAAGGAACTTATGGAATAGAAATTAATGAAATAAGTAAAGTGGTAAAAATTAATCAAAAAGATCATGCTCAAGGTCATATTTGTCCTGATAGTGCTTTATGGTTAAAACTTGGTCCTCAAGGTTTAATGGAAAAAGCAAAAAAAAAAATTAAAGAATTGTAAAGATGAACAAAAAGAATTTTATGAATGTACGATCCTTGTATTAGAAGGGGCAGTTCATTTTATGCAAAGATATCATGATTTGATTGAAAGTGAAAAAATCGAATCATTAAAAGAAGTGGGAAAGATTTGTATGAAGCTTTCTAAAAGACCTCCAGAAACTTTTCATGAAGCGGTGCAATCTTTGTGGTTTTTATTTGTGATATTACATATGGAATCCAATGCTTCTTCTTTTTCACCAGGGAGAATGGATCAATATCTTTATCCTTATTATCAAAGAGATATAGAAAAAGGAATTCTTACTAAACAAAAAGCTTTAGAAATATTAGAATGTTTGTGGTTGAAATTTAATCAAGTTGTTTATTTAAGAAATCAGAATAGTGCTAAATATTTTGCTGGATTTCCAATTGGTTTTAACATTGCTATTGGAGGTGTAGATGAAAAGGGAAATGATACATATAATGATCTTTCTTTACTTTGTTTAAAAGCTCAAGAACATTTAGGATTACCACAGCCTAATTTATCTGTAAGACTTAATAAAAATTCTAGCCATGAATTAATGCAAGCTGCTATTAAAGTTGTTTCACTTGGAAGTGGTATGCCACAATTTTTCAATGATGAAGCTATTATTCAACCAATGATTGAAGATTTAGGAATTGAAGAAAAAGATGCACGTAATTATGCTATTGTTGGATGTGTTGAACTGACAACACATGGCAACAATTTAGGATGGTCTGATGCAGCCATGTTTAATTTAAATAAAGCATTAGAACTTACTTTGAATCATGGAAAATGTTTACTAACAAAGCAACAAATAGGATTAGATTTAGGAAGTTTAGAAACATATCAAACTTATCAAGATTTAGAAAATGCTTTTCAAAAACAAATTGATTATTTTATTGATAAAATGATGGCTGCAGAAAAGATTGTAGAAAAAGCACATCAAGATTATTTACCAACAGCTTTTCTATCTACTGTTATTGATGATTGTTTAGAAAAAGGATTAGATGTTACTAAAGGTGGAGCTAAATATAATCTATCAGGTATTCAAATGATTCAAGTAGCCAATCTTGTAGATTCTCTAGCAGCTATTAAACAACTTGTTTATGATGATAAAATGATAAGTCAACATGATTTATTAAATGCTTTACAAGAAGATTTTAAAGGCTATGAAATCATGCAAACAATGCTTTTAAATAAAGTGCCTAAATATGGAAACGATGTAAAGTGGGTCGATGAGCTTGGAAATCAATGGGCATGTTACTTTAGAGAAAAGATGAAACGTTATACAAATTATCGAGGAGGTCCTTATCATACAGGAATGTATACTGTTTCTGCACATGTTCCAATGGGTGAAAATGTAGGAGCATCACCAGATGGCAGAAATGCTTTAAAACCACTTGCTGATGGAGGTATGTCACCTGTCTATGGTAGAGATCTACAAGGCCCAACAGCTGTTTTAAAATCTGTTTCAAAACTTAATAATTCATGTACGACGAATGGTGGTCTTTTAAATATGAAATTCTTACCAGAATTTTTTAAAACAGAAACAGGCTGTTTGAAATTTGAAAATTTCTTACGTGCTTTTGTGGATTTAAAAGTACCTCATATACAATTTAATGTTGTTAGAAAAGAAGATTTGCTTGATGCTAAAGTTCATCCTGAAAATCATCAATCATTGACAATTCGTGTTGCTGGTTATACAGCATACTTTGTTGAACTTGCTGGCAAGCTACAAGATGAAATTATTGAAAGAACAACTTATGAAAATATCTAAAGCATTGGTTTTTGATATTAAAAGATTTGCAATACATGATGAGAGTGGTTTAAGAACAACAGTTTTTTTTAAGGGATGTCCACTTCGTTGTCTATGGTGTCAAAATCCAGAAGGATTAAACACTCAAAGACAAGTCATCTATTTTAAAAATAAATGTATTCATTGTAGATGTTGTCAACAATTCAAAGAACAAATTAATTATCAAAATGATCGTCCGTATTTTCAAAATCATCAAGACTTTGATCAAGTTATTAAAACATGTCCTAGTGGTGCTATTCAATACGATAGTCAAGAGTATACTTTAGATAAATTAATGAATAAAATTAAAGAGGATGAAGTTTTCTTTCAACATGGAGGAGGTGTTACATTTTCTGGTGGAGAACCCTTTATGCAAGGTGAATTTCTTATTAAAATTTTAAAAAGATGTCAGAAAGAAAAGATTCATACAGCTATTGAAACATCATTTTATACATCATTAGAACTTATAAAAAAGGCATTGCCTTATTTAGATTTAGTTTATATAGATTTAAAAATATTTGATGAGCAAAAACATCAAGCCTGTACAAATGTATCATCACAACTTATTAAAGAAAATATTCGTTATGTTTTACAAAGTGAATATAAAGATAAAGTGATCATTAGAACACCACTGATTCCAACAATGAGTGCAACGGATGAAAATATTCATCAAATCGTAAAATTTTTAATTCAAATAAATCCAGAAGTAAAATATGTGATGCTGAATTATAATCCTTTAGCTTCAGCTAAATATGAACTTGTGAATTTAAAATACGGATTAGAATCATATCAAATGTTTACCAAGCAACAAATGCAACATTTTTATGATGTTGCTTTACAAGCAGGAATAAAAAACTTAATAAAAGAATAGGAGAAAAGAAAATGGAATTTATAATTGATACAGTAAACTTAGAAGATATAA
>ERZ826220.4314-NODE-4314-length-10166-cov-3.650776_pt1 | contig 10166 bp, 8 predicted proteins | sample MGYA00519927_ERZ826220 | MGnify/ENA primary metagenome ERZ826220 (study PRJEB31778, sample SAMEA3449225) | human gut metagenome | biome: human gut; feature: human-associated habitat; material: faeces | place: United Kingdom | collected 2010/2012 ...
GTCTGCGGCGCTTCCGGAATGTCGAACGTTACATGCCCATCGCCCAGGCTTTGCAGCGGGGCGAATGCGGTTATTAAAATATATAGGGTGAGTATCAGCTTTATGACAGAAAACCGCGTCCGGGAGGAAGAAAGCTGCCCGAGGATGCCAGCCGCGATACACGCAAAGCACACGGCCAGCACCCAGGCCCTGATTTGTTCCAATTCTACCCTCCATTCCCCATCAGGATCATCACAAGCGTGGAAGAAATGACGATCAGGCTAAAAAAGACAACCATCGAAATGTAAAGGCTCACACAATCCGAGAGGCCGGAAAGCAGCTTTGCGCTTTTGGTGCCGCCCGTTGCCGACGCCACGATGTTTCCGGCGGAAAACACAAGGTGGTACGCACAGCACTGTATGAGCAGCGGCAGAAACGACGCCGCAATGACGGCGATCACCGCAAACCCTACTGTGCCTTTGAGCATTTTCAATCCGGCCAGCACACTGCCCATTGCGTCGGAGATTGCCCGTCCCACAACGGGCACGCCGCTGCTCAGCAGAAATTTCCCGGTTTTCAGCGCGAGTGTATCCGCGCTCTGCGCAAATATCCCCTGCAGGCCGATGAGCACCAGCGGCTCATCATCCACCAGTAATATCCGCAGCATGGGTGTCTCCTTTCTGTTGATAGGGCAGCCGGATGGTGACCTCGGTGCCCACGTCCTCTTCACTTTCAATGGTCAGGCCGTAACCCTCGCCAAAGGAATACCGGATGCGGCGGTTCACGTTCCACAGGCCGACATGACGGAACTTTTCAGCCTTTTCGGCACCCTCGGCGGGCTCGTCCAGAAGGTGAGCTACCTGCTCCGGCGGCATGCCCACGCCGTCATCGGTAATGCGCAGCAATACGTCCCCGGTATCCGGGTCGGTGGAGATATCCAGCAGCACGCTGCCGTGGCCGCCCTTGGGTTCCAGCCCGTGGAAGATGGCGTTTTCCACCAGCGGCTGCAAGGTGAACCGGGGAATCATGCAGTCCCGGCAAAGGGTCTCGCTTTCAATGCGGGAGACCTCAATCTCCAGGTCGCCGCCGTAGCGGTACTGCTGGATGGTAAAGTAATCGTTGAGCAATGCCAGCTCCTCCTGCAAAGGCACCAGCTTCTGGGTGCCTTTGGAGATGCTTTTGGTCAGCCGTGCAAAGGCGGTGACCATCTCGGCAATGCCGGGCGCGTGCTGGATGGTAGCCATCCAGCGGATGCTGTTGAGGGTGTTGTAGATAAAGTGCGGGTTCACCTCGTTTTGCAGCATCCGGTATTCCAGCTCCTGCTTGCGACGTTCGTCCTCCACCCGGCGGGTCATCAGGCTGTCCACGTTTTCAGCCAGCTGGTTGATGCCCCGGCCGATGTCGCCCAGCTCGTTGTTCCACTCCACCGTGCGGTCGGGGGCAAAGTTGCCGCTGCCCACGGTTTCGATGCGCTTTTGCAGCGCCTCCACCGGGCGGGTGATGACCCGCTCCAGCCAGTGCTGCATCAAAAAGCTCAGTCCCCAGATGATGGCAGTGCCAAGGGCGACCAGCCACAGGTACACGCCGTAGTGCAGCAAAAAGGTATTTGCGGGCAAAAGCTGTACCAGTGCCGCGCTGCGGCCGTTCAGTGTTACCTTGACTACATAATACTTCTGGCCGTCCAGCTGCACCTTGCCCTGCCATGCGGTCTGCTCTGTCACGCCGTTATTGCTGCCGGTGCGCAGGGTGTAGTCCACCTCCCGCAGCGGATTTTCAATCTCGGTCAGGCTGCCGTTTTCGATCTGCCACAGGCGGCTGCCCATCTCCCAGTACAACGCGCTGCCGTCGGTCAGGCTGTAACCTGCTGCCGGGTCGGTGATAATGGCGGTATCCAGCGCAAGGTAGGTGCTGCCCCGGTGCAAGGTGCCCTTGCCGCAGCGGACAGGCTGGCTGATGGCGATGCAGCTCGGACTGCCGGGCAGCAGCGGGTCGGTGGCGAACTGCATCCCGTACCCCTTGGTGAGAAACTGCTTTACGCTGGTGCGGTTGAGCGCCGCCGAGGAGTTCAGCGGGCCGAACTGCAAATGCCGGTCGTTCTCATTGGTAACAAAAAAGCGGAGGATATGGCTGTACAGGGTGCTGGAATAGTATTTTTCCTGCATGGCTTCGTAGGCGGCAATGGTCTGGGTGCCGTTGATATTTTCCTGCGAGATGTACCGCCGCACGGTGCTGTCAATGGAAGCCCAGTTCAAAAGAGCATCGGCGCTTTCCAGACTGGTCTCGATGGAGGTAGCCACCAGCCGCAGGTTGAACTCTGCCGCCTGCAGGGAGTTGGCACGCACATATTGGTTGGAGAGAATGAACAGCGCCGCGCCCACGGCCAGAGAGGTAAGAAAGGTAAAAAAGCGCATTCCCCACACGATCTGCCGCCGCAGCGGGAAACGGTGGCTGCTCTTCATAACGGTGCCTCCTTTCTGGTGACAGTTTGCATTCTTTCCTTTATACAGTACTGATTCCGGCGCGGTTTGTCAACGGCTTTTTTCATGAGAATTGTGTACTTTATATGCTTTTTTCTCTCGTCACGGATGCAAACTGTGCAAGAGAACAAGAAAGTGCAGACTCCAGTGTAAGAAAGTACATCTTTTTTTAAAAGATACAGAAAAACTGCAACTCTTCCCGGAATTTTTCCATTCCGGTTTTTGCGTTTGTGCGGTATCCTAGTGTCAACAAAAGCGAGCGGCTCCCCGGCACGGGGGAGGCTGCTGCACAGAACAAACACACTGCCCTGAAGGAGGACACACTTATGAAAAAGATCTCTCGTCGTTCGTTCCTTACCGCTGCCGCTGCCTGCGGCGCAGCTGCTGCCCTGAGCGCCTGTGGCGGCTCTTCTGCAAGCTCCACCGCTGCTTCCTCCACTGCCGGTTCCACCGCTGCTTCCGCAGCCGCAGGCCCTGTTACCCTGCAGTGGTCAGTGTGGGATAAGGAGTCCACTCCCTACTGGCAGGCCATGGCCGACGGCTACATGGCAAGCCACAAGGACGTGACCATCGAGATGGTGGATCTGGGCTCCAGCGATTACATGACCGTTCTGGCTACCCAGCTGGCCGGCAGCGCTGATCTGGATATCGTGACCATCAAGGATATCCCCGGCTACGCAAACCTGATCAATCTGGACTACCTCAAGCCTCTGAATGAGGTGCTGACCCGCGACACCGGCGATTTCAACGGCACCATCGAGCAGCTGACCACCGATGACGGCAACTTCTACGCCGTGCCCTTCCGCAGCGACTTCTGGGTGCTGTACTACAACAAGGATCTGTTTGATGCTGCCGGTGTGGAGTATCCCTCCAATGACCTGACAATGGAAGATTACGATGCTCTGGCCCGCAAGATGACCAGCGGCTCCGGCGACACCAAGGTCTATGGCTGCCACTACCACACCTGGCGCTCTGCCGCTTCTCTGTTCTCCATTCTGGACGGCAAAAACACCATCATCGACGGCACCTACGACTTCATGAAGCCCACCTACGATATGGTCATTGCCCAGCAGAAGGACGGCATCTGCATGGACTACGGCTACCTCAAGACCTCTTCTCTGCACTACTCCGCAGCCTTTGAGAACCAGCAGTGCGCAATGGTCAACATGGGCAGCTGGTTCATTTCCACGCTGGAAGCTTACATGAAGGATGCTGAGACCAAGTTCAACTGGGGCATCGTCAAGTATCCGCACCCCGCTGGTGCAGAGGCTGGTTCTACGCTGGGCACTGTGACCAGCCTGGCCATCAACGCCGATTCTCCCAAGGCAGAGGCCGCTGCCGACTTCATCAACTGGTGTGTCTCTGAAGAGGGCGCACAGGCCATTGCCAAGACCGGCACCTTCCCGGCCTGCGGCTCCGCTGCTACCGCCGAGATCATCAAGTCCACCGAAGGCTTCCCCGAGGACAGCAACTCTGTGGATGCACTGACCACCAGCAACGTTTATCTGGAGATGCCCTACACCCAGTACGCATCTGATATCGAGACCATTCTGAACGCCGAGCACGATGCCATTATGACCATGAGCGAGACCGTGGACGAGGGCATCCAGAACATGAACGATCAGGTTCCCGCAGTTCTCGGCTGATAAAGCGTTTTCCGCAATGGTTTGCGGTTCTCCTTCTTCATTGTTTTCAATCCCCATTCATTTTCCGATGACGAGCATCGGAAAAAAGCCCTGTCCGAGCGGGGCGGGTATGCACAGCGCCCGCCCCGCTCATTTTTTGGAAAAACTGTTATACTTCCGGGAAAGGAGGCTCTTTTATGGCGAGTGCTGCTGTCCAGAATAAAACTCCCCGTAAAGTGCTAAAAAAATCGACCCGCGATTCCCTGATCGCGTATTCCTTCATTGCGCCAAACTTCATTGGCTTCTGCGTGTTTACGCTGGTGCCCATGGTGTTTGCCATTGCGCTGGCTTTCTGCGCATGGGACGGCCGCCACGCCATCGAGTTTATCGGTCTGAAGAACTTTGTAAAACTCTTTACCACCGATAAAATTTTTCAGGCAGCGCTGAAAAATACCATCGTCTACGTCATTGGCACGGTGCCGCTGACGCTGGCCTGCTCGCTGGCCATGGCTGTGCTGCTGAACCAGAACGTGAAGCTGCGCAACTTCTTCCGCACCGTGGCGTTCTTCCCTTACGTTGCTTCGCTGGTGGCGGTGGCAGCGGTGTGGAACATGATCTTCAACCCCTCCATGGGCCCCATCAACATGATCCTGAACCAGTTCTTTGGCGTGGCGGCGGAAAACCTGCCCCGCTGGGCTGCCGGTAAGGACACTGCCATGATCACGGTCATCCTGTTCAGCGTGTGGAAGAACATGGGTTACTACATGGTCATCTATCTGGCCGGCTTGCAGGGCTGCAACCCGGACCTGAACGAAGCCGCCGAGCTGGACGGCGCAAACCGCTGGCAGCAGTTCTGGCACATCACCCTGCCGCAGCTGCGCCCCACCACCTTCTTTGTGGTCATTATGCTCACCATCTCCGGCTTCAAGGTCTACGACCAGATGTACATGATCACGCAGGGCGGCCCCGGTACTGCTACCATGACGCTGGTGTACTACATCTATAATGTGGCCTTCGTCAATACCCCGAAATACGGCTACGCAAGTGCAATTTCCATGGTGCTGTTCGTACTGGTGCTGATCGTTACCATCATCCAGTTCCGCGGCTCCAAGGGCGATAATTAAGAAAGGAGGAAGAAACCATGGCAACCGCTGTTATTAAAGACCACGCTTCCCAGAAGCGCCGCAATTTCATCTCCAAGTTCCTGATCTATTTCTTCCTCATCGTCATCACAGCTTGTATGCTGCTGCCCTTTTTGTGGATGCTGTCCTCCTCCTTTAAGCTGAATAAGGACGTGTTCGGCTTCCCCATCCAGTGGATCCCCAAAAATCCCCGCTGGCAGAACTATGTGGACATCTGGACCCAGATCCCGCTGCTGACCTTTGTGAAAAACACGGTCAAGATCACCGTGGTGGTCACCCTGTTGCAGCTGTTCACCTCCTCCTTTGCAGCCTACGCCTTTGCCAAGATGCAGTTCAAGGGCAAAAACGTGCTCTTCCTCGGCTACATTGCCACCATTGCAGTGCCTTGGCAGGCCTACATGGTGCCCCAGTTCATGATGATGAGCTCGTGGCATTTGAACAACACCCATCTGGCCATTATGTGTTTGCAGGCCTTCAGCGCCTTCGGCGTGTTCCTGATGAAGCAGTTCTACGAGGGCGTGCCCACCGAGCTGTGTGAGGCCGCCCGCATTGATGGCCTGAGCGAGTACGGCATCTGGTGGCACATCATGCTGCCGCTCAGCCTGCCCGCCCTGTCTACCCTGACCATCTTCACCTTCGTGAACACATGGAACGACTTCCTTGGCCCCCTGATCTACCTGACCAAGACCGAACTCAAGACCATCCAGATCGGTCTGCGTATGTTCATCACCCAGTATTCTGCAGAGTACGGCCTGATCATGGCGGCCTCTGTGGTGGCACTGATCCCGGTGCTGATCGTGTTCCTCTCCCTGCAAAAGTACTTTGTGCAGGGCGTGGCATCCACAGGCATCAAGGGCTAAACAAATCACCCGTAAGCGGGGCGTGGGCAGTACCCGCGCCCCGCATTTTTTGCAGAAATAGAGAGAAAGTGTTATGTTATATCCTGAACAGAATGAAGCGCGCTTGAAGCTGAGCCTTGACGGCACATGGGCGTTTGCGCTGGGCAGCTGCGTGGAAGACCAGTTCGATCCCGCAAAGCCCCTGCCGGATGCCCAGCCCATCGCCGTGCCCGCCAGCTATAACGACCAGAACGACCAGACCACCGCCCTGCGCCGCCACTACGGCTGGGCATGGTATCAGCGCAAAGTCACCCTGCCCGCCTTCTGCGCAGGGCAGCGGGTGGTGCTGCGGTTCGGCTCGGTGACCCACACCGCAAAAGTCTGGCTGAACGGCAAGCTTATTGCGCAGCACAAGGGCGGCTTTACCCCCTTTGAAGCAGACGTCACCGCCCTGCTGCGCCCCGGCGAGACGGTGCTGCTGACCGTCGCCTGCGACAACCGGGTAAACCACAGCACCCTGCCTGTGGGCAACGAGGATGGACAACTGGCCTTCTTTGGCTCGGACAACGCGGGCATCCCCAGCGTGGAAGCCGCCAAGCGCGCCGCTGCACCCCAGAACCGCCCGAACTTTGACTTTTTCAACTATGCGGGCATCCACCGCCCGGTGGTGCTCTACACCACCCCAAAAGAGTATATCGAGGATGTGACCGTAGTGCCCGCCGTGGACGGCACGGTGCAGTACGCGGTCAAAACCACCGGCAGCGCGCCTGTCCATGTCACGGTGCTGGATGCGGACGGCAACGCCGTTGCAAGCGCCGAGGGTGCAGAAGGCACGATCACCATCCCGGAGGTGCATCTCTGGGAACCCAGACCCGGCACGCCCTACCTGTACACCCTGCATGCCACCTGCGGGGCAGATGTCTACGACCAGACCTTTGGTGTGCGCAGCATTGAGGTGCGGGGCACACAGGTGCTTTTGAACGGCAAGCCGCTCTATTTCAAGGGCTTTTGCAAGCACGAGGACTTTACCGCCCATGGCCGAGGCTTTGACCCGGTGCTGAACGTGAAGGATGTGAACCTGATCCACTGGGCAAACGCCAATGCCGTGCGCACCAGCCACTATCCCTACGCCGAGGAGTTCTACGACCTGTGCGACCGGGAGGGCATTCTGGTCATGGACGAGACCCCGGCGGTGGGCATCGGCGGCGGGGCAGCGGTGAACCCCTATAAGGAATACCCCCTTGCGGAGCATCACCGGCAGGTGCTTGCCGAGATGATCCATCGGGACAAAAACCACCCCTGCGTGGTGCTGTGGAGCCTTGGCAACGAGCCGGATCTGGAGCACTTCCCGCAGGATGCCTACGACTACTGGCACCCGCTGTATGAGCTGGCGCACCAGCTGGACCCGCAGGACCGCCCGGTCACCCTCGTCTGCTGCCAGAACGACTATACGAAGGATATCACCACCCGCACCATGGATATCGTCTGCATCAACCGCTACTACGGCTGGTACAACCTTTCCGGTGACATGGACGCCGCTTGCTACGGCCTGAATCAGGAGCTGGATTTCTGGGCAGAGCAGCACAAGCCCGTGATGATGAGCGAGTACGGTGCGGACACCGTGGCAGGGCTGCACACCGCCGGAGCCGAGATGTTCAGTGAGGAGTTTCAGGTGGAGTTCTACCGCCGTCTGGATGCAGAGTTTGACAAGCGCCCGTGGTTTGTGGGAGAATTTGTCTGGAACTTTGCAGACTACGACACTGTGCAGGGCCCCATGCGGGTGGATGGCAACAAAAAAGGTCTGTTCACCCGGGATCGCCGCCCCAAGCTGGGCATGCACTTTCTGCGCCAGCGGTGGGCAGAGATACCTACGTTTGGATTTAAGGAGTAATCATGATGAAAACCTACCAGAACCACGCTATGACCGACGCCGAGGCACGGCAGGCACTGGCCGATGCCTGCAAACAGGTGGAGACCAATCTGCCCCTGTACACCTACCAGTGCCAGAATCATTCCAGTGTGAACGATATCTACCCCGGCTGCGCCAATAACCAGTGGACCTGCGGCTTTTGGCCCGGTGAGATCTGGCTGGCCTACGAGGCCACCGGGGACGAAAAATTCAAGACAGCCGCCCTCATTCAGGTGGACAGCTTTGCGGACCGCATTGCCCGCAAGGTGGAGGTGGACCACCACGATATGGGCTTTTTGTACAGCCCCACCTGCGTGGCAGCGTGGAAGCTGGTGGGCAGCGAAACCGGCAAAAACGCCGCCATTGCCGCCGCCGACCAGCTGCTGACCCGCTACCAACCCAGCGGCCGCTTCTTGCAGGCATGGGGCACTATGGACGACCCCGGCAACTACCGCTATATCATTGACTGCATGCTCAATGTGCCGCTGCTGTACTGGGCAGCGCAGGTGACCGGTAGCGACCACTACCGCGAGATCGCCGCTGCCCACACCGCCACCACGCTGGCAAACTCCTTCCGGCCGGACGGCAGCACCTACCACACCTTCTTTATGAACCCGGACGGCACCCCCTTCACCGCCCACACCACCAACGTGGTGCCCTTTGTGGCCGTTGGCTGCGGCGATGTGAAGCTGCGCGAGGGCGGCTGCCTGGCCGACATCGCACCCACCATGCTGCCCTATATCGGCCTGCCCGTCCCGGCAGAGATGACCGGCAAGAGCATCATCGCTGAGTAAACCTTTTTTGAAATAACGCAAGCGCCCCGCAGCTCGTAACAGAGCTGCGGGGCGTTTTTTGTGCTATTTGGCTTTTCAGCGCTCGACCCAGATGGACATCTTCGCACTGGTAGTGATGTCGCCGAGAAGGATGGTGTCCATCTTGATGCTGCAGGTCACGGCCAGCGCTTTGTTGGAATCGCTGCCGGTGAGCACCGAGGCGGGCAGGTTCTTGAGGGTCAGCACGGCGGTGCCGTCGGACAGGTCGCCGCTCAGAGTGCCGTCATAGTTCACCTCGCCGATGGCGATGCCGGTGAGACGGCCGGTCATGTTCATGGAAGAGAGCTGCTTGACCGGAAGCTCGAGAGTGAAGGTGCCGTTGGGCTGGCGGGTGAGGGTGGCTTCGCGGGTGGTGTCCACGGCACTGTCGGCCATCGACTCCTTGTCCCCGGACTCCCGCCAGAACCGGACGCCCACCGTCATCTTGACGGCGGCGGCACTGGCACTGACCGCCAGCGTCAGGAGCAGCAGCAGCGAGACGAGGACCGCCCCGGTGCGTCTGCCCATATGCTTCAAAGAAATCGTCATATTCAAGAATCGACCTTTCCAGCCGCAGAGGCGGCTCTGTGCGTTCCAAAACGGAACGCGAAGGAATTTGTCACCGCAAAAATAACATATTCAGAAGAAAAAGTCAATCTGGCTTGTGAGGGTTTCACAAAAATGTTTCACATAAGACACATCTTATGGAAGAAAAACACAGACTTTGCCGAAGACACAAAAAAGCCGCCTCCCGGCGGACGGGAAGCGGCAGAAGTCAGGAAAACTTAGACCTCAAAGTTGGGGTCGTCCTTCAGCACGTGGATGCTGGTCATGAAGGGGCTCTGCTCGGGGTCCTGGAACGGAGCATCCTTGACGTACTTGTTCAGGGCGACAGCAGTGCGGGTGGGGTCGGCGATGGTGCCGGCGCCGCCGATGCAGCCGCCGGGGCAGCCCATGCCTTCCAGCAGGTAGCCGTTGTACTTGCCGGCCTTGGCCAGCATCAGCAGCTTCTTGCACTCGGCGAGGCCCTGTGCGGACGCGATCTTGACGTCCATATCGGGGTGCCACTCCTTGATCTTGTCGGCGACAGCCTTGGCGACGCCGCCGGACTGTGCGAAGCCGCGGCCTGCGCCGGAAGCGTGGACCAGATCGACCTCATCGGGGTCGACTTCGAGGTTGGCCACGTCGATGTCCTTGGCCTCGATGATGCCGGCCAGTTCCTCGAAGGTCAGCACGAAGTCCACATCAGAGCGGACGGTGCGGCGGGAAGCTTCCAGCTTCTTGGCGGCGCAGGGTCCGATGAAGCACATACGGGCCTCGGGGTCGGCCTGCTTCATCATGCGGGCGGTGAACACCATGGGGGTCATGGTCATGGAGATGTTC
>ERZ826220.4323-NODE-4323-length-10148-cov-2.623700_pt1 | contig 10148 bp, 9 predicted proteins | sample MGYA00519927_ERZ826220 | MGnify/ENA primary metagenome ERZ826220 (study PRJEB31778, sample SAMEA3449225) | human gut metagenome | biome: human gut; feature: human-associated habitat; material: faeces | place: United Kingdom | collected 2010/2012 ...
AGGGTGGTGGTATGCTGCAGGATCAGTTTGGTCATTTGCTTCTGGTCAGGGTCCTTGCAAAGGACCGTGACCAGCACTCCCGGGCGGCCTTTTTTCATAGTGCATGGGACGGTGAAAGCGTCCAGTGCACCGTTTTGCAGGAAGGTTTCTATGGCAAAGGCGATGTCTTCGCCGGTCATGTCGTCCACGTTGCATGAGAGTTCGCAGATGGTTTCTGTGATGGCGGCTTCTTCGGATGCCGGAGCTGTTGCGGATGCTGGAGCTGTTGCGGATGCCGGGGTTGCTGTGGATGCTGGAGCTGTTGCGGGTGCCGGGGTTGCTGTGGGTGCCGGAGCTGCTGGGATACATGCAGGCTGTTCAGGCTGGTTTTCTGCAAAGCTCTTGCCGAGGATCGCGCGCACGCAGTTGGCTGCCGGGAAGTCTTTTGTCCCCATGCCATAGCCGGTGGACGCCGGAGTCATTAACGGCATCTGATCAAAGCGTGTGACGAAATGTTTCAGCAGGGCAGCTCCCGTAGGAGTGCAAAGCTCTCCCTGGATGCTGCCGCTGTAAATTGGTATGTCTTTTAGGATATAGGCGGTAGCCGGTGCAGGCACCGGCAGGATCCCATGAGCACACTTGACTTGACCGCTTCCAACGTGGATGGGGGACGCGATGATCTGATCCGGGGTCAGCTTGTGGAGAAGCAGGCAGACGGAGGCGATATCGGCGATAGCATCCATGGTGCCGACTTCATGGAAGTGGATCTCGCTTACCGGTTTGTCGTGAGCTTTGCTTTCGGCTTCCGCGATGAGGCGATAGACCGCCAGGATATCGGTACGAACAGCTTCCGGAAGTTTCAGGTCGTCGATGATATGATGGATGTCGTGGAGGCTGCGGTGGGAGTGATCGTGATGATGGTCATGGGAGTGACTGTGCTCATGAGAGTGGTCATGGTGATGGTCATGAGAGTGACTGTGGTCATGCTGGTGGTCGTGGTGACTATGCTCATGGGAGTGACTATGCCCGCCTTCTTTCTCCTCTGTGCCATAACGCTCTTCTCTGTGCCGTTTACGGTAACGGTCAGGTGGGTCCCGGTGATACCGCATTTTACGGATGGATCCAGAGAAACGTGAACACCGGGGATCCCGGCGGCATTGAGCTCCGAGGTAAAAGCATCACGCGCATCATCTGGCAGGAGTTCTGCCAGGGCGGCTCCCAGCATATCCCCTGCGGCACCCATGCCGCAGTCTAAATAGAGTAATTTCATAAAAGTAAAATTCCTTTCGTTTTTCGTTGCAGGAGTTATTATAGCAGCTGGCTCTCTCAGAGCAGAATGGATATGACCTGTGCCGGATCCGGTGTATTCAGACACATCAGCGCATTCCCTCACTCTCCGGATCCCCATGATCCTCCTGCAAAAGTTTTGCATAATAGGTTTTGATCTGATAAAGTGCGGCAACCGGGTTGTGTCCCAGCACGCGATCTTTCGTCACCAAAGTGGTGCACAAAGCATCCGAATACTTGTAAAACAGGCTGTCGTGACCTACGCAAAGGCCGACAACTACGTTGAGCTGGGTTTTTTCGGCGTTCAAAAGTTTTGCCTGAAGGATCGGATTGCACATATTCATACCGACATCTTCGCAGGCGGCGTCGATGCCCACAGAAGTTTTTCGCTGGGCGCCGACTTTGCAGCCAAAGCCAGTGACTTCAAATCCGTGGCTCCGGAATATAGCGGCTGCGGCACGAGCTTCTGTGATCAGACCGACACAGGTGGCGATGCCCAGCTTTTTAAAGCCCATTTTCTTTGCAAATTCTGCTATTTCTTCGACGCGGGTCATTTTGCAGTAATTCTCGTATTCCACCTGGGCGGACATGCGGGTAACGCGGTTGTTTTCTTCATTTTCCGTATAAAGAGCCATGGCTTCTTCCAGGATAGCGGGATCCAGATCTCTGGTTTTGCAGAAGGCAGGGAAGGCGCTGGATTCTGCGGAAATAGCCTCCTCAAAAGAGCAGTGATCGCATCCTGCAGAGGCGCAGTCAACACAGGATCGCCGGATGTTGTTTGTTGTCATTGGAAACCTCCTTGTGATGGGTTGTAATACTCGGATTATACCATACGCAGCCAAAAAACAAAACAGTTCCGGCTGACTGCCGGAAAGACCGGAAGCTGCGGAACTGCTTTGCTTTGCAATATATAACCAGCCGGATCTATGTAGGAGCAAAGATCCGGCGATCATGATCATTATAGCATATCTCCGGGAATTTAGTGTTACAATTTCTCCAGAATATATGTGTTTACCCGTTGGCGCAGTTTTTTGCGGGAGCAGGTATAGTTGTTGCGGAAGGTGATGTCGGCTGCTGCTTTGTAAAGGGGCATGCGCTGCGCTTCCATTTTTTTTAGTGTTTCGATATTTTTGGAAAGCGGTCTGCCGCGGGTCGGCAGCTTATCAATGGAACGGGTGATATGCACCAGTGTTCCGTTTTGCCGAAGGGCGTCTACGTTTTCAGGTCGCAGGATCGCTCCGCCGCCAGTGGCGATGATCAGGTTTCGTTCTTTGCCAAGTTTTTTGCAGATTGCTGATTCCCGGTTGCGGAACCCCGTTTCGCCTTCCTTTTCGAAGATTTCAGGGATAGTCATTTTGGCTTCTTCTTCGATCTTGGCGTCTGTATCCTGCAAAGTTTTCCCGGTCAGTTCTGCCAGAAACTTCCCGATGAGAGACTTTCCGGTTCCCGGCATGCCGATGAGGACGATGTTGCCCATCCGCTGCTTCATGGATTTGATGATACGCTGATTTTCTTTCTGAAAAGCTCCCGGCGTTCCTAAAAAGTATCCGGCTGCTGCGGTAGCCTGTGCCACCAGCATAGGAAGGCCATTGGTGTATTTGAGCCCCAGCTTTTCGGCTTCCAGTAGAAGAGCTGTTTTAAACGGGTTGTAGATCACATCGATGACAGCCTGGCAGCCGGGAAAATCCTTTAGGCGGATCACCTGCTGCATGTTGTTTGGGAAAGTCCCTACCGGTGTGGTATTGACGATCACGTCGATAGAGTCTGCGATTTCCGGCAGCTGGTCGTAGGATACGGTGCTGAGGATACCGGCATCTTGGATTTCAGAGCCGGATGGCGGATCCGTTTCCGGGTGGCGGGAAGCGATATAGATCTTTGCGGCGTTCTGATCCGCCGCAGCCCGGCGGGCCATCAGGGATGTCCCGCCGGTGCCCAGGATCAGAACGCCCTTGCCTTCAAAGTCGATTCCTGCACGCGATGCCGCGTACAGGAATCCTTCATAATCCGTGTTGTGACCCACCAGGATCTTGTCTTCCTGGCTGATACTTTCCGAGGCTCCGGCCCCTGAAGCGTTTTTCCAGAACAAAGTATTTACAGCCCCGATCCCGCGAGCCAGATCCGTGACTTCATCGCAAAGAGGGATCACATCCTTCTTATAAGGAATGGTAACGTTGAGCCCGCGAAAATCGCGGGCATTGATAAAGTCGGGCATCTCATCTTCGGCTAGGCTGAAAAGCTGATATTGATATCGTCCCAGAGCCTCGTGGATCTCTTTGGAATAACTGTGAACCAGAGTCTTGCCGATGAGTCCGTATTTCTCGTTCGTCATTTAGATGACCTCCGTGTAACAGCCGAGGAATACGAATGTCTCCGGCTGACTTTCCATTTCGGAGAGAAGATTGATCAGTTCAGGCGAGTAGACCGATGCATCCAGATCGAAGTAAAACATGAACTCGAAATCGCTGCCTGGGATCGGACGGGATTCCAGCTTGGTCAGATTGATGCCCAGCGCTGCGAACTTGGAAATAGCCAGATACAGGGATCTCGGTGTGTGGGGCAGGGAAAGGATCAGGCTGATCTTATTGGAGCCCGGATAGATCTCCATCTTCTTGGAAATGCAGATGAAGCGAGTGTAGTTGTTGTCAGAAAGCTGGATCTGCTTTTTCAGCACGTCCAGGCCATAAAGGTCAGCGCATTCCTTGGAGCAGATAGCAGCCACATCATCGCGATCGCTTTCCGCAACCATCTTTGCAGCAATGGCCGTGTTTTCAACGACAGTCACTTTCACATCCTTCAGTTCTTTCAGGAAGTCGCCACACTGTCCGAGCGCCTGTTCGTGGGAGAAGATCTCCTTGACATCGGAGAGGGCAGTTCCCGGCTTTGCCATCAGATTGTGGCTGATGCGCAGACGGATGCCTTTGGCGATATGGAAGTTGTAGTTCTGCATCAGGTCGTAAACGGCACCGACGGAACCGTAAGAGCTGTTTTCGATGGGCAGGATCCCGTACTGGCAAAGGCCTTTTTCAACAGCATTGAATACGCCCTCAAAGCTGTTGAAATACATGATGCTCGGCACTTCAAAGAGTTTCTCGCAGGCAGCCTGAGAGTAGGATCCTGCAACGCCCTGGCAGGCAACGACTGCCTTTTTCGGGAAGAGGTTCGGTGTTTCTTTCAGTGCTTCTTCGATGCGGTCAGCCAGGTCGGATCTCTTAGCCATATAGTTGTTCTGGCAGGAACGGCTGGCGTCAAAAATCGTATTGAACAGCAGCCGTGCATATCCGTCGAAAGGTTCACCGATCTGTTCGGATACTTTATGCAAAATTTCTTTCTCGCGCTTGTCAGAGAAGACGGGCACTTTGTGGTCTTTCTTATACTTGGCGATTTCCAGGGATTTTTCCATTCTTTCTTTGAACAGGTCGGTCAGCTTTTCATCTATATTGTCTATGTCCTGTCTCATCTGATCTAAATTGATGTCTGTCATTTTGTTACCTCCATAATACAGTCTAAAATACCGAGAGCCAGAGCGGCTTCTGTGATAGGAACGGCTCTGACGGCGACGCAAGGGTCGTGCCTGCCCTTGACGACGAGAGTTTCGTTTTTATGTGCTTCCAGATCCACCGAATCCTGCTTCCTGCTGATGGATGGAGTCGGCTTGAAAGCGAGTCGGGCCAGAAGCGGCATGCCGGTGGTGATGCCTCCCAGGATCCCGCCGTGATAGTTGGTCCTGGTTTTTACCTGCCCGTGATTGTCGTAATAAAAAGGATCATTGTTTTCGGAGCCACGAAGCTCTGCCGCGTGAAATCCTGCGCCGAATTCGACGCCTTTTACGGCCGGTATGCCGAAGAAGATCGGTGCCAGATAGCTTTCCAGGCCATCGTACATAGCTCCGCCGATGCCTCCGGGCAGTCCTGTCGCACACACTTCTACGATGCCGCCCACGGAATCCAGGTCGTTTTTGGCCTGCAAAATGGCTTGCGCCATTTTTTCGCCGGCTGTTTCGGACAGAACGGGAAACTCCATTTTCTGCAGTTTCACCAGGGTTTCTGCGCTGACGCTGACCGGATCCAGAGGGGTATCTTCGATGCCTGCAATGGCGTAAAGATGTGCTCCGATTTCGATGTTTCTTTCTTTTAGCATCTGCAAAGCGATCCCGCCTGCGATGCAGAGGGGTGCTGTCATACGTGCTGAGAAAGGTCCGCCGCCTGCCATGTTTAGTGTGTCTCCATAGCGAAGCCGTGCTGTGTAGTCAGCGTGACCTGGCCTTGGCACTGCCCGCAGTCCTTTGTAGTCCCCGGAGCGGGTATCGGTGTTGCGGATCTCGAAGGAGATGAGAGGCGCGGTCGTGATAATAACCGGTGCCTCCGCAAGGGCGCCTGGATCGCCTGCGACCCGGGTGGAATTGCTCGAAGCGAGATTGCCTGTACCGGAATCCGCTTGCCCTGGATCGCCCGCCTGTTCTGGCGGCGTTCCGCCGCCCCAGGCTGCGATCCCTGCAACAGGGATCGGCAGATCCGGTTCTTTGCGCTTGGTGGCAAAGGGGCTGTTTCCTGGTGCGCGTCGCTGGAGAAAAGCCCGCAGCTGGTTCATATCGATACGCGTTCCGACCGGGATCCCTTCGATATCGACTCCTATGGCCGGTTCGTGAGATCCTCCCCAGATGGAAACGCGGATGTTTTTTCCGAAAGTTGATTGCATGTAGTTGCTCCTCTATAAGTAGTTGAGTGGAAGGCTGCGGCAAGGCTGCCGCAGCCAGTTTGGCGGGCGACCATGTCGCGATCTGCATGAGGCCGACTTGCTATGCTTTACATGACGGCAGAGCTGCCGCCTGAGCGGTCCGGCACAAATGCCATATTGCCGGACCGCTGATCCGGGACAATGATGGTTATCTGCCCGGATCCTGCCGGGCGGTCTTGATCCTAGTCTTCTAAAATCTCGATCTTACCGCCCAGCTTAGTGAAGTCGGTGAAAAAATCCGGGTAGGATTTTTTCACAGCTTCTGCGCCGGTAATGATGACCGGGCCGTCGGCTCTGCAAGAGGCGACGGCAGCTGCCATCGCGATGCGATGGTCATTATGGCTGCTGACTGTCCCGCCGCAAAGGGATGGGGCGGAGCAGTGGGCAGCAGGCCCGGAGGGGACGGTGTGGTCATTGTTTTTGTCAATGACAAGTCCGTCTTTTGTTTGTCTGATATCGGTTCCAAGAATGGTCAAAAAGTCACAGACCGTTGCCAGCCGATCGGATTCCTTGATGCGAAGCCTTTGTGCATCGGCAATAGTCGATGTGCCGCTTGCCCCAGTCATTGCAACGGCCATGACCGGCACCAGATCTGGAAATTGTGCTGCACTTACTGTTTCGCCATGGAGTGGGACTCCATTTCCGGCGATGTGATAGCTTGTATTTTTTCTTTCGATTTTAGCTCCCATTTTTTCCAGCACGGTGATGATCTCCTTATCTCTCTGTGTGGAATCTGGATCGAGGCCGGTGCAGGTGATATCGCCGCCAAGTGCTCCTGCCACCAGCCAGAAAGCAGCGTTGGACCAGTCTCCTTCGACTTTCAGTCCGGCTGGTTCCCGATAAATCTGGTTGCCCGGGATCTCATAGCGAATCAAGTAGTTTTCGGAACTCGTATCGGGAGTATCGCTCGATTCAGATGGTGCCGCTTCTTTACATTTTTGAAAGGCGGTTTCTTCCGCTTCGGCGATTTTTTCTCTGACTTCACGGATCTTGATCCCGAACTTTCGTAAAACCTGCAGCGTCAGATCCACATACCCCGCCGATTCCAGTTTTGTGGTCAGCTGCAGACTGCTGTCGCCATCAAGAAGCGGCAGGGCAAACAACAGTCCAGTAATAAACTGGGAGCTGATATTTCCAGCCAGCCGATATTCACCCGGCTGCAGTCTGCCCTGGATCCGGCAGATTTTCGAAGTGATCCCTCGCCCCGAAGCCGGATCGACGGTATTGCCAAAGCAGCCTGTGTTTGCCGTATCGACAGCATTCGCTGAAGGCTTTGCAGTCTCTTGTGCCGATGCCGTCAGCATCTCAAATTTGCAGCCGTGCCGCTCCATTTCTTCTTTCAAGGGAGAAAGCGGTCGCTGTGGAAGTTTCCCTGATCCGGTGAAGACGGCTTCGTCCTTCAATGCCATGGCAACCGGGATCATAAAGCGGATCGTCGATCCACTTTCCCGGCAATCAAAACAGGGAAGTTTTTGATCCAGCTGCGCCAGGCAGCCTTTCGTAGCATCGATGTCTTCTGAAAAAGTCAGGATCACCAGAGGTATCTCTTGCCCGCATCCCTGCAGAGACGCCAGCTTCTGTGCGATCAAAAGCCGGTGAGCGTGGGATTTAGACGGAATTGCCTCGATAGTACCATTCAATTGTTGTGGTGTGATTTTTATCTTCATAATAGTATTCCATCCATGCATGGGAATATTATCCAATGTGCAGGATCGCGGGATTTTCGATCCCAAAACAGAAAATCATCGTTCTGGCATTACGATTTTCAAGGTTTTACCGGGGATATGGCCGTAAAAAGCCGGTAAAACATGAAAAAGTCAATCAAGTTGCTGTGAAAAAAGCTGCAATTCCACACGAATTTGCTGTCGGATCGTTGTAAACTTCCGATTTATTGACAAATCCTGCCAACCAGGCGTTTTCTGACCAAAGTTTTTCTGTAAAAGGCACGTGTAAACTGCGGTTGCAGCAGAAAATCGTGCCGGAAACCTCGCCCGCAAAACTAGAAACCTCGAACCTGTAAAACCGGAAACCTCAGCCTACAACCCATACGATATAAACTGCTCCAGTTTATTTACCGAAATCGTCTTTAGTCTGCATTTACCGATTCTAGCCGGTACGACCAGGGTGATATTGCCTCCGCGGATCTTCTTGTCCTGCATCGCCGCATTAGCCAGTTCCCATGCACTGTACGGACAGCGAAGCGGGAATTTGAACCGTTCCAGGATCTCTAAAATATCTTCGGAACAATTCTCCACCGTCCAGCCCAGTCGATCAGAAGCAATGGCAACGATTTTCATTCCCATGGCAACTGCGTGACCGTGACTGATTTTGTATCGACTGCACTTTTCGATGGCATGAGCCAGCGTATGTCCTAAATTGAGGAGCTGACGGCTGCCATTGTCCCGTTCATCTTCCTCGACGACTTTCCGCTTGACCTCGATGGCCAAAGATGCCAGATTCATAAGAAAATCCGGGTCGTCTAAAGTACGCTTCATTTTTATAGAATCCAGGATCAGCGGCTCCGCGATGATACCGGCTTTGATGGCCTCTGCGATCCCGTCCAGCTTGATATCATAGGAAAGAGTATCTAAAAACTCCGAATCAAAGAGCACCAGGCTTGGCTGCCAGAATGCCCCGGCAAGATTTTTTCCAGCTTTAAGATTGACGCCCGTCTTGCCGCCTACCGACGAATCCACGATAGCCAGAAGCGTGGTCGGAACCTGGATGAATTCAATGCCACGCAGGTATGTCGCTGCTGCAAAACCTGTCACATCCCCGACGATCCCGCCGCCCAGCGCCAGCAGCACATCCGTGCGCGTAAAGCGCTTTGCAGCAAGAAACTCCAGCAGTTCCTCGATTGTCTCCATATTTTTGCTGTCTTCGCCGCCTGGGAACACATACTTGTGCACTTCGAAACCGGTCAACGTCAGAGACCTCCAAAGCGTCTGGTTTTCACGTCCGTAAAGCGGATCCACCGTTTCATCAGTAACGATGCAGATTTTCTTGTTTTTCAGTTTCCCTGTAATCGGATCGTCCTGCAGGCCAAGGGCATCCTTGACATACATTCCTGTCATCGAAAGGATCCCCTTGTTGAGGATCACATCATACTGCCGTGAAGCAGCAACATGGATTTTGATCATACTCTCTCCTTCTTATCATTAAAAGATTTCTCCGTCGATAATAGCTTTCTTTTCTCTGCCGTCCTTTAATAACTGACGCAGTGTCTCGCTGTCATTCTCCCGGATCGCCCAGCTGTACTCCTGTAGATTTTCGATCAGTGTGTCGATCTCATCTGCCAGGTTATCCGGATTTTCCAGGAACAGCTCAGTCCACATATCCTCGTTGAGCTTGGCTACGCGGGTCAGATCTTTGTAACTGCCTGCAGAAAATCCCATGTGCTCCTGAGCAGTAGGACTTTTTATGTAGGCGTTGGATACCACGTGAGCCAGCTGAGAGGTGAAGGCGATCTTGCGGTCGTGTTCTTCCGGCGTTGCGATTTCGATGTTGGTGAAACCTATTGAAGTAAACAGTTTCTTCAGTTTTTCCATGCTCTCGATCGGTCCTTTGGTCGGAGTGAAGATCATGGAAGCATTGTTGAAGAGCGACTTCTTTGCATAAGTAAACCCTGAGTGTTCCCGTCCTGCCATCGGATGACCGCCTACAAAGAGGAAGCCTTTTTCTTCCGCAAGAGGGATCAGCTGCTCGCAGACCATGCGTTTGACACCGCTGCAGTCGCAGACGATACTGCCTTTCTTAAAAAGATCGGCATGGCTTGTCACGTAGTCGACGGTATCCTGCGGATACAGGGCAACGATGACAATGTCACACTGAGACAGGAGCTCGTCTGTCAGCGGCTGCTCAATGGCATCTACGAGCATGGCTTTGTGTACCACCGGCTTGGAAATATCGAAGCCGTAAACAGTATTATCGGTATTCTGACTGATCGCCTTGGCCAGGGAGCCTCCAATGAGTCCCAGACCTACAATTCCTATTTCCATGATACCACCTCTATCCTCTGTATGCCAGTGGTCTGATCTGATTTACTACATCCATTACATCTTTAAACGCAGCCGGAGTCAGAGACTGTGCACCGTCGCAAAGCGCTGCAGGTGGATTGTTATGTACTTCGATCATCAGACCATCAGCAC
>ERZ826220.4328-NODE-4328-length-10137-cov-2.048800_pt1 | contig 10137 bp, 9 predicted proteins | sample MGYA00519927_ERZ826220 | MGnify/ENA primary metagenome ERZ826220 (study PRJEB31778, sample SAMEA3449225) | human gut metagenome | biome: human gut; feature: human-associated habitat; material: faeces | place: United Kingdom | collected 2010/2012 ...
CACTGACATTACTGTTGCTGTAGACATTGACTTTGTAGTGCTTTGAAAGTTCAATCAGCGCCCTTCTCCGCTCGATCTCCGCAATCTTGAATCCAAGCACGGTTGTCTGGAAAATCAGCCCCAGATCCGAAAAAGATCCCTCGGATTTTTCCAGCTGAAAATATTCCTGCAGCTGTTCGAGAATGTTCGTGGTCAGCATCGGCTCCACGATATTCGCTCCGCTGATGTTAAGCTGCGCCTCCATAACAGCGTCAAAATATCCCCTTAAATACTCCGGCAGCCTGTTTTTGATCTTGTCATAGGAATTGCGCTCATAGAGGCTTCCCACAAACGCCACATCTCCGCGGTATTTCCGCATCTCCGAATCCTGTGTGGCATTCCGTCTTTCCGCTTTTTCCCCGGACGCAGTTGCGTAAAAAAAGGGTTTCCTTGCATGGCAAAAGCGCCTATAACGGAAAAAATCAGTAAAAACGGAAATAATACCGTTAACGCGAGAAAAGACAGGACTGCATCAAGCACGCGCTTGAAAAAGTTTGCGTACATAAACAACTCCGTTCTTTCGAGTCAGTCGAAACAGCGTCTGACAATCTCTATTATGACATCTTGCTGTTCCGGAGTCATCTTATTATCGCTCGGCAGGCAAAGACCGCGCTCAAAGACATCAAGACCGACATCCGAACCCTCTGCGGCAGAAATAAACAGATTGTCTTTATAAAGAGGTTGAGCATGCATGGGTTTCCAAATGGGACGTCCCTCTGCGTTGTACGACGCAATCGTTTCAAGAATTTCTGTCGGACAAGATTTTCCCTTGGAGGGAACATATGAAGCGGTGGTTGCGGTACGTGTCTGTTCGCACATGGCGTCTTTGTCTATCAAAATGCAGGACAGCCAAAAGTTCGGAGAACTTCTTTTCTCGTCATACGGATTCATTGTGACGGGAATATCCGAAAATGCTTTTTTATATCTTTCGTATATCGCTTTTTTCTGATTTATATGTTCTTGCAAATACGGTAACTGACCGCGAACGACGCCGGCTATGACATTGCTCATACGGTAATTGTAACCTATTTCATTATGTTGATACCACGGTGCGGGTTCACGACTTTGCGTAGACCACTTACGAGCCTTTGCCGCTGCCGCATCATCATTGGTCAGAAGCATACCGCCCGAAGAACCTGTTATTATCTTGTTGCCGTTAAAGCTGATTGCATTATACTCCCCGAATGTCCCTGCCATTTTCCCGTCATATGTTGCGCCGAAAGATTCTGCGGCGTCCTCAATCAGAATGGCATTGTGCTTTTTGCAGACCGCTGCGATTTCCGTCAATTTTGCAGGCGTACCGTAAAGATTGGCAACAATAACCAACCTGACATCGGGATAAAGATCAAAGGCTCTTTCAAGAGCTTTAGGATCCATATTCCAAGTCGTTCTTTCACTGTCTATAAATATGGGAACCCCGCCCTCATAAACGACAGGATTCACAGTCGCTGAGAACGTCATATCCGAACAAAAAACTTTTTCTCCGGGTTTAAGTCCCGCAAGTTTCAAACAAAGATGTATGGCAGCCGTTCCGCAGGAAAGCGCAACGACATCTTTACATCCGAGCATCTCGGAGATCGTTTTTTCCAAAACATTCAGGTTTTCACCGAGAGTAGACATCCAGTTCGTTTCGAACGCTTCCGTCATATATCTTAATTCATCGCCGTGCATTGTCGGAGACGAAAGATATAATTTTCTCTCGAAAGGTTTAAGTTCCATAAAAAAATTGCCCCCACCGAAGTATAATGCCGTCCGCGTGAAATCCGTTCCGATTCAGGTCTATCGGTAGTATTCGGAATTATCGGAAAGTTTTTTCTTCTTTATTATTTTGTTGTTCCGCACGTTCGCGTGCGATCTCCCCCGTTCCGCCCTCAACGACACCCTCATGGCGAAAAACAGATAAGATTGTTCCGAAAAAGCATTTACAGTCAAATACAAAACTCAAATTATCTATATATTCGCCGTCAAATTTCGCCTTTTCGGGAATTTCAAGTTCGTCGCGCCCGTTTATCTGTGCCCACCCCGTAAGCCCGGGACGCACATCGTTTGCTCCGTATTTTTCACGTTCATCAACAAGATCTTGCTGATTCCATAATGCGGGACGAGGTCCTATAATGCTCATTTTTCCCGTAAATATCTGATATATCTGTGGAAGTTCATCAAGACTCGTTTTTCTCAAAAATTTTCCGACACGGGTGATATACTCGTCAGGATTTTGCAGAAGATGCGTAGGCACATCATGCGGTGCCGAGACTTTCATGGTTCTGAATTTGCAAAGGCTGAAATATGTAATTTTACCGTTCTTTTTCCGACCTACGCGCTTTTGCCTGAAAAACACGGGTCCGGGATCATCTATAACTATCAAAAGACAAATAATCAAAAAAGGCAACAACAGAATCAATATAGCGAAAAGAGACAGGACAATGTCCAAGAAGCGTTTAAAAAAGTGAGAATACATACCAACCTCGATATAAACGGCCGTTAAAACCGCCCGTATGCCAACATATAATTACATAAGGATATAATATCATAAAAATGTTAAAAAGTCAATAGTGTGAAATGATTTTGAAAAAAAATGTTATGAGGTCTTTTAAATCGAAAAAATTTGCTTTTTTGTCTATTTTTCGATACCACAGTTTCCCTTTTTGACTATTCCGTACAGGAAAAAATTTTCAGCAAGAAATATGAAAATGGAAAAATATTCATAAATACGGCGGCACGAATGTTTCATAATACTATTGCGACCGAAAGATCGCGTGATGAAAACGAGTAATCACAGATAAAGTGCTTTACGCACAAAGGAGATTAACAAAATGGCTAATAAGAGTCTTGTTCCCGCAGCAAAAGAAGCGCTCAACAAATTCAAAATGGAAGCGGCTTCCGAAGTGGGAGTAAATCTTAAACAGGGTTACAACGGTGACCTTACCGCTAAACAGGCAGGTTCCGTAGGCGGCCAAATGGTTAAGAAAATGATTGAGAGTTACGAGAACGGCATGAAGTAAACCCTTTTTGGGGCATATCTTTCTCGAGATCCGCAGACGTAAAAAATATTGTTTTTTGTCCGCGGACGGGCAGAGGCTGTAAAGAACACAGTTTTTACAGCCTCTGCTCTTTTTCGAATAAAAAATCCGATAAATCGCCGAAAAATGAATAATATCCCATATCCCGCAGATAATATAAAGGCACAGCAGGCAAAAATCCGGAAATAATCAAGGGAGATATATCAAAAATGAAAGCAACGGGAATAGTCAGACGTATAGACGACCTCGGAAGAGTTGTAATACCGAAAGAAATAAGAAGAACGATGCGAATTCGAGAGGGTGCGCCGCTTGAAATATTCACAAACAAAGACGGAGAAGTTATTTTTAATTCTGTTATGAAAAATAACGGTCTGGTGTCAGAAGAGGTTATGATACCTATAAAGGATGAAAGCATGATACCTATGGTACGGTTAGAATCCTATTTTGAACAGTATAAGAATGGAAGGAATATTGATGATATTGCTGTAGAAATTATTGAAATATTGATGAGCCACAGACAGAAAGAAAATTTTGATTTACAGAAGTTGCTTTCTGATGAAAACATCAAAGAAAACGTTTATTTTAGAATTATCAATAAAAAAAGAAATAAAGAACTTTTAAAGGATGTACCGCATATGACTTACGAATCGTTAGCTATGATAATTGCGATAAATGTTAATAATTTGGTAAAAGACGAGGACGAGGGCGAGGCTTCTATTGTAATTCATAATATTCATATGGAACGGTTACATTATACGAAAGAAGAATTGTTTGCATTTGCAAAACAGAACACACCAAGACTTTTTCCGGTATGGCGGAAATCCTTACAAGAACTGTTTCCGACACTTCCGCCTTGAAGCAGTAGAAAATACATTAGTTTTGACCAATCAGTCTAAGTTGTATGGAGCTGGAACAATCTTTTATAAGGATGTCTTAAGAGAAACGGCAGAAATTTTGAGAGCAGACAGGTTAGTGATTCTTCCATCCTCTATACATGAAGTGCTTGTTTTGAAGCAGAATACCGATAGCGAATCGAAATTTTATAGAGAAATGGTACAGAATGTAAATTATGAAGCAGTTCGTAGGGATGAGGTTTTAGATGATACATATTATCTTTACGATAAAAAAACGGATCGGATTAAAGTGTGTTAATGAGTTAGTTAAATAGCAGGCGATCTAAAGCGTTGGCAGGGATTTAGTTCCCTGCCAATTTTCTTTTTTTTATTGAATTGGTTGTACCGGGGACAGGATGTGGTGGTGAAAAATTTTTTTCTTCCTATCACGGCGTAGCCGGGCTTGCTACGCAAGCTCCAGTGGTTCTCCACTGGAATAGGAAGAAAAAAGAGCATAAGGGAAATCTGCTATCACTTCGTGATAGGACTGGCAGTGCCAGTCGATTTCCTATGCTAGCAAAATGAAATAAATAGATACAGATATATCAAAATTGGTACATAAAAAATTGCTTTTTTAAAGCCATTTTGATATAATACTACAAACATAGTAAAAAAGAGGTGCGGTAAATGGCGGATATTTCTATAAGGGGAATTGATGGAGCAGCCGTTGTAAAGCTGGGAGAAATGGCAAGAAAGAAACATATGAGCAGGGAATCATATTTAAGACAGCAGCTAGAAATGCTTGCAATGTTTGGAGAGTTAAAAGAAATCGAAAATAAGTATGAGAACCTGGTAAAAGATATAGCGGAAATTATTAAGTTGAATACAGAAGCACTTAATAGAATTTCTGATCAAGGAGACGAGGATGAATAAACATTTTGAATTATCACAGGAAGATATGAATGTCATTTTGAAGGTAAAGCAGGAGCAAAATTTTAGATCTGAAAAAAAGGCATTACAGTATATTATAAAAAAATATCAGGAACAAGAAGAGACAGAGCATTTACTGTTGAATATATATGAGAAGATTCAGGAACAAAGGAAACCATATGAAGATAGAATTAAATGGGCTGCGACAGTGGCAGAGCAAAACACGATTATTTTATTAGATCTGATGAACACTATTTTAGAGCAAGAGTTTCCGGAAATTGATTCGCTCATTCCGGTGGATGTATATGAATCTCCTGTGATCGCAGAAAGTAGAAGCATTATTAAAAAGAAGATACAGCATTTCAAACAAAGAAAAGACTACAGGGAAAGTAAAAAGAAAAATTCTTAAAGAATCCTTTTTTTATGCGGGTTTGAGGAACCTGCTATTTTTATCAACAAGTAAATGGAGGGCATTATGGCAGGAGTAAAAGCAGGATGTGTAATAATGACAGAATTTACAATGCCAGGTACAAGTGTATTTGGTTCTTACATAGATTATATAGATCGGAAAGAGGCTGTTCGTAATGACAATCTGGAGAAGTTTAATTTATATAATGATTACATGGGAAATCCTGTAAAGACAGAAGGAATATTTACAGAGAAGAAAGATTTATTATCTAAAGAAGAAAAGAAATCTTTAAAATCTATTTTTCAGAAGGCTCAGGATAATGGTTCGCTTATGTGGCAGACAGTTATCTCTTTTGATAATCGGTGGCTTTCACAACAGGGAGCATATGATGCAAAAACAAAAACACTGGATGATAAAAAATTAAAAGAGGTAGCCAGAAATGGAATCAGGGAAATGCTAAAAAAGGAAAATCTGGAAAATGCAACATGGAGTGCAGCCATTCACTATAATACAGATAACATTCATGTCCATGTGGCAACGGTAGAGTTATTTCCACAAAGAAAGACTAAGATCTATAACGGAAAGAGAGAATATGTAGGAAGATTTAAAATGAGCAGCATCGAAGCCTGTAAGAGTAAAATTGTAAATGGGCTGATACAGGAAAAAGATTTGAATTTGATGATCAATAAAGTTATCCGGGAAGAAATCTTAAAGCAGAAGGCGAAGCATCCATTAGTACAGGATCAGGAATTAGCACAGGCTATTTTTCAGTTATATAATGATCTTCCGGATTGTCCAAGAAATTTGTGGCAGTATGGAAATAATATATTAAAAGATGTAAGACCGGAGATCGATCGGGTAACAGATCTGTATTTACGAAAATACCATATGGAAGACATGAAAGAGTTGGATGTTTTATTAAAAAAACAGGCAAAGGCATATAGGACATCATATGGAAATACCGGTAAGGATTTCCGGATAACAAAGTATAATGATTTGTATAGAAGAATGGGTAATGCAATTCTAAAGGAGTTAAAGTCATTAGATGCTGATATGGAGCAGCAGCCGGATCAAATAGAAAGACTTATTGCAGAGTATGAATTGAAGACAAACCGGGATATAGATATTTCCATGCCGGTGCCATTGTTATATTTTGAATTGGAACCGGATGCATTAGATATTGTAGATGATTTGGATCATAATATCGAGAATCGTTTTAGCGATCCACATGAGGCTAGTGTCTATATGGACTGGAAAAATGGATATGAAACGGCACGAAATATTATTTATGATCAAAATAATAAAATTATAAAAGAAAATATGGGAAAAAGAGTAGAGCTGATGCATCAGGAATATAAAAGAGGAAATGTATTGGCTGCATATGATTTAGGAGATTATTATCAATATGGAAAGGGCTGTAAGATCGATGCAGAAAAATCGTATTACTATTATCAAGAAGCATTAAAAGGATTCCAACATTTAAGAAATCATAGTTATCCGAAATTTGAACCGGGACAATTGTATGGAGAAAGTGGAAAAGAAAAAAGAACGATGTCATATTTGGATTATCGAATTGGAAAGCAGTACAACAGAGGTCTTGGAACGGAGGTGGATCAGGAGGAAGCATATAAGTATTTTTTAAATGCTGCAGAAAATGGAAACGGCTATGCACAATATTCTTTAGCATCAATGTACAAGTACGGAAATGGAGTTGAACAAAATTATGAGGAAGCAATATTGTGGTATGAGATTTCAAATAATACACTTAAAAATAGAGCACTTCCATATTCATCATATGAATTAGCAAAATTATACCATAAGGGACTTGGAACAGAAATTGATGAAGAAAAAGCAGGTCGATTATATAAACAAGCATTATCAGGATTTGAAGAAATGTATGACAGGACACCGGATGATAAAGCTGCGTATCGTATAGGTATGATGTATTTTCAAGGACTTGGAACAGAAAAAAATATTGAATTAGCAAAACAGTATTTAGAGGAATCTGCAGAGGCAGGAAACGTTTATGCAAATTATGGTCTTGCAAAATTGTATAAGGAAATGGGAGTTGAATATGAGGGGCAGATGCTAGAACATTTGAAGATTGTTGCAGATAATGATACATTTGATTTTGCTCAATACGCATTGGGAAAAATATATTTAGAACGTGATGCAGAACACTATAACCAAGAGAAGGGAATTTATTATTTGGAAAAGGCTGCACAAAAGGAAAATGAGTGGGCTTTATATGCATTGGGAAAATATTATATAGATGAGGCAGAGAGTGAATTATTAGATATCAAGAAAGGATTGGGGTATTTAGAGAAAGCAGCGGAAAAAGGAAATGAATGGGCTGCGTATACTTTAGGAAAGATCTATGCAGATAAAACATCAAGCGAATATGATATCAATAAGAGTATTGAGTATTTTACACAAGCTGCAGAAAAAGGGAATGAGTGGTCCTTATATCGTTTGGGGAAAATGTATACAGATCCAGAATTAGAAATCTATGATATGCAAAAAGGACTTTATTATTTGGATCAGGCTGCACAGCAGGATAATGATTATGCAAAATATATGTTAGGAGTGATCTACTTAAAAGAGGGAGAGTATTTAGATGCAGAAAAAGGAATATCATACTTAGAGAGTATCAAAGAAAAGAATGAAGTTATTGAGTATAAAATTGCTAGTGCATACTTAAATGAGGAACTAAGTATTTATGATCCTAACAAGGGAATAACCTATATGATGGAATTAGCAGAACAGGGTAATCAATTTGCAGAGCTGAAAATTGGAATAGAATACATGAAAGGAAGGTATCTGCCAAAGGATATAAACCAGGCAAAAATATATTTAGGAAAATCTGCAGAGCATGGAAATGAGATAGCAGAGGAAATGCTGAATAATATAAAAAATTACAAATACTATAAAACGAGTTTTCAAAGATTCTATAGAACGGATGTATTATCGAATTTTGAAAAAATGATAAAAGAGATCAAGCGTTCTCTTAAAAGTGAATATGAGATACAAAAGAATATCTATGAATATGAAGAGATCACAAAGTTGTATAAAAATCAGGAATTAGAATAGATGATAAAAATAGCAGGTACCTGGAATCCCTATAAAATGGGGATTCCTTTTCAAATTATACCCAAAAAGTATACCTTTAAAAGTTGATTTTTATATAGCAATATAGTACACTCAAAAAGTACATAATAGAATTTTTGGGAACACCCAAAAAGAACAGATACATTTTAGGAGCATTATAATTGAACTATTACGGTTATACAAGAGCAAGTACCAGAGAACAGCACTTAGACAGAGGAATACGGGAAATAGAAGAATTTTGTAAAAAAGAACATATTCCACTGGAAAAGGTATTTGCAGAAAAAGGAACGGGAAAAAATTTTGACAGACCACGTTACATGGTTTTAAAGGAAGATGTATTAAGAGAGGGAGATGTCCTGATCATCACAGAAGTAGACAGGCTGGGTAGAAATAAAAAGGAACTTCGTTTTTTTCAAAAGAAGCATATCCGGATTATGATCTTGGAAATACCGACCACTCTGATTGATTTCTCCTCCCTGGGGAATGATCTGGCAAAACTGGTCGTGGAAACAATAAATAATGTTTTGATAGAAATTTATGCAGCCGGAGCAGAAGCGGAAATGGAAAAACGTATCAAGAGACAGGCTGAAGGGATCCGGGCAAAGAAAGAACGGGGAGAATGGGATGATTATGGAAGACCTAGAGTTATGGCAATAGAAAGGTTTAGGGAAGAATTTTCAAGAGTAGAGAATGGAGAGATCAAACCTTTTGACTTAATGAGGGAATTAGAAATGAGTGAAAGCACCTATTATAGATACAAAAAGGAAATAGGAAAGTAGCTGCTAAAAATAGCAGGTGCCTCAAAGGTGCGGAAATTCAGGCTTTTAAGAAAAATTTTTACAAATTCTAAAACCGAGGATTCCATAAAAAAAGAAAAATTCGGTTGTTTCTGTGGTTCATTTTTGGCGAAAAAACTTGCATTTGACTCACGGAAAGATTATACTATATATATAGTAAATAATGAAAGGAAGGAATATACGAATGAAGATATTCTCATTTATGAATCAAAAAGGTGGAGTAGGAAAGTCAGCAAGTGTAGCCACGATAGGAGCAATATTATCTGATGTATTTAATAAAAGGACGTTGCTCATCGATGTTGACCCTCAAGGAAATACGTCTAATCAGTTTAGCAAGGTGGATTATTATAGTCTGTTTCGTTCAATCTTATCCGGACGAAAAATAGGAGAAGAGTTATCAATTGAAGATTTTTTTATAGATTCCAGTCTTGATATAAGGGATGGAATTATCCATACAAAATATAAAAATTTAGATATCATTCCTACATACCAGACATTAGCAGAAGTAGAAGAAAGATTAAAAGCGGATGTTCGGACACCACAACAGTTTCGGTTAAAGCATCATCTGGATAAGTTGCAGGAGGAATATGATTTTTGTCTGATTGATTGTTCGCCATCGATTAACCTTTTAAATATTAATGCTCTGGTAGCATCGGATGAGGTTTTTATTCCAACAAAATCGGATGGAAATTCATTAGTAGGAATTGCAATTTCTTTAAATCTTATCCGTACAGTACAATCTTATAATCCGGGATTGGAGATTGGAGGATGTTTCTTTACACAGTGTGATCCGAGAACTAATGTAATGAAACGTACAAGAGAATTTTTGGATGAAGAACTTCCGGGGCTGCGTCTTCCATATGAAATAGGAAAGACAGTAAAATTGGAAGAAAATTCATATCAGCAGGAAACATTGCTTGCATTAGATAAAAAACAGAAGTTAGGAGTAACGCAGGCATATGTGGCACTTACAGAATACATACAGTCGAATGACCGTGAAG
>ERZ826220.4333-NODE-4333-length-10125-cov-3.579245_pt1 | contig 10125 bp, 8 predicted proteins | sample MGYA00519927_ERZ826220 | MGnify/ENA primary metagenome ERZ826220 (study PRJEB31778, sample SAMEA3449225) | human gut metagenome | biome: human gut; feature: human-associated habitat; material: faeces | place: United Kingdom | collected 2010/2012 ...
TTTCATTAGGCTATCCAAATGAAAATAAAAAGCCAAATGACAACTATTATCAAGAGAAAGTTCATTATGAGAAATTTTAATAAAATGTCCAATATGCTTTTACAGTATATTGGATATTTTTGTATATAACTTATATAAATTTTTTATAAAAATATTTTTGAAAAAAATAAAATTTTATAAAATTCATTATATTTTATTTAAATATTTTCTTTGCTGACTTAATGATGAATGCACATATTTATCTTATTCGTAATAAATTTTGATTAAGTATTGAAAAAGAAAATCCGACCTTGTCAAGATTAGTTGTGTAAATTTTTTTGAAAAAATACGACCAATAGGCATTAGGCCTGAGATATAATTATTAATAATATAAAATAAAAAGCTTTAATAGAATTAAATTTCTGTTAAAGCTTTTTTACTTTAAACAATTTGTAATTTTTTGTCTGAAAATATTGTAAATTTTATAGCTTTTTATATCTAATTATGATATAGTGTAAAAGAAAAAAGGTTTATAGGTATCCATAAAACCTAAATAAACAAATAGGACAAATATTGTGAAAGCACTTGTTAAGACGAGAAAAGATATAACAGTCAAATTGGCTAAAGCTGTAATGATATTAGTATTTCTAATATATGCTATATATAGTGTAATATATGCAATTCAAGTAAGAGGAAATGTACGATGCTTTGGTGTATCATTTTTATACCAAGAAGGATTTGCACAAGAACAAAAAAGTGCAAATGTGTTATTATTTGTGGGATTTATAATAATTTCAGTAGCGTCATATCTAATAATAACATTTAAAGATACATCGCAAACAAAATCAGATATTAAGAAATCATGTATATTTATTGCAATAATTGCGATTTTATCAGGTTTGATTTTGCCGAATAATAGCTCTGATGTATATTATTATATAGCTGCCGGAAGAATAGATTCAATGTATGGATATAATATGTATGAAAATAATTTCGATAAAGTACAGGCTGGTATTCAAGAAGATGATATTATAAAAAATGCACCAGGAATAAAGCACAAATATATATATGGAGTAATCTGGGCTGAAATTTGCAGAGCAATAGGTGCAATACCAACTAATTCGGAAGTCGTACTTATATATATATTCAAAATGTGTAACATAATTGTACATTTAATTAATGCGTATTTAATATATAAAATATCAAAAAATAAGAAATTAATGTATCTATATGCATTAAATCCATTAGTATTATTCGAAGGAATTATAAATTGTCATAATGATATATTTTTAATATTGTGTGTGCTATTAGCTGTGTATTTAAAGAAAAAAGACAAAATTGGATTAGCAACCTTATGCATCACATGTGGTACTTTAATAAAATACACTCCAATAATAGTGCTACCATACATTTTTAGTGATAAGAAATTTAAAGAAAAATTAAAATATGTAGCTGAATTTGCAGTGGTATTTGTTTTAGCAAATTGGCTTGTAACAGGAGATATTACAAAGATATTAAGTGTAATGGATCAAACAGGAAGATTCGCAAATTCAATGTATTTACAATTAGTATTATTAGACGTTCCATGGAACATAATAGATGTAGTAACATTAACTGGAAAGGTGATTTTCTGCATTATATTTGGATATGCAGTGCTTAGCAAACATGGCAAAAGTGGGAGAACATATTTGTATTTGCTAATGGCTTTTATAGTCCTAGCAATCACAAATTTTAGAGCTTGGTATATTTTATGGTTATTTGGACTTATAACAGAAGTACAAGGAAAAGATATTGAGAGACTAGTTGTACTAAGTATTATAATTGAATTTTCTAATTATGTTATATATTATTTTGGTGAATCGTATGTATATGGAGGATTCTACTTTTTCTCCGTAGTTGTGTATTGCGGAATTTATCTGATTGCATCAGAATATCTTGAACAAAAAAGCAAAAGAAAGAAGGAAATTACTAAATGAAGAAATTACTACTTATAGATGGAAATTCTATAATGAATAGAGCATTTTATGGAATAATGGGAAATAAAATGCTTACAACTGATGATGGTAAATATACTAATGCACTTTATGGATTTCTAGCAATTTTATTTAAGAATATGGAGGAAGTTAAGCCTGATTATATTTTAGTCGCTTTTGATTCAAAAACGGCAGCAGATGTTAGGAAAAAAGTGTATGATGGATATAAGAAAAGTAGACATAAGATGCCAGAGGAATTAGCACAGCAGATGCCAGAGATAAAAGAGATTTTGAAAGAAATGAATATAACATATTTAGAAATGGCTGATTATGAGGGTGATGATATTCTTGGCTCTGCTGCAAAACAGCTATCTAATGATGATGTTCAAGCAGTGCTTCTATCAGGAGATAGAGATTTATTTCAATTAGTTGATCACAATATAACAATGAGAATTCCTAGAACAAAAATGGGAAAAACGGAAACTGAGATTTATGATGAATCTAAAATTATCGAAGAATATGGATTGTCGCCAAGTGGATTAATAGAACTTAAAGCTTTAATGGGAGATTCATCAGATGAAATACCGGGAGTTCCAGGAGTTGGACCTAAAACTGCTACTGAATTGTTAAAAAAATATGGAACAATTGAGAATTTATATAATGAAGTATCTAAAGAAGAGAATGCAAAAGAATTTAAACCAAAGTTACGATTAAACTTAATTGAAAATAAAGATTTAGCTTTCATTTCAAAAGATATAGGAACAATAAATATTAATGCTCCCTTAGGACTAACACTTGATGATTTAAAAGTAAAAGAATGGAATAATAAAGAGATTCTTAGATTATTTAAATATTATAGATTTAATAGATATATTGATAGATTTCATTTAAATGAAGGTATAACAGTAGAAGAGCCAGAAGATGATAAATGGAATGTAGATGTTGTTATAAAAGATAAGATTGCAAACATTAAAATATCTGACAATAAAATGATATATTATCTTGAAACAGCAGAGGATAAAGATTCTAATAAAATTATTAAGAAAAAAATAATTGGAATTGGTATATTAGAAAATGACAAAACAGCCTATGTGCAGAATCCTAGCATGGAAGAGCTTAAAGAAATATTTGAAAATAAAGAGATTGCTAAGATTGGCTATAAGTTAAGTGAAGATTATGTATTGTTTCGTGAAAATGGAATAAAAATGAATAATATCATATATGATGTAGAAGTAGCTGGATATGATATAAATCCAAGCAATGTAAAGCATAAGCTACAAGAGATAGCTCTTCAATATCTTGATAAAGATATACAGGAATTAATTCCTGAAAAACAGATGAATTTATTTGAAAAAAGCGAAGACAATAAATCAGAAATTGGAGTGTATGTAACAGCAATAAGTAAATTGTATGATATTACAAAAAAGAAACTTGAAGAAGAAGGTGCATATACATTATTCTGCAACATTGAGATTCCACTTATTACTGTACTTGGAGAGATTCAGTATAATGGAATGTTAGTTGACAAAAATGAGCTAATAAGTTTCGGAAATGAATTAAAAGGACAATTAGCAGAATTAACAAAGGAAATCTATGAATTAGCAGGAGAAGAATTTAATATAAACTCAACTCAACAATTAGGAACTATACTATTTGAAAAAATGGGATTACCAGCACCTAAAAAGAACAAAAAAGGTTACAGTACAGATGTTGATACTCTTGAAAAATTAAGGTTGGCAAGCCCTATAATAGAAAAAATATTAAATTACAGAACTTTGACTAAACTAAATTCGACTTATGTTGAAGGACTTATTCCATATATAAATCCAGTAACCGGAAGAATACATTCATATTTTCATCAAACTATAACTGCAACAGGAAGGATAAGTTCGGCAGAGCCAAACTTACAGAACATTCCTAGCCGTGAAGAATTAGGAAGAAATATAAAGAAGGCTTTTAAACCAAAGGATGGATATGTATACATCGATGCTGATTATTCTCAGATTGAATTAAGAGTGTTGTCACACATGGCTCATGATGAGAACATGATGAAAGCATTTAGAAATGATGAAGATATCCATAGAGAAGTTGCTTCTAAAGTATTTAATGTACCATTTGAAGAAGTAACTAAAGAACAAAGATCACGTGCTAAGGCGGTAAACTTCGGAATAGTATATGGAATTACTGATTTTGGATTGGCAGCACAGATTGGTTGCTCAAGAAAACAAGCGAAAGAGTATATTGAGAATTATTTGGATAAATATGAAGGAATACGAACATATATGGAAAAGGTTACATCAGATGCAAAGGAAAATGGATATGTTCAGACTTTATTTGGAAGAAGAAGATACATCCCAGAACTTAAGTCAAGCAATTATATGGTTCGAGAATTTGGAAAAAGGGCTGCTATGAATACTCCTATACAAGGAACAGCAGCAGACATAATGAAAATTGCTATGAATAATGTCTATGCTAAAATACAAGAAGAAAAATTAGATGCGATGATTATTTTGCAGGTACATGATGAGCTTATCTTAGAGGTTAAAGAAAGCGAGAAAGAGAAAGCTAAAGAGATTTTAAAACAATGCATGGAGCAGGCTACAAAGTTAGATATACCATTAAAAGTAGAAATGACGGAAGCAAAAAGCTGGTATGAGGCTAAATAATCATTGAATAAAGGAAAGGATTTGAGCTAAGAATGAAAAAAGCTATAATAGTGATTATAGTTGCAATAATAGCTTTAATAATAATACTAAATTCAAGAAATATTTTAAAATTAATATATAAAACAAATTATAGTGAGTATGTTGAGAAATATGCACAGGAAAATGATATTGATCCGCTTTTAATATATGCGATAATAAAAGCAGAAAGTAATTTTAATGAGCTTGCAGAATCGAATAGAGGAGCGTGCGGGTTGATGCAACTGATGGATTCAACAGCCCGTGAGGTTGCTACTAATACTGCTATTGAATATGAAACAGGAAATACTTTGTATAATCCAGAAAAAAACATTGCATTAGGAGTAAAATATTTTGCAGATCTTAAATCACAATTAAAATATACGCAGGTAGCTTTAGCAGCATATAATGCGGGAATTGGAAATGTAACTAAATGGATTGAAAATGGTACAATAAAGGCTGATGGCAGTGACATCGAAAACATACCATTTAAAGAAACGAACATATATGTAAGAAAAATTTTAAAAGATTACAAAATCTATCAGAAGTTATATGAAAAATAATTTTAAGGTAATCAAATTGTAAAAATAAAATCAAAAAATGTATTGATAAAAATTCTAAATTAGTATATCATAATGTTAGTAATAAAATTATTACGTAATAATAGGAAGGAGACCAATAATATGGATAATGAAAATAATGTAAACAATGAAAATGAGGAATTAGATAACAACATCGTAACACTTAAGGATGAAGATGGAAATGACATAAACTTTGAATTTCTTGATATGATTGAATTTGAAGGAGAAAATTATGTAATATTATTACCAGCAGAGGAAACAGATGATGAGGAATCTGATGAAGTTGTAATATTAAAAGAAGAAAAAGATGCTGAAGGCGTTGGAGAAGACGAAGAATCTTATGTAAGCGTTGATGACGAAGAGGTTCTTAACAAAGTATTCGATATATTCAAAGATAAATTCAAAGATGAATTCAATTTTGTAGAAGAATAATTAAATAGATTTTAAGAAAAACCTTTTGCAAGACAAAAGGTTTTTTATCACTTGAAAGGAAGAGAATAAAATGAGAAGTTTTGCAAACTGGATGATAGTAACATTTATGGCAATGTTTTGGGGATTTAGAGTATTTATAACGTATATGGCAACTAGCGGAAGTGATTTCATAGTAAAGCCTATTGATACAACAGTTGAGATAGTTTTATTATTTATAACTTTGGCATGTATTATATTAGTAATCAAGAGACAATTATTTGGTGGAATATTATATACTGTTGCAAATGTAGGATATTTTGGAACAGATGCATGGCTTGCTGTAAAACCATTGCTAACAGGTGAAACTATGAGTGCTGGAAATAGTTTAACAGTATTAGTTGCAGTTGTTGCTGTAATTCTTGCCATTGCTGTAATGATGGATTTGCTTGCTGATAGATTAAAAGCCCCAGATGATAAAAAAACAGAATGGTTTTACGATAATAAAGAATTTGATAGAAAATTTGATGATAGAGCTGATAAAAATAACTATAAGACATTATAAATTTAAGGAGAAGGCAAAATGAATAGAACTGTCAGTATGTTTAAAAGAGCAGACGATTTTTTTACTGAGATGTTAGGAAGACCAGAGCCGATGCTTTGTGAATTAGACATTGCAATGCATGATACTAATGGAAGAGGATTAATACATTATCCAGAAAGTTTCAACAGAGTAATTGAAACTAAAGCAGTAAAGAGAATGGCAAGAATATTTCAATTAGGTACTAAAATATATACTCGCGATAATGTAATTCATACAAGACTAGAACATAGCAAGGGTACATATTACAGAACACTGGAATTACTTATGAATTTATGTGAAGACCAGAAGGTAAAAGATTTAATAATAAAGAATAATTATCAGAAATATATACTAGCAATGTTGGCTAGAGCTTTATTACATGATGTTGGTCATGGGCCATTTTCACATACGATGGAAACTGTATGTAATTTGCCAAAAGGATTTCATGAAGACATTGGAAGAAGATTAATAAATGAAGATCCTGAACTAAGAGCAGCTTTAGAAGGTATATGTCCACATATGCCGGAATTATTGAATGAGGTTGTAGAAAGAGATTTTCTTGGACTAAATCGTTTATTCGAGGGACAATCAGATGTTGATAGAGGAGACTTCTTACCACGAGACAGCTTTTTTGCAGATGCAAATTTTTCAGAGAATTCAAGAGCAGTAGTTGAACTATTTAGTCATGTTTCAATAGAAAAAGTTTGCATGGATGGCAAGAAAAGTATGACTGTACCAGTATTTTCAGAAGATCAAATTGGAAACTTAGATACGTTTTTTATGAATAGATTTGAAAATTATAAAAATATTTATTATGCTCATGAAGCAATAAGTTATGATTATGTTTTTAAAACATTTGCAGAAAAATTAACGCAAAGTAGTGAGGACTATAGATTAAAAACATTTTTATTGCATAATATGAATAAAAAGCCAGAAGAGATTGACTTACAAGAATACATATCTTTTAATGATGTTGAATATTTAAAAGGAATAGTTGAAGTACTGGATAAGACTCAAGATCCATGCTTAAGAAAATTTGCAATTATGTCATTACCTCCTAAAGAAAAAATATTAGACTTTTATTATGGTCTTATGATTTCACCAGAACAAGTGAGAGATTATAAAGATAATGATTTTTTTATGAGATTAGAGTATTTGCCAGATTCAGAATCAGAGTATAGACAAAACTGTTTGGTATTACACGATTGTAGTAGAAAAAATATACAAAGTGTAACCGAAAAGATTAAATCTGCACTTGGTGTAAGTGATGAAAATCTTGAAGACTTAGGCATCTTTACATGGAAAAATACAGTGTCAACATATAAGAAAAAAAGAGGAGAAGAAACTTTTGTAAAAGGTGCTGATGGAGAAGTATATGAATACAGTGTACATCCTGAAAGAAGAGCACCACTAATATCAGAAGATGTTAATGGGTTCTGCGTATTAGTTCCAATATTAGAGTCAAAAGGATTTTCAAAGAAAAGCATTGATGATGTAAGAAGTATAATGACTGATTATAAGGATATAAATAGTGATGAAAGAAGAGAAAAGATGTAAATGGTGTAATTTAAATAATCCGAAGTACATTGAATATCATGATAATGAATGGTGCAAGCCTAATTTTGATGATAAATATTTATTTGAAATGCTTATACTAGAATCATTTCAAGCAGGGCTTTCCTGGGAATGTGTATTAAATAAAAGAGATGATTTTAGAAGAGCTTATGATAATTTTGACATTGACAAGATATGTAATTATGATGATACTAAGATTCAAGAATTGCTTAACAATGATAAAATTATAAGAAATAAACTAAAAATTAAGGCTAGTATAACAAACAGTAAAATTTTCAAAAGTATTCAAAATGAATATGGATCTTTTTATAATTATTTAAAAACATTTATGAATCAAGATGTAATTTATGAAACAGATATGAAGATGTTAAAGATTAGAAAAAATCTTTTAGATGAAGAGGATTAGAAAATAAGGAGTTTATTAATGTCAGCCAAGAGAGTTCTTTCACAAAAACATAAAGGCAAAAAAGGATTGGCAGCCTTTTTATTCAGTCGTTTCTTTTTATTCGGCTTAATGGTTGTCCTTCAGGTACTAATGTTTGTATTTTTTGCCTATAATGCGTCTGTAGAAAAAAATCTTAATTATGTAATAATGGTATTACAGTTTGTACTTATTATTTACATTGCAAACGATAAATCGGATCCTACAATGAAACTGGTTTGGATAATGTTTATTATGTTTGTACCGGCTATTGGCTGTATGATGTATCTTTATTTTATGCTTCAACCGGGTTCTCTTATGCTAAAAAAGAGACTTGAACATATTAATCTTAATTCAGGTAAATACTTAGATCCTGACCAGAACATATATAATGAATTACAAATACTGGATAAGCAGGTTTCATCTCTTACAAAATATGTATATGAAAAAACAGGTTGTCCGGTGTACAAAAATACGGATGTTACATATTTAGAAAGTGGAGAGAAAAAATACGGAATCCTTCTTGATGAATTAAAGAAAGCAAAGAATTTTATTTTTCTTGAATACTTTATAATAGAGCAGGGAGAAGTATGGGACTCTGTTCTTGAAGTATTATGTGAAAAGATAAGAGAGGGTGTTGAAGTAAGGGTAATGTATGACGGACTATGTTCCTTGTCTAAACTACCAATAGGATATTTTAAAAAGTTAAGGGAATTAGGTATTAAGTCTAAACCATTTGCGCCTGCAAGACCCTTTTTTACAACACAGCAGAATAACAGAGATCATAGAAAGATTTTGGTTATTGACGGTAAAGTTGCTTTTACAGGTGGAATAAATCTGGCTGATGAGTATATGAACATTGTGGAAAGATTCGGTTACTGGAAAGATACAGGTGTAATGCTTAAAGGAGATGCAGTAAGAAGTTTCACACTTTTGTTCTTACAGATGTGGAATGTTACCGAAAAGAACATTGAGGGTTATAGCAGATATTTAAATATTGCCATACCTACACCTGAAACGGCAGATGGTTATGTAATGGGATATGGAGATGATCCGTATGGCAAAGAGCGTGTTGGCGAGTCTGTATACTTACATATGATAAACACGGCTACGAAATATCTTCACATAGTATCGCCATATCTGGTTATAGATAATGTTATGATGTCATCATTAAAGTTTGCGGCTAAGCGTGGCGTTGATGTAAAAATTATTATGCCGGGGATCCCCGACAAGGAATATGCTTATTGTCTTGCAAGAACATATTATGCAGAGCTTATAGAGGCAGGAGTTGAAATTTATGAATTTACTCCGGGATTTACTCATGCAAAGATGTTTATTAGTGATGATGAAAAGGCAACAGTAGGAACAATAAATCTAGACTATAGAAGTTTGTTTCTTCATTTTGAGGATGGTTGCTTTATTTACAAAAATAAGGTTATAAATCGAATAGAGGAAGACTATCAGAAGATGCTTAGTGCATCAAAGAGAGTCTCTCTTATGGATTGTAGGAACAGACCTACATATTACAAAATATGTGGAATGCTTTTAAGACTTTTGGCACCGTTAATGTAGGTAATCAAACTTTTAATGTTTAGAAATTTTAATCAATATAAGAAAAACAAAGACAAATATATGGTTTTAGTTAAAAATAAAACTGGTATATTTGTCTTTTTTTCGCATATATATTAATAGTCACATGGGAATAATAAAATATGGGGGTAGGCTATGGACTTTAACGTATACAAAGATATTGAAAAGAGAACTAACGGTGAGATTTACATAGGTGTTGTAGGCCCTGTAAGAACAGGAAAATCTACTTTTATTAAGAATTTTATGGATATTGCAGTTGTGCCTAATATAAAAGATGAGAATGAAGTGAGAAGAACCATGGATGAACTTCCACAATCTTCAGCAGGAAAAACAA
>ERZ826220.4334-NODE-4334-length-10125-cov-2.593942_pt1 | contig 10125 bp, 9 predicted proteins | sample MGYA00519927_ERZ826220 | MGnify/ENA primary metagenome ERZ826220 (study PRJEB31778, sample SAMEA3449225) | human gut metagenome | biome: human gut; feature: human-associated habitat; material: faeces | place: United Kingdom | collected 2010/2012 ...
CAATACAAAGCGGCCCACTTTCTCCCCTTCCGCAAGCGTGCCGCCCGTTATTTTATATTTTGTTCATATTTTTTATTTTGTGATGCCGAGGTACTCGTAGCCCTCGTCCTCTATGGCCTTTTTGAAGGCTGCCTCGTCAACGGGGACTGCAAGGTCAACTACCGCAATACTTTTTTCGTGGTCGACTGCTGCCGATGCGACCCCCGGTATGGCCTCCAGCGCCTTCCTTACCGCCGCCTCGCAATGGCCGCACATCATTCCCCTTATTTTAAGTGTGACAGTATGCCCTTCCTTTTCCGCCGGCCCATGGACGGCCTTGGCGGGCTTTGTCTTATGATCATGCCTCGCGTCCCGTATGTTCACGAGATTAAGCCTCAGGGCATTGGTAACGACGCAGAAGCTGGAAAGGCTCATTGCCGCAGCGCCCAGCATGGGGTTAAGCGTTATGCCGAGAGGTATCAGCGCGCCTGCCGCCACGGGAATGCCTATGGTATTATAGAAGAAAGCCCAGAACAGGTTCTCGTGTATATTGCGAAGCGTTGCCCGGCTCAGGCGTATTGCTCCCGCCACATCCATAATGCTGCTCTTCATGAGCACCACGTCCGCCGCATCTATGGCAACGTCAGTACCCGCACCTATGGCTATACCGGTATCCGCGCGGGTAAGCGCCGGGGCGTCGTTTATGCCGTCGCCTACCATGGCGACCTTGCCCTGCTTCATAAGGCCGCGTATCACAGCCTCCTTGCCATCCGGCAGCACTCCGGCTATAACCTCATCTACTCCCGCCTGCCTGCCTATTGCCTCGGCGGTCTTTTTGTTGTCGCCTGTGAGCATTACTACCCGTATGCCCATATTGCGAAGCTCCTTCACAGCCTCCGTGCTGTCCTCCTTTATGACGTCCGCCACGGCGATAATTCCCAGCAGCTTATCCCCAAGGCCGAACATCAACGGCGTCTTGCCCTCATCCGCCAGTCTTTCCGCCTGTCTCATCATGTCCTCGGGCACGCTCACAAGGCCGGATATAAAGCTCATGCTGCCGCCAAGCAGCTTTTTGTCTCCTATGGTGCATTTGAGACCGTTGCCGGGAAGTATGCGGAAGTCCGCTACGTCCGCTACGTTAATACCGTCCTCCCCAGCCCTGGCCATTACGGCTCTTGCGAGAGGGTGTTCGCTCTTTGCTTCAAGAGCCGCCGCAAGACCGAGGAGTTGGTCTTCGGCTACGCCCGGCCCGGGCAGTATATCCGTCACCCTGGGTTCGCCCTTGGTTATAGTGCCTGTCTTGTCGAGGGCAACTACCTGCACCCGGCCCGTTTCCTCCAGAGAGGCAGCCGTCTTGAACAGTATTCCGTTCTTTGCTCCCACGCCGTTGCCTACCATTATGGCCACTGGTGTGGCGAGGCCCAATGCGCAGGGACAGCTTATGACCAGCACGGATATGCCCCGCGCAAGCGCAAAGCCCACCTCACGGCCCAGGAGCAGCCATACCGCCGTCGTCACCGCCGCTATGGCCATTACCACAGGCACGAATACGCCGGAGACCTTATCGGCCACTTTTGCAATAGGCGCCTTTGTGGCGGCAGCGTCGCTCACCATGGCAATTATCTGCGAGAGCGTTGTATCCTCGCCCACGCGGGTAGCCCGGCAGCGTATGTATCCCGAAATATTACTCGTCGCTGCGGAAACGCTGTCCCCAACATTTTTGTCCACAGGTATGCTTTCGCCTGTAAGCGCAGCCTCGTTCACGGCGCTGGAGCCCTCCTCAACTACGCCGTCTACGGGGATATTCTCGCCCGGGCGCACAGCAAATATATCTCCCTTTTGCACCTGCTCGACAGGAACCACGATCTCCTTGCCGTCCCTTATGAGCGTCGCGGTCTGGGGAGCCAGGCTTATAAGGCTTTTCAGCGCGTCGGTAGTCTTGCCCTTGGAGCGCGCCTCAAGGGTCTTGCCCACGGTTATCAGGGTGAGTATCGTCGCGGCGGACTCAAAGTAAAACTCCATCATGTAGTGCATTACCAGCTCCTCATTGCCCTTTACCTGCGCGTCAGTCATGGCAAAGAGCGCATAGGTGCTGTACACGAATGCCGCCGCAGCTCCCAGTGATACCAGCGTATCCATATTGGGAGCCCGGTGTATGAATCCCTTAAAGCCGCTTATGAAGAACCTCTGGTTGATTACCATGATTATCACGGTAAGCAGCAGCTGAGTAAGGCCCATTGCCACATGGTTGCCGTTGTAGAATTTCGGCAGCGGCCAGCCCCACATCATATGCCCCATGGAGAAGTACATGAGTATCATCAGAAATCCTACTGACCATATGAGCCGCCGCTTGAGCTGTGGTGTGGATTTATCCTTGAGTTCTTCCTCCTGAGCCGCCTTATTTGCGCCCTTGGCAGAGGCGCCGTAGCCCGCCCTTTCCACCGCGGCGATTATGGCGCCCTCGTCTGCGCTGCCATTTACGCTCAGGGAGTTGGTCAGCAGGCTCACGGTGCACTCAGTTACGCCGGGGACCTCCTTTACGGCCTTTTCTACTCTGGCACTGCACGCGGCGCAGCTCATGCCGGTTACGTCGAACTGTTTCATATATATTGAACCTTTCTTTTACGCTTTGGGTAAATTCTATTTATATTATCGCCCGCCCGAAGCCCTTTTTCAATGCCATATTGAGGTATTTATTACATCGTTGCCGTAGCCGTTTGGCTTGCCCTCCGGTACGTTCAAAGCCCGCCGCATTCAGTAAAACGCCCAAAAATAACGCCGCAGCGGTTTTTTGCTCCGTTGCGGTGAAATTGTGGGGTATTCACTTAATTTTTATCCTGCCCGTAACGGTTCGCAGCAAAGTCCCTCATATACTCTACGTCCTCACGGGATATAGGCTCAGGCTCGCCTATGCTGCGAGCCATATAGTATATGTGGGCCGTCATTTCCAGCACATTGCACACCTTGAAGGCGGCGTTAGCGTCCTTGCCCACACATACCGCGCCATGGTTGGCAAGCAGGCAGGCTGCGCCGTTTCCAAGCGCCGCAAGTGCGTTCTGTGCCAACTCCTTAGTGCCGGGAAGGGCATACTCTGCTGTCTTTACGTCTCCTCCCATAGCCTGGGCCGCCTCGTCTATGACCGGCGGAATATCCTCATGCAGCACTGCGAACACCTGAGAGTATATTGGGTGGGTATGTATTATGGCGTTCACGTCCCTGCGGGCGTTCATTATGCCAAGATGCATGGCCCACTCCACCGTAGGCTTGCGGAAGCCCTCGGCAATAGTGCCGTCAGGCCGCATTACCACGATATCTTCCCCGGTTATGCTGTCATACGGCATACCCGACGGAGTCAGGTATATAAGGCCGGTTTCCGGGTCGCGAACGCTTATGTTGCCCCATGTTTCCACCGTGAGGCCGGAATGCAGCATCCGCTTGCCGCAGGCTATCAGGTGCTCCTTGTAATTCATGCTAACCGTTTATGTAGCGGGAAAGGAACTCCTTTGTCCGCTGCTCCTTCGGGTTTGTAAATATGCTTTCGGGATCTCCCTGCTCCAGTATCACACCGTCGTTCATGAATACGACCTTGCTGGATACCGCCCTTGCAAATGCCATCTCGTGGGTGACTACCAGCATGGTAAGGCCGGTCTTGGCCAGATCCGTCATAACCGATAATACCTCTCCCACCATCTCCGGGTCAAGGGCCGATGTAGGCTCGTCAAAGAGCAGTATCTCGGGATCCATGGCCAATGCCCGGGCTATCGCTACGCGCTGCTTCTGACCGCCCGAAATTTGCCGGGGCTTGGCGTTTATATATGGGGCCATGCCTACCCGCTCAAGGTACAGCATTGCCGCCTGACGCGCCTCTTCCTTGCCCTTCTTCAACACCATCGTCTGGCCTACCATACAGTTTTCCAGCACTGTCATATTGTTGAAGGACTGGAACACCATGCCTACCTTTGCCCTGTAGGCGCACCGATCGACTTTGCCCGTCAGTATGCTCTGCCCGTGGAAGAGTATCTCCCCCGAGGTAGGGGTTTCCAGCAGGTTTATGCAGCGGAGCAGGGTGCTCTTGCCGGAGCCTGACGCGCCTATTATGCAGGTGACGTCTCCCTTTTCCACCTGAAAGTCCACATCCTTCAATACCTGGTTGCTGCCAAAGTCCTTGCGGAGGTGGCTTATCGTAAGAATAGTTTCACTCATATTGTTACCTGCCCCCGTCCCTTATGTCGTTGTTCTGGGTATTTTCCCGAGGTTTTTTAGGATAGCTGTAAAGGCCGGTGGTGTGAGCCAAAGTATCCGTCGTCGCAAGGTCGTAAAGCTCGTAGCTGTCCGGACCGTCCATCTTGCTCTCCCATAGGCGAAGGAGCCGTGAACAGGAGAAGGTTAGCACGAAGTATATCACCATAGTTATGGTGAAGGCCTCGAAGTAGGTATACATGGCGCCCGCCACGCTCTTTGTGGCGAAGAACAGCTCCACTGTGCCTATTACGCTCAGCACACAGGTATCCTTGATGTTGATTATCAGGTTGTTGCCTATTTGGGGCATAATGTTCCGAAGCGCCTGTGGCAATATCACGGCGTTCATGGTCTGAACGTGCGTCATGCCTATGGCCTTGGCGCCCTCAGTCTGTCCCGGGTCTATGGAGAGTATGCCGCCGCGTACTGTTTCCGCCATATACGCGCCCGTGTTGATGGAAACTATGAACAGCGCCGCCTCCATTGTACCGAGGTGTATATTAAAGAGCTGGGCAAGGCCGTAATATATGAACATGGCCTGCACCATCATGGGTGTGCCGCGGAATATCTCCACATAGGCGTCCAGCAGGAAGCGGACGAGCTTCATAAGTATATACTTTACGGGATGCGCCTTGTCGGCAGGCGTGGTCTGCACTATGCCCACCCCAAAGCCTATCAGGCAGCCCACAGCCGTAGATATCACGGCTATGAGCATCGTGGTGCCCGCGCCCCTTAAAAAGCTCGGGCCGTATTGCTGGAGCAGGTATACTACCCATCCCCAGAAATTATCAGGTAAGCTGTTCATTGTTATTCACCCCGTCAAAGGTCAGCGCATCATTCGCTCAGGGGCTGCACCGCTATGGCGTCGTTCATCATCGCGGAATAGTCGTCCGCCGTCATGGTTGCCAGCACGCCGTTTATGGCCTCGCAAAGCGCAGCGTTGCCCTTCCGCATGGAGATGCCGATGTTTATCTCTTCCTCGGATACCTCAAAGTCACCGTCAGTGCCGGAAAAGTCAAGGAGCTTGAAGTTAGGATAAGCTACGCAGGCAGCCATGGCGGTAGGCATATCTGTGACTACCAGATCGCAGCGGCCGCTGTTGAGGGCAACCAGCATTGCAGGCGCGCTCTCCTGCGCGGGAAGTATGTTGGCATCTGCTATCTGGGGCAGGCAGGTATCGTACCAAACGGTATTTATCTGGCTGGTGCAGGTAGCGCCGGCGAGATCGGCAACAGATGCGGCGTTAGCATACTTACCATCGGCGGAGGTGAGGGTCACTATGGAAGCGTAGTAGTAGGGCTCGGAAAAGTCCACCATCTGCTTACGCTCAGAGGTTATGGACTGACCGGCTATTACGCAGTCAACAACTCCGCTCTGTACCGCAGGAACAAGTGAATCCCAGTCCAGCTTTACTATCTCAAGCTCTGCATTAAGAGCTGCCGCTATCTTCTTTGCCATCATAACGTCGTAGCCGTAGGCGTAGTCGTTGCTGTCCTTTATCTTTACGGCTCCGTTGGCGTCTGTGGGCTGCGTCCAGTTATAGGGTGCGTAGGCGCACTCCATGGCGACGGTCAGCACGCCGTCCGAAAGGCTGTCCTCAGTCTTCTTGCCGCAAGCTGCCATGGACAAACAAAGTACCAATACAAGTGCCAAACTCAGAAATCTGCGCATTTTTCTTTCCTCCGAAAAACTTAAAATTTTTAAATTAAACGGCGGCAGGAGCATCACTCCGACCGCCGCAATAAACATAAATAAAAACGTTTTTGGCTTTTTGAATGATAGCACTCCACAGATGTAGCTGTGACAGTCAGCGGGATATTATCCCGCTGCCCAGGTACGCAGAGCCCGCATAGCCCTTCGTCCTTCGGCAGCCTTCCCTTTAGCCCCCCGTCAACGCCCTGCGTGGCTGTTGAGGGTTAACATTGTCGGCTGCGCCTCTATCCAGTCGCTGTTTAATTTTGTTGTATTATATACTGCGCGTTATTCCTTGTCAACAGTATAATTTTGATTTGTTTCCTGCCGTTGCTCCGCCATCCCCCTGTATACCCTGGCCGCGAGCAGCGCGCACAGCGCCGTAAATACTAGCACATAGCCCTCTACGGCGATAATGCTCTTTATGATGCCTGTCTGATATGCCATAGCCCCCAGGTCGAGAAGCGCGTGCAGCCCTATGGCAAGAGGATAATACCAGCCCCTGCCCTTCTGCTTTACCGCGGCGAACACCAGCACCGACATTGAAATATGGAAGGCTATCGCCATGATGCGCTCAATACCGCTCACGAGGTACATAAACGGATTCGTCCCGGTAAACGCGGTCATCAGCACGGAGGCCGTATCCTCGCCGATGCCGAGAACGGTAAGGCCCGCCATGCCGCCCGAAAGGTTGATTATCGCAGAGATTGCAATGTAGCTTATCATGGTAAGGCCCGAAACCAGCACCGCCTCCACGCCGCCATGCCCTATACCGTACATAACGCCCTCACATCTGTCGTCCTTCTTCTTAAAAAACAGCTTAAAGGCACATAACCGTCCCGTTTCCTCGAACACACCCGCCGCCAGAGCGCCGTACAGCCCATACGCCCACAGGTTGGACTGCATGAAGGCGGCGCAGGAGCCGCTGCCGTACAGCACGAGCCTGTGGAATATGTTTTCCAATATTATGGCAAACACCACAAACGCAGCTGCGCCGATGAACAGCGATGAAGCCTTCGCGCCGGTGCGCTTATGCCATATTATGCCCAGCGCTATAGGCAGGCCTATGCTCACAAGGGCTGATATAGCCATAAAAACAATCGAGAGGGTTGGTACCATGATTTCACCGCCTTATATTTTAGAAGTTTACCTAAGTATATTATATGCCAAACATTATTTGCCGTCAAAAGGTAGTTAAACGATTTTCTAAATTATTCTTCGTTGTGTCTCAGCATCGCGGCGCCTATTATGCCAGCGTCGTTGCCCATCACGGCCGGAACTACACTGCCGTGGTTTTCAAAGAAGCTCTTCGCGTGTACGTTTTTTCTGAGAGGTTCAAAGAGAAATTCCCCTGCGGCGGAAACCCCGCCGCCTATTGCCACCCGCTCACAGTCCAGCAGGTTTATCATTGAAGCCACCGCAGAGCCCAGGTGATCCACATAACTATGGAACACCTCCAACGCGGCACTGTCCCCCTCCCTGGCGCAGTCGATAGCGATCTTGGCGTTCATGCGCTCAGGCTTACCCATCGTGCGCTCAAAAAGCAGACTGTCGGGCTGCTTTTCCATGGCCCTTATGGCATCGCGTATTATTGCGGTGGCGGAGCAGTATGCCTCTATACAGCCCTTATTTCCGCAGGTACACTGTTCTCCGCCGCTTACCAGCAGCGCATGGCCCAGCTCACAGCCGTTGCCAAGGCCGCCGTGAAACATCCTGCCGCCCAGTATAAGGCCGCCACCCACTCCAGTACCCAGAGTAAACAGCACGGCGGTCCGGCAGCCCACGAAGGCTCCCTTGTGAAGCTCCGCAAGCGCCGCGCCGTCAGCGTCGTTCGCGAGGAATACCGGGATATCGCCGAATTGCTTCTGTATCCTGGCCTTCAATGGCTCGTTGTGAAAATTCAGGTTATATGCGTTTATGACGACGCTGCCCGCAGGATCTATGCTGCCAGGAACGACCACGCCTACGCTATCCAGATCATATAACCCGGCGCCCTGCCTTTTGAGCATTGCAAGCGTACCTTCGTGTATTATCTCTGCCGTGCGCTCCCCGCCGCCCTTTATCTCAAAGGGCATGCTTTCCCGCTGCACTACATCCAGCGCCTCGTCCACAAGTCCCATGGCGATGTTTGTGCCGCCTATATCCACGCCCACCTGATACATATATTTCTCCTTCCAAAGCTATTTCAGTTTCAGTTCAAATTCTCGCTCAGAGTCAAAGCCCATATGCTTCAGTCTGAAATTGCGCACAGCCACCTCCACAAGCACCGCAACGTTACGTCCCGGGCTTATGGGCAGCGGCGTAAGCGGCACCGGCAGACCAAGTATATCCATTGCATCGACAGCCTTTTCTTCTGTATCCAGATACTCCTCGAGCTTCTTCAGATCTATGACTAAATTTATATCCTTCTCCGGCAGTATTGCGCTCATGCCGTAAAGATAGCGCACGTCTATTATGCCAATGCCACGGACATCCATTATGTGCTTTGTGGCGTTGGGAGCGCGGCCCACCAGCCGCTCTTCAAGGCGGGATACCTCCACTACATCGTCCGCTACCAGCCTGTGCCCGCTCTGTATCAGGTCCAGCGCTGTCTCGCTCTTGCCCAGGCCGCTTTCACCCCTTATCAGAACACCGGTTCCGTATATATCCATGAGTTCTCCATGGAGCAGTATGCGCCGGGCCAGCTTTTTCTGTATGAAGCTGGATATCTCGTGGCCCACCCTGTCGGTGGTACGGTTGGTAATGAATACCGGCACGCCGTAGTGCCTCGCCTTTTCAAGCAGTATCTCCGGCGGCTTGTTGCCGCGGGCGCAAACTATGCATGGAACATGAAGCCCCATGAACCGCTCCATTCTGTCCTCAAGCTGTTCGGGCGTCAGGCTGTAAAGATAGTACATCTCCGCGTTGCCTATAAGCTGCACCCGCTTTGGAGAAAATTTTTCATAAAAGCCCGTAAACTGCAAGCCGGGCCGGCTTATCTCTGGAGTCTGGAAGCTTATGCTCCCGCTGCCCGGCTCAAGGGCAGTTATCTCAAGCTCGCCGCATATTTCCCTTACGCTTACCTCTACCGCCATACTGTCCTCCGTAAAGCTATACCTTGCCGTTTATTATGCATTCGATGAGCCGTGCCACCCCGAAGTCCGCGCACGAGGGTATCACAAGATCCGCAGCTTCCTTTACCTCCGGCTTCCCGTTATCCACTGCGCAGCCGAGGCCCGCCCAGCGTATCATCTCCAGATCGAGCGAATTATCGCCCACCGCCACGGTGTCCTTTTGGGCTATGCTCAGATATCCCGCCACCCATTCAAGGCCGGCGCCCTTGTGGGAATCAGGGTTGTTGAACTCTATAAAGCCCTTGCTGGAACCGGATACCTTTAGCTTTCCCGCGTATTTTTTCTGAAACTCCGGTATAAGCCTCTGCGCCTTCTCGTCGGTAGTCATCATGAGGACCTTCGGCACGTTGTACCAGGTCTTTTTCATTATATCCGGATCGTATTCGCAGGGCAGATCCAGCTTTTCGGCGTAGCCCTCCACATAGGGATTGGGTTCCTCGGCTATCACCTTGTCACCCTGATAGATATGGGCGTGTATACCCAGTGTCTTCGCCTCCCCGAGAACCTCCGTAACAAGCTCCGGCGGTATCTCATGGGCGTGCAAAGCCCTGCCTGTCCCGGGATCGGTCACCATTGCGCCGCCGTAGTTTATAACGGGATCGGTTATGTCGAGCTGATCTATTATAAGCTTCGAGCCCAGCCATCCGCGGCCGGTGGCCACGGTCACGTGTATGCCGTGCTCCTTTGCCCTTCTTACGGCCTCGATTATCTCATTTGGAACTACCCTCGGGTTGAGGGTTATGGTATCGTCTATATCCAGCGCTATAAGCCTGTACATGTCTTTTGATCGTCCTTTCCTTCTTCTTGCCGTTCCTCCGGGTGAAAATGCGCGAATACCTTTTCCGCCGCGGGCTTGCTCATTCCCTTTGCGCCACAAAGCTCCTCAATCGATGCGTTCCTTATATTTTCTGACGTTATAAAGGCGTCGAAAAGGGCCCGTTTGCGCTTTGGGCCTATGCCGTCTATGCCGTCCAGCTCCGACATCAGGGCGTTTTTCGCCCTGAGGCTCCTATGGTAGGTTATAGCGAACCTGTGGGCCTCGTCCCTTATGCGTTCCAGTATGTGCAGCGCCGGATCCCTGCGTGAAAGGCGTATGGGCTCC
>ERZ826220.4344-NODE-4344-length-10111-cov-4.576770_pt1 | contig 10111 bp, 6 predicted proteins | sample MGYA00519927_ERZ826220 | MGnify/ENA primary metagenome ERZ826220 (study PRJEB31778, sample SAMEA3449225) | human gut metagenome | biome: human gut; feature: human-associated habitat; material: faeces | place: United Kingdom | collected 2010/2012 ...
AGGCTGTGAACTGTACGAAATCCGGGTAAAGGATAACGGAATCGGCATGAGTCAGGAATTTGTACAGAAGATCTTTTCTCCTTTTGAGCGGGAGCGGACTTCCACTGTGAGCAGAACCCAGGGCACAGGGCTTGGCATGGCAATCACCAAGAATATTGTGGATATGATGGGCGGAACTATTGAGGTTCAGACAGAACAGGGCAAAGGTACCGAATTTATTGTCTGTCTGCCATTACGGATTCAGTCTGAGCGCCAACGTATAGAGAAAATCGCAGAACTGGAAGGGCTTAAGGCACTGGTTGTAGATGATGACTTTAATACCTGTGACAGTGTGACAAAAATGCTTGTAAGGGTCGGAATGCGTTCGGAATGGACACTTTCCGGCAAGGAAGCTGTTCTCCGTGCACGGCAGTCTATGGAACTAGGAGATGCGTTCCACGCTTATATCATTGACTGGCGTCTGCCAGATATGAATGGTATTGAAGTCACCCGTCAGATCCGCAGCCTTGGTGATGATACACCGATCATTATCCTGACCGCATATGATTGGTCAGATATCGAGGCAGAAGCCAGAGCAGCAGGGGTGACTGCATTCTGTGCGAAACCGCTGTTCATGTCAGATATCAGAGATACCTTGATGACTGCTATCGGCCAGAGTCAGGCTGAAGTAGAAGATTCAATTCTTCCAGAAGCAGGTTCAGATTTCAGAGGCAGATGTATACTACTTGTGGAAGATAACGAACTGAACAGTGAAATTGCGGTGGAAATTCTGAAAGAATATGGATTTCTGGTTGATACTGCCGAAAATGGCGCAGAGGCAGTGGAGAAAGTTAAGAATTCGACTCCAGGTAAGTATGATCTGGTGCTGATGGATGTGCAGATGCCGGTAATGAATGGATACGAGGCCACCCGTCAGATTCGTGCGCTGGATGATCCGGCACTGTCGGGAATCACCATCCTTGCCATGACTGCTAATGCCTTTGATGAGGACAGGAAGAAAGCCTTGGAATATGGCATGGATGGATTCTTATCCAAACCGATAGTTATAGAAGAGTTAATCAGTACTTTACACAACAACCTGCTGGATTAGAGCGTGTTTGATCAGGTGTTTGGAACTTCAGAAAATCCGCACGGATAAAGGAAATAAGGAATATGGATAAAAGTAGAAAAAAATCAGCCGTACTATTTGTATGTATATTGCTAGTTCTGGGAATGTGGATGATGTTATCAGTACACAGCCAGGCCGCTGAAACGAATAATGATGAAAAACAGGCACAGACCATTCGTGTCGGCTCATTTGAGGATACCTTTAATTATGTCGACAAAAACGGTGTAAGACGAGGATATGGCTACGAACTCATGCAGGCTCTGGCAGGTTATACCGAATGGAAATTTGAGTATGTGAAATGTGACTGGTCTGACTGTTTTGATAAGCTTGAAAATGGTGAGATTGATATTATGGGTGATATCTCTTACAGCGATGAACGTGCACAAAAGATGCTTTTTTCGGATGAACCGATGGGTGAGGAAAAATATATTCTTTATGCTGATTTATCGAATATGGATATTGGGATGTCTGATTTTAAGTTTATGGACGGGAAACGTGTAGGTGTGCTCATGGATACAGAGCCAGAAATTATGCTGACAGAATGGGAAAATAAGAATGGCATACATACAGAGCATGTAAATGTGAATAATAATGATGATGTCGAAAAGAAATTAGCGAATCATGAGATTGATGCTTTTGTATCTCTGGAGGAATCCATCTGGTCTGAACAGGGAATATCATCCGTTACCACGATTGGAAAATCAGGCATATATTTTGCAATAAATAAAGAGCGCAGCGATATCAAGACGGAGCTGGACTGGGCAATGCGCAAGCTAGATCAAGATAGTCCATTTTTTAAGGCAGATTTGTATAAGAAGTATTTTACGCTTGAATATAGTCAGATTCTTACAGGTGAAGAAAAGTCCTGGGTGGAAGAACATGGTAACATCCGGATAGGATTTCTGAGCAATGATCCGGCGGTATTTTCCCTGGACGAAAAAACTGGAAAATTTACCGGAATGCTGGCAGAATATGTATCCTATGCCAAAGACTGTCTGGGGAATCAGAAACTGAAATTTAATATACAGGAATACAATGATTATGACGAAATGATCCAGGCTTTACAAGAGCGTGAGATTGACATGATTTTTTATGCCGGCAGAAATCCTGATATTGCAGAAAAAAAAGGCTATGCACTTACAAACACAGCCTGGACCTACAATCTTATGGCAGTAACTGATGAGAAAAATTTTGACGAGGGTAATGTGTATACAGTAGCTGTGCCAAAGGAAAAAGAAGCTTTAAAACAGCAGCTTACCTTTAGTTATCCACAATGGAATCTTGTGGATTATGATTCGTTTGAGGAGGCTGCTGAAATGATTACTAATGAAAAAGCAGACTGTTTTCTCATGGGAGCAAGTCAGGCGATGGTATATGATAACAATCGAGATTTCAAGAGTGTTCCACTTACAAAAACAATGGAGGCATGCTTTGCAGTAAAAGGTGGAGAGGAAACTCTTTTGTCGATACTGAATAAAACTTTAAAGGGCATGCCGTCTGGCATGCTTACAAGCGCACTTGCTATCTATGACAGTACGGCAGATAAGGTAACATTTTTGGACTTTGTAAAAGACAATATGCTTGCTTTTTTTCTCGCCACAGGATTCTCTGCACTCAGCATCATTGTTATTATCCTCGTACTTTTACGCAAGGCAAGGAAAGCAGAAGCTGCCGCAAAGCTTGCTGCAAATGATACACAAAAACTTAATGAGAAACTGGAAATCGCTTTGAAAAAAGCAGAGGATGCCAGTCTCGCAAAGACCAGTTTTCTTAACAATATGTCACATGATATCCGTACTCCTATGAATGTAATTCTGGGTTATGCACAGCTTATGGAGAATGAACTAAATGGAAAAGACATACCTGAAGTTTTGGAACATCTGGAAAAACTGCAGCAGTCTGGAAATCTTCTTCTGTCAATCATAAATAATGTATTGGATATGGCCCGGATTGAGAGCGGAAGGATGGAGATTGATGAGAATTACTGCCGGATTGAAGATGTCTGGAAATCTTTGTTTGCAGTATTTGATGAGAAAGCAAGGAAAAAGAATATTTCGCTTCATTACACGATGAATGTAGAGCATGAGCATGTATTGACAGATGTTACCAAGGTAAAAGAAATATTGGTCAATATTCTGAGCAATGCTATAAAATATACTCCAGCAGGTGGTTCTGTTATGGTATATGTAGATGAATTACCTTGTGATGAGTCTGGATACATGATAGTGAGGATCAGAATCAGCGATACCGGAATCGGTATGAGTCAGGATTATCTGACAAAGATTTTCGAAGCATTCACGCGTGAGAAGAACACCACAAAGAGCAAAATCGCAGGAACCGGACTGGGCATGTCAATAGTCAAGAATTATGTTGACCTGCTTGGTGGAACAATAGATGTAGAGAGTGAGCTTGGCAAGGGCAGTACCTTTACAGTTACATTAAAACACAGGATAGCGGATGAAAGATATTATGTAAAAAAGCATATTGAAGAGTCTGGAACAGGAAATGAAATCCTTGAAGGCAGGAATATCCTTTTAGCGGAGGATAATGATTTAAATGCAGAGATTGCAGAGGCAATACTTGAGCGTGCCGGTCTTAGGATAGAACGTGTGGAGAATGGTATTCAGTGTGTGAACAGAATACTGAAAATGCCGGCAGGAACATATGATATGATCTTCATGGATATCCAGATGCCGCAAATGGACGGTTATAAAGCAACACAGACAATCAGAAATTTGCCAGATAAGGATAAAGCGTGCATACCGATTATAGCTATGACAGCCAATGCTTTTGCAGAAGATAAAAAAAAGACGATGGAGGCAGGGATGAATGCACATCTGTCAAAACCATTAAATGTACCGGAACTGATGGATACAATCCGAAAATTCTGTGATGGTAAGCAGATGTGTCAGCGACCGGGAAAAGAATAACAGAGGTATAGCAGAATGAAAAAGAATTCTGTTGTTATATCATTCCGTAAGTGATATACTAAAAAGACAGAAAAAAACCGTGTGGAATTACAGTTTTACTTTCGCATGGTTTCTTTTATACATAATGGTTAGTTGCAACTAATATCAAAAATAGTATGAAGAACTACAAAATAGTAGTTATTCCGGTTTTAAAGAAAGGAAAGTGAAAAGCGAATGAATACTTTTTTTGGCATATTGATTCCATTTGTTGGAACAACGCTGGGTGCAGCATGTGTGTTTTTTATGAGAACAACATTTAGCAAATCAGTGCAACGTGCACTTACAGGATTTGCAGCAGGTGTAATGGTTGCTGCTTCAATCTGGAGTCTTCTAATTCCGGCCATGAAACAATCGGAGAAGATGGGAGATTTGTCATTTGTTCCGGCAGTTGCTGGGTTCTGGATTGGTATATTGTTTTTACTCACACTTGATCATTTGATTCCGCATCTTCATGTTGGAAGTGATCAGGCAGAGGGACCGAAAAGCAAACTTGGCCGTACTACGATGATGGTGTTGGCAGTTACATTACATAACATCCCTGAAGGTATGGCAGTCGGTGTAATGTATGCAGGATTTCTTGCTGGAAATGCACAGATTACAGCAACAAGTGCACTTGCGTTATCACTTGGAATTGCTATTCAGAATTTCCCGGAAGGAGCAATTATATCCATGCCGCTTAGGGCAGAGGGAGAAAGTAAGGGAAAGGCATTTTTAGGTGGTGTACTTTCAGGGGTGGTCGAACCGATTGGCGCAGTATTGACAATTATTGCTGCACAGCTGATAATCCCGGCATTACCATATTTGCTGAGCTTTGCAGCAGGAGCTATGCTTTATGTCGTGGTTGAAGAACTAATCCCTGAAATGTCGCAGGGAGAGCACTCGGATATTGGTACGGTTTTCTTTGCAGTTGGGTTTAGTTTAATGATGATTCTGGATGTGGCACTTGGGTGATAACAAACAGGAAAAGGTATTAGAATATAAATTTGCGGTAATCAATTATATCGGATTTCTAAGATTTTCATAATCAACTTTACAAAATCTAATCAGAATCAGTCCATCCATATTCCACATGGATGCAAATACCGGAATTTCTTTGATATCAGATGTCATTTTTATCATAAGAAAATATCCTTTTTCATCCCTTCTTCTGCAATATTATGATTATATGGTACATTATAAATGTGGAATTTACAAAGGTTAAGCGCATAACCCATTACAAAATTTGCATTCGATTTTTGTGATATTTTACTATTGCATTACGCATTTCCAGCAATCTGTGTGTTAATCATTAATGACATTCTTATCCCACAATAAAACTGTGTCGTAAAATGTGGTAAGAAAATCAGACGAATATATTTTTCCAAAGACTTGTCGTAAAAATGTGGTCAAATCAAGAAAATCGAGTGCGAAAGCAAGTGAGAAATCCCTGTGAAGCCCGTAAAATCAAAGCTTCACCAAAAAATCTCAAAAAATTAGCACTCGTCTCTTGACATGGCTAACAGATAGTGATATATATATGTTATACGAAGTGTAGAACAAATAAGCATCTTCGGGTTAGGAGGAACTTATATGAATATAAATAAATTTACGCAAAAGTCATTAGAAGCAGTAAATAACTGTGAGAAACTGGCTTATCAGTATGGCAGCCCGGAAATCGATCAGGAACATTTTTTATATAGCCTGCTTACGATTGAGGATAGCCTGATTTTAAAATTAATTGAAAAGATGGAAGTGAATAAAGAAGCATTTCTGTCACAGGTACAGCAGGCAGTTGAGAAGAAGCCAAAAGTTTCTGGTGGACAGACTTATATCAGTAAGTCTTTGAATCAGGTACTTGTGAGTGCGGAGGATGAAGCTAAGGCAATGGGAGATGAGTATGTTTCTGTAGAGCATCTTTTCCTTTCTTTAATGAAGTATCCGAATACAGAGATTAAGAAATTGTTTCAGGCATATGGAATTACAAGAGAGCGTTTTCTTCAGGCATTGTCTACAGTAAGAGGTAACCAGAAGGTTGTCAGTGATAACCCAGAAGCCACTTATGAGACATTGGAGAAGTATGGTTATGACCTTGTAGAGAGAGCTAAACAGCAGAAGCTTGACCCGGTTATCGGACGAGACAGCGAGATTCGTAATGTCGTTCGTATTCTTTCCAGAAAGACAAAGAATAACCCGGTATTGATTGGTGAACCTGGTGTTGGTAAAACAGCTGTTGTTGAAGGTCTTGCACAGCGTATCGTGAAAGGTGATGTGCCAGATTCTTTAAAGGATAAGAAATTATTTGCCCTTGATATGGGTTCTTTAGTAGCAGGAGCGAAATATCGTGGTGAGTTTGAGGAACGTTTAAAAGCAGTTCTTGAAGAAATCAAAGCCAGCGATGGACAGATTCTTTTATTCATTGATGAGCTGCACACGATTGTTGGTGCTGGTAAGACCGACGGTGCGATGGATGCCGGAAACCTGTTAAAGCCAATGCTTGCCAGAGGGGAACTTCACTGTATCGGTGCTACAACACTGAATGAATACCGTCAGTATATTGAAAAAGATGCCGCATTGGAGCGTCGTTTTCAGCCGGTTATGGTCGATGAACCTACGGTAGAAGATACGATTTCTATTTTGAGAGGATTAAAAGACCGCTACGAAGTATATCACGGTGTAAAGATTGCAGACAGTGCCTTAGTAAGTGCCGCTGTTTTATCTAACCGTTATATTACCGACCGTTTCCTCCCAGATAAGGCAATCGACCTTGTGGATGAAGCATGTGCGATGATTAAGACAGAATTAGATTCCCTTCCGGCCGACCTTGATGAAGTGCAGAGAAAGATTATGCAGTTAGAAATCGAGGAAGCAGCCTTAAAGAAAGAAACGGATCGTCTTAGTGTAGAACGTCTTGAAAATCTGCAAAAGGAACTCGCCGAATTACGTGAGGAATTTAAGTCGAAAAAGGCTTCCTGGGATCAGGAGAAATCCGCAGTAGAGCGTGTTTCCAAGTTAAAGGAAGAAATCGAAAGTTTAAATAATGAGATTCAGATTGCACAGCGCAATTATGATTTAAATAAAGCAGCAGAATTACAATATGGTAAATTGCCAGAATTGCAAAGACAGTTAGAGGAAGCGGAAGAAAGTGCAAAGAAGAGAGAATCTTCTATGGTTCATGAATCTGTAACTGATGATGAAATCGCAACGATCATCAGCCGCTGGACGGGTATTCCGGTAGCAAAACTTACCGAGAGTGAGAGAAATAAGACATTGAATCTTGATAAGGAACTCCATAAACGAGTTGTCGGTCAGGATGAAGGTGTGGAAAAGGTTACTGAAGCCATTATCCGTTCGAAAGCAGGAATTAAAGATCCGACAAAGCCAATCGGTTCCTTTATGTTCCTCGGACCTACTGGTGTAGGTAAGACAGAACTTGCGAAAGCACTTGCCGCAAGCCTGTTTGATAACGAACAGAACATGGTTCGTATTGATATGAGTGAGTATATGGAGAAATATTCCGTATCTCGCCTGATCGGAGCGCCTCCCGGATATGTAGGATATGAAGAGGGCGGTCAGCTTACCGAAGCCGTCAGAAGAAAACCATACTCAGTTGTTCTTTTTGATGAAATAGAAAAGGCACATCCCGATGTATTTAATGTGCTATTACAGGTACTTGATGATGGGCACATCACCGATTCTCAGGGCAGAACAGTAGACTTTAAGAACACGATATTAATCATGACCTCCAATATCGGTTCCCAGTATCTGCTCGAAGGAATCGATGAAAATGGCAACATCAAGACCGATGCAGAAACTATGGTCATGAATGACCTGCGTTCCCACTTTAGACCAGAGTTTTTGAATCGTCTTGATGAGATTATCATGTTTAAACCTCTTACCAAAGACAATATCGGAGGCATTATTGAGCTTATGCTTGCCGATGTCAACAAACGTCTTGAAGACAAGGAACTTTCTATTCATCTTACCGATGCTGCCAAGAGTTATGTTATCGAACATGGATACGAACCGGCATACGGTGCACGTCCATTGAAGAGATATCTGACAAAACATGTCGATACCCTTGCTGCGAGAATGATACTTTCCGGCGAGGTATATCCACAGGATACGATTGTCATTGACGAACAGGGTGGAGAACTGATTGCTTCTGTGGAACATAGACAATGATGATTTAATTCATTAAATAACGGACAAACAGACGAATCCATGAAATAAAATAATCCATATCTGTGGCTTTAGTCGCAGATATGGATTATTTTATTTCATGGATTCGTCTGTTTAGCCATTTGCTTACCGAATGGAACAGTAAACTACAATTCATTATTCACCATATAATAATAAACCTCCGCAAGGAACTTAGAATTCGTCGGAGCTCCTTTATCTGAATAAGAGGAGCAATGAAAAATTTTCTCAATCTCTTCTAAATCACCTTTTAAAAATCCAATTTCAATTGCATGCCGAATGTTTCGTTCGACCCGGGCGGCTGTACTCGAACATTTTTTAGCAACATCGACATATAACCCTTTTGTAATGTGGTTTAAATAATCAGGATCAAGTGCGATAAGTTCTAATGCGGTTACTATGTAAGAAAAACCAAGCATATTAGCGGGAATTCCGATTTGCATCAAAAGTTTTTGAATTCCTGAGGTTTCGATGCGTAAAACATTTTTAAAATCATTTTCACTGTTTATAGTAAAAATAAGTACTTTTTGATGATCTTCCATAGTGTCGATAAATCTGAAAAGGTCATCTTTAACATGGAAAATTCCCGCAAAATCAATAAAAACGTTAGACATATATTATATCCCCTTCCTTTTTGTTATCTTTTACATTTTAATATGTATATTGACATAATAAAATATTAGGAATAACATAACAATTATAAAAGTTTTTAAAAAGTTATGTCAGTAATGACCCGTGGGAGACAAGATGTTCAGTGATAAGATTCGAGAATTAATGATTGAGAGGGATATATCCCTTACGGATTTGGCGGAACTTTCTGGAGTTCCATTTGAGACATTGCGTAATATTTATTATAGAAAAGTAAAAGATCCAAAAGTATCGACTGCTTTTCAATTAGCAAGTGCGCTTGAAGTTACCGTTGAGTATTTATTAAAAGATATGAGTACGACAGAGGAAGAGGCGGAGAATTCAGAAGGACAGGAGGGCATAGAGGAAGAACTTCTTGAAAATTATAGAGAGTGTGGGAATCATGGAAAGGCAATTATTCGTTTAGTTGCCCGGTTAGAATGTAAGGCAGCAAGAAAAGAAAGATTGAATTTGCGTAAAATGAAACACAGAATCCCATGTTTTATTCCAGTAGGCCGTATTGGAGATGGTATTGATTACAATAGTTGTACGGTAGAAGACGAATACACAATGATTAAAAAGGTTTATCTGGCTATTGAGATTACTAATAATAACTTTGCTCCTGCATATTGTAAAGGAGACAGGATATTATTAGAGAATCGTTTTCCTGAATTAGGAGAATGCGCCGTCTTTACAGATGGAATGAAAGCTTATTTCCGCTATTTTAAAATGGAAGGAGAAATGTACTGTTTAAAATGCCTGAATGGAAGAGGGAAAGATATGCTGCTTCGGCGAATGGATGAAGTAGACTGTCTCGGCACCTGTATTAGTGTGATTAGGAAATAGGGCATATAGGGGTTCTATTGCTCGGCTGCCCTTCGAGAACATCAGTTTTGCTTCGCAAATCAGAAAATGTCAAATATTGAGTTTTGCATTATCTTGTGATACCATATAAATGGATAGTTGGACATTTCAATGAAAATAGCTAAATATTTTATAAATGGGGCAGATTTTGAATGAGTATGATATTGGGATATATAAAGGAACGAGAAATATCTTTTCTGTTCTTTCTATTGTTGGTTCTGTTAGTAATTGTTCTTTGGAATTTGTACAAAAAGGAGAAAAAGAGAGAAGAAGCAGCAGAACTCTCTGTAGCCGGTGAGCGGAAATATTACGTGGTGTGCATCCCGTCAAGTAGACAATTAAAAAAATATAAAATTTTTGTGTTGCC
>ERZ826220.4350-NODE-4350-length-10091-cov-3.520426_pt1 | contig 10091 bp, 9 predicted proteins | sample MGYA00519927_ERZ826220 | MGnify/ENA primary metagenome ERZ826220 (study PRJEB31778, sample SAMEA3449225) | human gut metagenome | biome: human gut; feature: human-associated habitat; material: faeces | place: United Kingdom | collected 2010/2012 ...
GGGGCTGCCGCCGAGGGCGAAGCCGCCGAAGCACCTGCCGAGGGCGAGGCTGCCGCAGAATAAGGCTTTTCGATTATTGGATAGGGAATTCCCTCTGATACCCTGCGAGGGTGTCGGAGGGAATTTTCGTGACGGAGCATACGAGGTCGGGCGGGGGCTTCCGGTCGGCAGCATGGCTGTCGGGTCTGTTCGGACGGGGGCCGCATCGATCGTCGATTGCTGAAATTTAATTCCGGATCGTTATGTTGTTACCTGTTGCCAAAGTGACCAAATTGTTCGGCGCCGAACGGGGCGGAGGCGTCGTCGTGGCGCTCTATACGGAGTTTCCGGAGGATTTCGCGCCGGAGTCGGAGCCGTTGTTCGTGCGCATCGATTCGCTTGACGTGCCGCTGTGGTGCGAGCGGTTCGAGCGTCGCGGAGCCGCGGGCGCGCTGGCGGAGTTCGCCGACTGGGATACGGCGCGGCGAGCCTCCGAACTGGTGGGGCGCGAACTCTTCGTCGAGGCCGACGAGGAGCGTTCCGACGATGAGTTCTATATGGAGGATCTGATCGGATTCGCCGCCGACGTGGACGGCCGGCAGGGCGAGGTGACGGACTATTACGACAGCGAGGCCAATCCGCTGCTGGGCGTGACGATCGACGGGCGCGAATACCTCGTGCCGGCCGTCGGGGAGTTCATTGCGGGGATCGATTTCGAGGGCCGGCGCCTGCGGATGACGCTGCCCGAGGGGCTGCTGTCGCTGAACGACTGAAAAATTCGAAGTGAAGACCATGCAGCGCGTTGTCATAGGACTTTCGGGAGGCGTCGACTCCTCGGTGGCGGCTTACCTGCTCAAAGAGCAGGGCTACGAGGTGGTGGGCCTCTTCATGATTAACTGGCACGATACGACGGGTACGCTTGAAGGCGACTGCCCGTGGCACGACGACCGCGTGTTCGCCGAGCTGGTCGCCAGGCGGCTCGACATTCCCTTCCACGTCGTCGACCTCTCGGAGGAGTACCGGCGGCGGGTGGTCGATTACATGTTCGCCGAGTACGAACGGGGGCGCACGCCCAATCCCGACGTGCTGTGCAACCGCGAGATCAAGTTCGACGTTTTCCTGAAGGAGGCGTTGCGGCTGGGGGCCGATTTCGTGGCGACGGGACACTATTGCCGGCGGGAGTGCGTCGCGGCGGCCGACGGCACGGAGCATTACCGCCTGCTGGCGGGTGTCGACGGCAACAAGGATCAGAGCTATTTCCTCTGCCAGTTGTCGCAGGAGCAGCTGTCGCGGGCGCTTTTCCCCGTCGGGGGGCTTACCAAGCCCGAAGTGCGGCGCATCGCCGAAGAGCAGCACTTGGCTACGGCCAGGCGCAAGGATTCGCAGGGCATCTGCTTCGTCGGCAAGGTCGACCTGCCGGTTTTTCTGCAACAGAAGCTCGCGGCCCGGAAGGGCAACGTCCACGAGATACGGGCCGACTGGCCGAAATACGCCCGCACCGTGGCTCCCGACGACCTTCCGGCATTGGCCGAGCCGTGGCGCTACACCGTGCGCGACGGCAAGAAGATCGGCGAGCACAACGGGGCCCATTTCTATACGGTCGGCCAGCGCAAGGGGCTGGGGATCGGCGGCCGCCGCGAGTCGCTCTTCGTGCTGGCCACCGACGTCGGGCAGAACGTGATCTATGTCGGCGAGGGCGACGCGCACCCGGGGCTCTACCGCAAGGCGCTCTTCATGAAGACCGGCGACCTGCACTGGATCGACCCCGCCGAGCGGATGCGGGCGGGGCAGCGGCGGCGTTTCCGAGTGCGTATCCGTTACCGCCAGCCGTTGCAGGGCGCCGAACTCGTCGTGTGCGACGAGGGCGGGTATCTGCTTTTCGACGAGCCCCAGCGGGGCGTCACGCCCGGCCAGTTCGCCGTCTGGTACGACGGGGAGACGCTGGTCGGTTCGGGAGTGATCGACCGGTAGCGGCCGAACGGAACGAGGGCCGGCAACATTGGTTGCCGGCCCTCGCTGTGCGTGTGCATACGGATGATCACTCTGTCCGTTGCCCGATGTAGAAGACATAGCCGTAACGACGGCCGTAGCGACGGTACTGCTCGATCTCCTCTTCCAATCGTTCGACGAAATGTCGGGCGAGAGGGGCGTCGTCGTAGGTTGCGAGAAATTCCCGTGCGCGGGCGGCTGCCGGTTCGTAGTAGTTTTTCGTCCAGCAGGAATCGGGCAGGATGAAGTGGGCGACGGGACGGTATCCGGCCCGTTCCATGCAGCGGATTTTGCCCGAAATGTCGTCGATTTCAGGGAAGTTGTCGCGGAAGAATCCCATTTCGTCGGGCCGTGCGGACGATAGCCACGAACACTCCGTGACGGCGATGAACCCGTCGGGTTTGAGGAACCGCCGCCACTGGGTCAGCCCCTTCTCGAAGCCGATGTTGTAAATGGAACCTTCGGCCCACAGCAGGTCGAACGACGCCTCGGCGAAGGGCAGCGACAGCATCGAGGCGACGATGCCCGTGACTTGCTCCGTCCGGCCTTCGGTCTCCATTCGCCGGTGCAATCCCTCGATCATTTCGGGCAGCAGGTCGACGGCCGTGACGGGGCCGTCGAGCGCCGATGCGAGCACCGCCGTCTGGCGTCCGGTGCCGCAGCCGATGTCGGCTATACGGGGACGGGGCGGCAGTCCGTCGATGAAGCTCAGCGCGCGGCGTGTCTGGGCGTCGTCGCCCGGGCCTTGCCGGTCGAGACCGGCGAAAAACGCTGCGATGATTCGGTAGTCGAAGTCGGAGATCAGGTTATACTCTTTACTCATTGTCGTTGTTTGTATTTGTGCATCTGCGGGGAGCCGCCGAGCGGATCCTTCGGATGCGAATGAATGGATAACATGAAAAATCTCCCTGGACGCAATGTCCGGGAACCCGATGTGTCGGAATCCGCGACGGTGGGCGGATTCCTATGAAACCGAATCCGGTTTGAAAAACGTGTCGTACATCCGGCATGTTTATTTGCGTCAAAGATAGGTTTAATTTCCGGAACGGCAAATCGTGCGGGGATATTTGTCGGGCCGATGTCCGGCGTTCGCCTCCGTTGCCGCGTGCGGAGGGCGGTGCGGCCGCGGTCGGACACGAAAGCCGGCGCGATTTTTTTGAGCCGTCGCTTGCGGGATTCCCGTTTTTTACTATCTTTACCTACGCTAAATCGTCGAACGTGCCGAAGTTACGGATCATAGTGGGATGTATGGCGGGTTTCTGCCTGCTGGCCGCAGGGCTTCGGGTTCGCGCGCAGCCGCCGCACGGCGTGGCCTTTTACGATGCGGACTGCCTCTACGACACGGTGCCGTCGCCGTTCGGCAACGATACGCGCTATCTGCCGCAGGGAGAGATGCGCTGGACGGGCGAACGCTACCGTCGCAAAGTGATGCAGACGGCCGCCGTGATTGACTCGCTGGGACTGCCGCTCGTCGGGTTGTACGGCGTCGAGAACGAATCGGTGGTGCGCGACGTGGCGGCGGCTTGCAAGGGCGACTACGCTTACCTGTTTCGCACGACCGACAGCTACAACGGACTGGATTTCGCCCTGTTTTACTTCGGCGACCGCTTCTTCCCGGACAGGGTGGAGGCGGGCCATTTCTGGATGACGGCGGCGGGCGAACTGCGCGGAGCAGGGCGCGTGTGTCTGCTGATGAGCGCCAGCGACCGCTATATCGGCTACAAGATCGAGGAGCACCGCCGGCAGCATCCCGACGAACGGCGGGTGCGGAGCCGCAGCGCTGCGGACTGTCGGAACCCCTTGCGGCGGCACGCCGTGCCGGACGGGGTACGCGCCGTGCGGGGAATCGCTGGGAAATGCGCAGCAACGTGTTGATCGATACGGCGTTCCGTGTAGTTCGCGGCGATGTGTACGCCCGCCGTTGGCTGTTCGACCCGTCGGGCGAAGCGCCGTGGGCGACCTATACCCGCCGGCGGTATGAGGGCGGGCCGGGCGCTAATTTGCCGGTATTCTGTTATTTCCGGTGAAAATCTTTGGCCCGTCACGAAAAAAATATTATATTCGCACTCCCTTTGTAGGAAGAAGTTAAAAATAACAACGAATAAACTTTAAGATAGTTAAATTTTTTAGGAATTATGGCAGATGTAAAACGTGTTTATACCTTCGGCAACAAGGCCGCCGAGGGAAATGGCAAGATGCGCGAGTTGCTGGGCGGTAAGGGTGCCAATCTGGCCGAGATGAATCTCATCGGCATTCCCGTTCCCCCGGGCTTTACGATCACGACGGAGGTATGTACGGAGTATTACGCTCACGGAAAGGATAAGGTCATCGAGTTGCTGCGCCCCGAAGTGGAGCGTGCGGTGAAACACATCGAGCAGCTCACGAACATGCGCTTCGGCGACAAGACCATGCCGTTGCTGGTCTCGGTGCGTTCGGGCGCCCGCGCGTCGATGCCGGGTATGATGGATACGATTCTGAACCTCGGCATGAACGACGTGGCCGTCGAGGCAGTGGCCAAGCGCACGGGCAATCCGCGTTTTGCATGGGATTCCTACCGCCGCTTCGTACAGATGTACGGCGACGTGGTGCTGGGTATGAAGCCCCAGACGAAGGAGGATCACGATCCGTTCGAGGTGCTCATCGAGGAGCAGAAGGCCAAACGCGGCGTGAAGCAGGATACCGAACTGACGACCGACGATCTGAAAGAACTGGTCGCTGCGTTCAAGGCCGCCGTCAAGAAGCAGACGGGCGAGGATTTCCCCGCCGATCCGTGGGATCAGCTGTGGGGTGCCGTGTGCGCCGTTTTCGGTTCGTGGATGAACGAGCGTGCCATTCTCTACCGCAAGCTCAACAACATCCCTGCCGAGTGGGGTACGGCCGTGTCGGTACAGGCGATGGTCTTCGGCAACATGGGCGAAAATTCGGCGACGGGCGTAGCCTTCTCGCGTGATGCCGCCACGGGCGAGAACATCTTCAACGGCGAGTACCTCATCAATGCGCAGGGCGAAGACGTGGTGGCGGGTATCCGCACGCCGCAGCAGATCACCGTCGAGGGGTCGAAGCGTTGGGCCAAGGCGCAGAATATTTCGGAGGAGGAGCGTCGTGCGAAATATCCTTCGTTGGAGGAGGTGATGCCGGCCGTCTACAAGGAGCTCGACGAGATTCAGCATCATTTGGAGAAGTACTTCACCGACATGCAGGACATCGAGTTCACCATTCAGGACGGCAAGCTGTGGATGTTGCAGTGCCGCAACGGCAAGCGCACGGGCGCTGCGATGGTCAAAATCGCCATGGACATGCTGCGCGAAGGGCTGATCGACGAGAAAACCGCCGTGCTGCGTTGCGAGCCTGCCAAGCTGGACGAGTTGCTGCACCCCGTCTTCGACAAGACGGCGATCAAGCACGCCGAGGTGATCGTCAAGGGTTTGCCCGCATCGCCGGGCGCCGCGACGGGGCCGGTGGTCTTCTTCGCCGACGATGCCGAAAAGGTGTTGGCCAAGACGGGTCAAAAGGCGGTGCTGGTGCGTATCGAGACTTCGCCCGAAGATTTGAAGGGGATGCTCGACGCTGCGGGTATCCTCACCGCACGCGGCGGTATGACGTCGCACGCGGCGGTCGTTGCGCGCGGTATGGGCAAGTGCTGCGTGTCGGGTGCCGGCGAGTTGAAGATCGACTACAAGGCACGCACGATCGAGGTCAACGGCTATACGATCAAGGAGGGCGACTGGATTTCGCTCAACGGTTCGACCGGCGAGGTCTACCTCGGCCAGGTCGCCACGCGTGACGCCGACCTGAGCGGCGACTTCGGCAAGCTGATGGAGCTGGCCGGTAAATATTCGGTGCTGAAAGTGCGTGCCAACGCCGATTCGCCGAAGGATGCCGAGCAGGCGTTCGCGTTCGGTGCGGAGGGCATCGGCCTGTGCCGCACGGAGCACATGTTCTTCGAGGGCGACCGCATCAAGGCCGTGCGCGAGATGATCCTGGCCGACGACGAGGCGGGCCGCCGCGTGGCGCTGGCGAAGCTGCTGCCCATCCAGCGCGGCGACTTCGAGGGCCTCTTCAAGGTGATGAAAGGATACCCCGTGACGGTGCGCCTGCTCGATCCCCCTCTGCACGAGTTCGTGCCCCATTTCGAGAAGGAGCAGCGCGAGCTGGCCAAGGAGATGGGCGTACCCTTCGAGAAGATCGCGGCCAAGGTCGAGGAGCTGAGCGAGGTCAATCCCATGCTGGGGCACCGCGGCTGCCGTCTGGGAAATACCTATCCTGAAATTACGGAGATGCAGACGCGCGCCATCATCGAGGCTGCGATGAATGTCCGTGCGGCGGGTATCCCCGTGCATGTGGAGATCATGGTGCCGCTGGTGGGCAACCACAAGGAGTTGCGCTACCAGAAGAATATCATCGACCGCACGGCCGACGAGGTCTTCGCCGAGCGTAACGACAAGATCGACTATATGGTCGGTACGATGATCGAGGTGCCGCGTGCGGCCGTGACGGCCAACCAGATCGCCGAGGTGGCGGAGTTCTTCTCGTTCGGCACGAACGACCTGACGCAGATGACGCTGGGCTTCTCGCGCGACGACATCGCCAAGTTCCTGCCGGTCTATCTCGAAAAGGGCATCTTGAAGAACGACCCCTTCCAGATCCTCGACCGCAACGGCGTGGGACAGTTGGTTCGGGAGGCCGTGCTCAAAGGTCGCAGCACGCGTCTGCAACTCAAATGCGGTATCTGCGGCGAACACGGCGGCGAACCTTCGTCGGTAGAGTTCTGCCACTATGCCGGCCTGAATTACGTCAGCTGCTCGCCGTTCCGTGTGCCGATCGCCCGTCTGGCGGCCGCCCACGCTGCGCTGACCGGAAAGTAGTTGATTTGTCCGGAATACACAAACGGCCCGCTTCGAAGCGGGCCGTTTGTGTTGAAAAAGGCGGATTCCATTGAAAAAAATAACAACTTGGCAAAATTTTTTCTATTTTTGGAAACTGGAATTTTAAATCTATAAGAAAAAGATGAAAAAGTTGTTATTGTTGCTTGCGGCTGTCGTCTGCATCTCGACGACGGCTTCGGCTCAGGACAAGGGCGATTGGGCGATCATGCCGCGTATTAACATTTACACGGCGTGGGATGCGGATACGGTTTTCGGCATCGGAGCCGCTGCGCGTTACAATGTTCTCGACCAGCTGCGTCTGGAACCGGCGCTGACGTTGCTCTGCCACGACGGCTGTTCGATCGATCTGAATTGCGACGTACACTACCTGTTCCCCGTAGCCGACCGTTGGAATCTCTATCCGCTGGCGGGTATCAGCGTCAATGATTTCGGCGACTGGTCGGCCGGCATCAACCTCGGTGCAGGGTTCGACTATGCGGTAGCCGACCGGTGGGATATCACCGCAGGCTTGAAGTACATGATCGAGACGCACAAGAATTGGAGCAATCCGCTGATTATTTCGGTAGGCGCTTCCTATCGTTTCTAAAAAAGGTGCGTTCCGAAAAGAGGAGGGCTGCGACAAATAAGTCGCAGCCCTCCTCTTTTCATACGGTTTCACCGGTTATTTCCCGACCGACTGCGCCAGGATGAAGCGGTAGCGCGCCGGATCGAGCCGCAGCAGGGAGAGCAGTTCGTCGGCTGCCGCACTGCCGCGCGTGATCGACCGCAGCGCATGGCCTGCGGTGTAGAGGTTGACGTTCTCGGCATAACCTGCGGCATCCATTGCACAGAGCATCAGTACGTTCTCTTCGGGGATGCCCTTGCCTTCGTAGGTTTGCAGGTCGGCGATGTAGACCAGGTTGAGCGGTGCGGTCGCCACGAAGGGCTGGCGTCCTGCGGCGGCGCGGTGGTCGCCCTCGGCTACGCGGGTCAGCGTCTGTTCGCGGCCGTCGTAGCGGTAGATGCCCTCTTCGAAAACGGCATAGACCGTGATGGGGTAGAGCGCCAGTGCTGACGGCGCGGTCAGCTTTCCGTCCGTGCGGTTCTCGCCCGCTGCGGCCCACAGTACGCCCGAAAGCTCTTCAAGCGAGAGTTTCTCGGAGCCGAACTCCCGCCACGAGCGGCGAGCGGCAAGCGCCTCGTTGATCGTCGCTCCGGCCTTGGCCGCAGGTGCGGCGAGTGCGATGCATTCGGTCATCTCGACGGGGGTGGCCGCCGGCTTGGGCGGCTGTGTCGCGCACGCTCCCAACAGGGCGGCTGCGACGAAAAGCAGGTTTTTCATGGCTGAATGGTTTTAACGGAAAAATGTTGAATTTCGTTCGTCCATTTCTCGCCTCGACAATTCGAGTAAACTCGATTGCACTCGGCTTGACGAAATGGTTTGTTTTTTTGCAGTCGTTTTCTCGCCTCGGCATAGCCCGAATTTTGTTCGCCTCTGCGCTCGGCTCGGGGAAAACATCTGTTTTCGATCGCCGTTCCCCTGTTTCCGGCCCGATACGCGGCGGTCCGGTTCGGCCCGACGAAGACGGCGTTCGAACAAAGATACGATTAAGCCGGGCGCCATGCAAATTTATTTGTATGGCCGAGGCGAAGTATCTTCGGCTGACGCCGAAGATAACGATTTTCCGTTTTTGAGCAGGCGTTTCCGGTGAAAAGTTGTAATTTTGTCGACTGATAACGTAGCACAGGAGTCATGACAGGACAGATCGTAGGCGATACCGAATGGAACGGGCTGCCGATGCCGCGCCGGCTGTGGGCGATTCTGGCCGTCACGTTCGGCGTGGCGCTGTCGGTACTGGACGGTACGATCGCCAATGTCGCGCTGCCGACGATCGCCCACGAGCTGGGAGTCTCGTCGGCCGATTCGATCTGGGTGGTCAATGCCTATCAGCTGGCGATCGTCGTTTCGCTGCTGAGTTTTTCGACGCTGGGCGATGTCGTCGGCTACCGCCGCATCTACATCGGCGGACTCGTCTTCTTCACCCTCTCGTCGGTAGGCTGCGCTTTTGCCGGCTCGCTGGAAATGCTGATCGCCATGCGGGTGATTCAGGGATTCGGCGGTGCGGCTGTGGTGAGTATCAATACGTCGATCATCCGTATCATCTACCCACGCGACCAGTTGGGGCGCGGCATGGGCATCAATGCCACGGTGGTGGCCATCGCCTCGGTGGCGGGGCCGACGCTCGCGGCCGCGATCCTTTCGATGGCGTCGTGGCACTGGCTCTTCGCCATCAACATTCCGATCGGCATCGCGGCCGTCTGGCTCAGCATGCGTTTCCTGCCGTACAATCCCGTCCGGCTCTCCGACCGTCGCTTCGACTGGCGCGACGGCGTAATGAACGCCCTGACCTTCGGGCTGTTGATCGCTTCGGTCGAGGGTTTTTCGCACGGGCTCGATCCGCGCATCGTGGCCTGCGGCGTGTCGGCGTTCTGCGTGGTGGGTTATCTCTTCGTGCGCAGCCAGCTCCGGAAACCCTATCCGTTGCTGCCGTTCGATCTGCTGCGCATTCCGATCTTTTCGCTCTCGGTTTTCACGTCGATCTGCTCCTTCGTCGCGCAGATGCTGGCTCTGGTGGCACTGCCGTTCTTCTTACAGAAGGAGCTGGGTTACAGCGACGTCCAGACCGGACTTCTGCTCACGGCGTGGCCAGCCGTGATCGTCGTCGTTGCCCCCGTGGCGGGGCTGCTGGTCGAGCGCGTCCATGCGGGTGTATTGGGCGGCGTGGGACTGACGGTCATGGCTGCCGGACTGTTGTTGCTGGCCCTGCTGCCCGACCATCCGACCGACGGGGCGATCATCTGGCGGCTGGTGGTGTGCGGCGCGGGCTTCGGGTTGTTCCAATCGCCCAACAACAGCATCCTCATCGCTTCGGCGCCCGCCTACCGCAGCGGTTCGGCCAGCGGGATGCTTGCCACGGCGCGGCTCATCGGTCAGACGACCGGCGCGGCGCTCATGGCGCTCTTTTTCCACCTCTTTCCGTCGAACAGCACGCATCTGGCGCTCTATGTCTCGGCGGCGTTGGCACTGGCCGGCGCGTTGGCCAGCAGCACCCGCATTTCGCTGGCGTTGCCCGAGTCGCTGCGTCGTGCGAAAGAGTCTTAAAGTCCTGCCTCCTCGTCGATCAGCAGCACGAGAATTCGTCCGGCGGGATAACACCGTTCGAGCCATACGCGCGAGTTGCAGATGCGCTGCGGCGA